>QWCK01002697.1_pt1 | contig 21396 bp, 21 predicted proteins | sample 1972571 | NCBI WGS metagenome assembly QWCK01 (sample SAMN09866710, study PRJNA288562) | Human gut metagenome isolate term2_stool, whole genome shotgun sequencing... | isolation source: gut | host: Homo sapiens | place: USA: California | reverse complement strand
CGGGATACGTTAGATTAGCATACTGCGTAAGCAGAGAAACATGTCAAAATTCAATTGAAAAATTTAAAGAATTGGCAAAGGAGTATGATTTATGAGTAACACTAAAGAAGCGAAGCCTCTTAAGGAATCAAGCTGCAAAGCAAAGGATGAATATTTACAGCTAATTATCAATCCAGGATCGACGAGCACGAAGCTAGCGATATTCAAAGGTGCTCAAAAATTAGTACAGAACAATCTTGAGCACGATACTGAGGTCTTAAAGCAATTCGACAAAATAGCTGACCAGCTTGAGTACAGGCTTGAAGAGGTTCGTGAATTTATAAGAGAGCATGGATATGAGATGAGAGATTTCGATGCCGTAGTAGGTAGAGGTGGACTGGTATATGGCATTGGAGGGGAGGGATATGAGGTTGACGAGGCCTTAGTAGAAGCACTTTCCGATCTGGAGCTATGCTCACAGCACGCGTCAAACCTAGGTGGTCTTATCGGGAAAAAATTGGCAGATGAGGGCGGAATCAAGGCATATATCTACGATGCCGTTATGGGGTCATATCTAAGTGATGTAGCTAGACTTACAGGCTTCCCAGAATTTAAAAGACAGCCGACTTGTCATGTTTTAAATAGCAGAGCGATGGCGATGAAATATTGCGAAGATAATGGGATAGAATATTCGAAAAATAATTTTATTGTTGCACACATAGGCGGCGGCAGTTCGATGAGTGCTCATAAAAATGGTAAAATTATCGACATAGTTGCAGATGATGAGGGTCCTATGTCTCCAGAACGGTCTGGCGGGGCACAGCTTCTTTCTGTTATGGAATTTTTTGCAAAGAGCGGAATGAGCGTTAGGGATTTCAAGAAGCGTATACGAGGCAAGGGCGGATTACTTGCATACCTTGGAACAACGGACGGAAGAAAAATCGAGGCATTATATAATGAAGGTGATGAAAAGGCAAAGCTAGTATATGATGCTATGGGGTATCAAATTTCTAAATATATAGGCTGGCTTGCTCCTGCGCTTAATGGTGATGTCAATGCTATTATAATTACAGGCGGTCTTGCACATTCGAAGATACTTACGGATATGGTAATTCCAAGGGTCAGTTTTATTGCTCCAGTAACAGTTATGCCTGGTGAGTGTGAGATGGAAGCCTTGGCAGGAGGCGGTTTGCGAATCTTAACTGGTGAAGAAGCAGCAAAACACTATGACAAGAAAGAGGCGATTAAACGCAAATAGTTTAAAGAAGTTATTTTGTAAACTTACTTACTCTGCCAATGATGAAATACTAGAAGGCATGGCTATGATGAGATAGTGTAATCTTTACAATTATGGGTAATAGTAGTATGATAATACGGTCTTTGTTTTAGAATGATTTTAAATAAACAGGAGGATATGAACATGGAAATGGAAGCAAAAATTCAGGAAGCTTTAGACAAGATTAGACCATTTCTCCAAAATGATGGAGGAGATGTGGAGTTTGTTGAATATAAGGATAATATAGTTAAGGTGAAGCTTCAGGGACACTGTGCAGGTTGCCCGGGAGCAAGGATGACACTTCAGGGCGTTATAGGAAGAATCCTCATGGAGTCTTATCCTGAAATTAAGGGAGTAGAAGCGGTTGAGTTTTAATCACTCTATTAGGATAGTAAAAAAAATCGAAGGCAGAAACACATCTGGGCTGAGGCTTAGCAAGCTATCAGCCCTATCTGACGCCCAAAGATGCGTTGTATATAACAAAGCGGTGGCTGGTTATGGGGAAATAGAAAATCAGTATGAGAAATTTGATTTCCCCAGTATTTCTATTAAAAAAATCGGCAAGTCCATGGAAATACTTTCTGAGTCTTGCGGAGATTTTTTTGAGTTTTTGTCGAAACTGCCATTTCAAGACGACAAAGTAGTTGATTTTGCAGATGCCTACAATGAGTTTTTTGTAAACGAGCAATTTATTGCATGTGATTCTGATGATATTGACAAGCAGGGCGAGTACGAGCACAACGACAACAAAACAGTTGAATTGCAAGGCATTGTCGCTGAAGCTATGCGTGTCGAAAAAGAAAAAGATGCAATTATTTTGTACATAAATATACATGATAATCTCGGTGAAATACCTATTGATGAGGATGTGGTTTTTGGGATATTTGAAGACATGGCTAAGAAATATAACCTGGGGATTATTTATGATGGGTTTAAGGAAGATTTAGATGAACAGAAGATATAACAGTAAAACTATTGCAAAAATTGGGCTAATGACGGCGATTTCATGTGTTTTATTGCTGCTGATAAGGATACCGTTTCCGCCAGCACCTTTTTTGAAATATGATCCTGCGGATGTGCCGATTTTTGTTACAGCCTTTGCATTTGGACCTATACCCGGGGTTGTTGTTACAGGTGTTGTAAGCCTGATTCAGGCCTTTGGGCTAGGTGAGGACGGGCTTTACGGTTTTCTAATGCACATGGTGGCTACGGGGAGCTTTGTTGTTGTAGCGTCGATAATTTACTCTAGGCATAAGACTAAAAAAAATGCTATTATTGCGATAATTGCAGGCGTTATTACTATGACAGTTATTATGTGTTTTGCGAATATGTTTATTACACCGCTTTTTATGGGTGTGCCGAGGAAGGCTGTAATGGCAATGATACTGCCAGTTATAATGCCATTCAATCTCTTGAAGGGTGGAATAAATGGCCTTTTGACTATGCTTATTTATAAGAGGATTTCAAAATTTTTGCATAAAAATTAGGCGAATATTGAGCAAACTTGGATGTGTGTTTTATCAAATGTGTCGAAAACCTCATTGCTTTAGCTGTGGGGAGTGTCAACAGGGATTAGCTATTTTGAAAAGGTCGATGAAGCAGGAACCCATTGACCTTAGATAATTGGTAGTTCAAATAGAGGAAATCGTAAATCACAGCTTGTATTTTGTTATTATAGAGAGATATGAAGAAATTTGAGAAAGTTTTCAATACAGAATCAGAGGTCGCTGATTTTGGACGAGAGATAGGAAGAACTTGCTCACAGGGAGATGTGTATGCTCTCATAGGGGACCTTGGAACGGGCAAGACGACTTTAACCAAATATATTGCAGAGGGACTTGGAGTTGAAGAATCAATTACAAGTCCTACTTTTAATATAGTCAAATCGTATTACAGCGGGAGGATACCGATACACCATTTTGACGTATACAGGCTTGGGAGCTCAGATGAATTCTTTGACATAGGTGGAGATGAGTATCTGGAGGGCGATGGAGTTTGCGTGATAGAGTGGGCGGATTTAATTTCAGATGTGTTACCCGAAAGCACAAAGATAATTGAAATCAGATGGCCTTCGGGCGCAAAGGTTGATGAAAGGATTTACAGATGTTCATTCTAGCTATACAAACAACAGGAAAGATAGGCTCGGTTTCACTAATCACAGGAGATAAGAGCAAGGGTGAAAGCTTTAAGGTAATTAAAACTTCAAAAACATCTGAGTCTATGTCACACCTCAAAAATCTCCCTGGCTTAATTCATGAAGTAATGAATTGTGGACAAGCTTCAGATGGCCTTGATATGCAGGATATTGATGCGATTGCCGTTTCAATCGGGCCAGGCTCATTTACTGGAACCAGGATAGGAGTTACTTTCGCAAGGAGTTTAGCTCAGGCTCTTGACAAGCCTGTTATTCCGGTGGGCTCGCTTGAAATGTGGAAACTGAAACTTAAGGATTATGAGTTTCGAGATAGCGAAGAAATGATAGAAAGCAATAAAACTGCAGTTACAAAATACGTTGTGCCGATTTACAATGCGAGAAGAGGGCAGGTTTACGGCTCTATATTCCGTTCAGAAAATAATTTCATTAAAAAAGATGCTTCTATCAATAGTAAAGATTCTATAGATAATGGGGAGTGTGAGAAGTGTACTGAGGTGCACAGCGGTTCTTGCCTGACTGGTAATGCGGATTGTGTTGAGGTGCACAGCGGTTCATGTCTTACTGACAATGCGGACTGCATTGAGGTTCACAGCGGTTCCTGCATAATGCTTGAAGACTTGCTTAAAATACTTGAATCGGACATTACGGAAACCTCAAAGATGCTGAAAAACAAGGAGATTGCGAAGTGCAACAGGAATCATAAAATTGAAGTTTGTTTTTATGGGGATGGCTGCAAGGTCTATGAATCGACTTTAGATGAGTGGAATTCGAAGCAACTTGAGAAATATTCGGATAGCATTGAGAGATGTTCGGATAGCATTGCAAGCTGCTCGGGTAGTATTGAAAAATCTTCAGATAATATAGAAATCGAAATAATTTGGGACAGCAGGAATGATGAATATTTTGAGCCTAATTCCGAAATGGTCGGACTTTTTGCAGCGGAAGTTCTTAGGACTGAAAAAAGACTTAAAAAATATGATGAGGTTCTACCTGATTATATGAGAATTCCAGAGGCTGAAGCCAAGCTTAAAGCTGGTCTTATAGGGGTTAAGAAGAACGAAAAGAATAATTTTTATGTTAGAACAGCGACACCGGAGGATGCTGATATCATAGCTGAAATGGCAGCAAAATATTTGACGCATTCATGGGGCGCAGGTGAGATTCGTAGAGATATGGAGCAAAATCCAAACAGCAGATATTTTGTTGTGGTTAGAAGTGGTAAAGCTTTTCCTGGGCAAGCTTACAGAGGAGAGTCAGAGGTTGTAGGCTTTATCTCGTACTGGAATGTACTTGGTGAAGGTGAAATTCATGATGTTGTAGTGTCGGAAAAATTTAGGCGAAGGGGACTTGGTAGGAAATTGGTAAACCATACGCTCAGGACAGGAAGACATGAAGGAATCTGCGATTTTACTCTTGAGGTCAGAAGAAGAAATGAAGCTGCGATTAAACTCTATGAGGAATTTGGGTTTCGTAGCGAGGGAATACGCAAAGGATATTATGACAATGAGGATGATGCAGTAATAATGTGGCGAAGAGCGGAAAAGACAAATAAATGAGGATGTTTTGATGATTGATATTAGTAAAAAACAATTTCATAGAAAAGATATAGACGTAATTTCCCGAGATAGTTTTAGAAAAAAATATAAAGATAAATCTAGGGAGAATTTCACAACACTGGCAATTGAGAGTAGCTGTGATGAAAGCTCTGCCTCGATTTTGCGTGGAGAAAGGAATTTGCTTTCAAATATCATTTCATCACAAATTGCGATTCACAAGCAATATGGGGGCGTTGTGCCTGAAATTGCTTCAAGGCATCACCTCGAGAATATCAACAAAGTAGTCGAAATGGCAATGCAGGAAGCCTCCGTATGCTGGAATGACATCGATCTCATTGGAGTAACGCACGGTCCAGGTCTTTCAGGTGCACTTGTGATTGGTGTATCAGCAGCTAAGGCATATGGAGCAGCGCTAAATATACCAATTGTTGCCGTGAATCATATGCATGGTCATATAGCAGCGGCATATTCAGAATACCCTGAGCTCAAGCCACCTTTTATATCCCTTGTGGTATCTGGTGGACATACCAATATAGTTAAGGTGAATGATTATACAGATTTTGAGGTCTTGGGACAGACAAGAGATGATGCAATAGGTGAAGCCTATGACAAGGTTGCAAGAGTTTTGGGTCTTGGATATCCGGGCGGACCAAAGATAGATAAGCTCGCAAAGCAGGGCAATGGCAAAGCTGTAGAATTTAAAAGAACTTGGCTCGAGAAGGGGACTTATGATTTCAGCTTTAGCGGGATTAAGACTGGTGTTTTGAATTATGTAAATACCGAAAAGCAAGCGGGACGTACAATAAAGATTGAGGATGTTGCGGCCTCTTTTCAGGAAGCAGTAGTTGAAGTAGTTGTGACTAAGGCTATGGAAGCCATTGAAAAAGAAAATATGAACAAACTGGTCATGGCAGGTGGTGTTGCAGCAAACTCAAGGCTTACAGAGGTAATGTCAAAGAAATGTGCCGAGAATAATATTGGGTTTTACAAGCCACCTATGATAATGTGCACTGACAATGCTGGCATGATAGCAATCGCAGCGTATCATAAATATTTCAAGCAAGGGGCGGATGCCATTGATTTTGATGTTTTGCCGGGGCTTGAGATATGATAACGATTTCGGCTACATCACTTTCAAAAACTTACGGTGTCATTCCAATTATCGAAAATGTTTCTTTTCACTTAAATGAGGGGGAGAAATTGGGTGTCGTAGGTATTAACGGTGCAGGGAAAACCACACTTTTAAATATTCTTGCTGGAGATATTAATCCCGATGAGGGCGATGTCTTTATTTCATCTGATAAAAAAGTCGGTTATCTCAGACAGCGTAATAATTTCTCGTCAGGCATATACAAGGATAGATATGACGGCCTTACAGTTTATGAGGCGATGAGGAGCGTAGAGGGATACGACTATGAGAGCGAAGTCACGGGTATGCTTAACACGATGTCTTTTGGGGAATCCTACTATGACAAACCTGTTGCTTTGTTATCCGGGGGAGAGAGATCAAGGCTCGCACTTGGATGCATCCTACTTTCGAAGCCGGATATTTTGTTACTCGACGAACCTACAAATCATTTGGATCTTGATACGATAAATAAGCTTGAAAAGTATGTCAAGAATTACAAGGGTACAGTTATCATTGTCAGCCATGATAGATATTTTCTCGATGTGACAACGGATAAAATCCTTGAAATTTCAGCAGGCCACGCTCGAATATATAACGGCAATTATAGCTTTTATGCTAAGGAGAGGAAGGTAGTCAGAGAGTCAGAACTGAAGGCATATCATAAGCAGCAGCGTGAGATTTCAAAACAGGAAGATATGATAAGGCGTTTTAAGGAACGCGGTACTGAAAAGCTTGCAAGGCGTGCGGCTTCTAGAGAAAAGAGGCTTGCTGCGATGGACAGAATTGAGAGGCCTGAGGCACTTGCAGATAAGATGAAGCTGAGCTTCAAGGAGGAATTTCCGTCAGGGAATGACGTTTTGATTGCAGAAGACATTTCGGTTGGATATGAAAAGCCCCTAATTGACAATTTGTCTTTTTTGATAAGACGTGGAGAGCGTGTTGCATTCGCGGGAGCAAACGGCGTCGGTAAAACTACACTTTTGAAGGTGTTGACCGACCAGATGTCAATTCTTTCGGGACATTTGAAGCTGGGGCACAATGTAAGCTTTGGATACTATGATCAGGGACAGCTGCTATTAAACGAACAAAACACAGTTCTTGAGGAGGTTCATCAGGATTTTAGGCTTTATACCGAGGGGGAGATTAGGAGTCTGCTGGCACGGTTTCTTTTTAAGGGAGACGATGTCTTTCTAAAAGTATCTTCGCTCTCAGGAGGAGAAAAGGCCAGACTTTCGCTTCTCAAACTTATGATGGGTGGCGCGAACGTGCTCGTGCTTGACGAGCCGACTAACCATCTTGATATCGACTCAAAGGAGGCATTTGAGGATGCAATTTTAGAGTATCCGGGGACCGTGATTGTGGTAAGCCATGACAGATATTTTCTAAAAAAGGTTCCTCAAAGAATTATCAATCTCGATGAATATCGTCCTTTAGCTGGTTGCGATGGCACAAAATATAAAAATGATGCGAGCAGAGAATTTGTTGCCACATCATCACAGCAAATTAGAGATGAGATGACAGAATCCGCGCTTAGAAGGGCAAAGCGAAAAGAAATACAAGCAGAGGAAAGACGAACTAGGCGTGAAAAAGAGAGGCTTGAAGAATTCATAAAGCAGCATGAAGCGTATATACATCAAAATGAAAAAGAAATGTGTAAGCCTGAAAATTTAAGCGATTTTGAGCTGTTGGCAGAGCTTGCTGCCGAAAATGAGAAACTGCATAAAGAGCTTGAGGAGGCATACGAATCATGGATTGAATTTGAATAGATTTTTCGGATAATTCTTTTCGTTAGAATCGTGTACGCATTTCAGCTGTTTTGTGCTTGCAATGCAACAATACTTGTACTATAATGAGTGATATTGATTTATGAGAATAAGAAACGGAATTTATTTTTTATTAATTTGAAAACTTGGAGGTAGATATGGTTTTTGAAAAAATCAGAGATATCATCGTTGATCAGCTAAAGCTTGAAGAAACCATGGTAACGATGGATACAAATTTAATGAAGGATTTGGAGGCTGATTCGCTTGATGCCGTTGAAATAATCATGGGTATTGAGGAAGAGTTTGATCTTGAAATTCCAGATGAAGAAGCCGAAACTTTCCAGCTGGTAGGAGATCTTGTTAAGTATGTTGAAGAAAATGCTGAGGATATTGAATAGTTTGTGGACATCAGTTATTTTGTTTTTGAAATTTAATTAAGAATCTATAATACCAAGCTCAATTTGCTTGGTATTTTTCGTTAAAAATGTGTTATAATTATGTCAAAGAAGGGTATCATATAATTTATTGAAGGGATAGAAAAATGAAGAGAACAACTAAAATTTCAAGTGCGGTCATCAAAAGACTGCCAAGGTATCGAAGATATCTATATGAACTTAAGCGTAAGGGTGTTGAGAAAATTTCGAGCAAAGAATTCTCTGAGATTATCGGTTACACGGCAAGTCAGATAAGGCAGGATTTAAATAATTTTGGAGGCTTTGGCCAGCAAGGATATGGATATAGTGTTGAAGGGCTGTATAATGAAATTAGTGGAATTTTGGGCCTGGATAAAAACTACAAAATGGTATTGGTAGGTGCAGGAAATCTTGGCACCGCTATTGCAAATTACATAGCATCATACAAGGGCGGATTTGAGATGTGCGCAGCTTTTGACGTGAAGAAAGAACTCATAGGCAAAGATATGAATGGCTATAAGATTCTTGACAATGATGATCTTGTGGACTATGTCGAAGACAACAAAATAGATATAGGCATAATATGTGTAAACAAGGAGAATGCTCAAGCCATTGCGGACAGATTGACATTTGCAGGAGTAAAGGGAATCTGGAATTTCGCTCCTTTAGACCTTGAGGTACCTGAACGCGTAGCAGTCGAAAATGTTCATTTATCTGATAGTCTGCATTCACTGGCTTATCATATAAAAGACATCGAAAAAACTAATTCTAAAAAAACAAAATAGGTTAGTTGTAAACACAGCATATAACTATTATTAATTTATGACAGAGCATTCCACAAAGTAATTTTCAAATAATGCGAAGGCAGAAACGGTTGCTTTGAATTTTGCGGTATGCCCAATTTGTTTTTGGCTTTTGCTTCAGCGAAACAAAACACGAAAAAACCGCTTCAAACGAAGCGGTTTGCTTTTTCTGGACTATCTGTATTGAAAATCAATTCAAAACAAATAAGCTGCATGTTTAAGCCGAATCAAGAATTGATTATGCTTCTACAGGAGCACCAGTTGGACATACGCCTGCACATGCACCACAGTCGATGCAAGTATCAGCATCAATTACGAAGATTCCATCTCCTTCGCTGATTGCACCCGTTGGGCATTCTGCTTCGCAAGCACCGCAAGCGATGCAGCTATCTTCAATTTTATAAGCCATTGTAAATTCCTCCTTTTAAATGTTTTTAACCGAGTTCATTATATCAGAAGGGACAAGATAAGTAAAGATGAAAGTTTATACCTTGGTAGGAAAATCGGGGACCGGCAAAAGTTATCAGGCACTAACCCTATGCAAAGACTTAAATATTGAATCGATTATTGATGATGGGCTATTTATTTATCACTCACAGGTCATTGCTGGCATCTCAGCAAAAAGACAAAATACCACAGTAGGAGCTATCAAAACCGCGCTATTTCGCCTTGATAAGCACAGAGATGCAGTGCTTTCAGCTATCAAAAGAGTCAAGCCTGATTCAATATTAATTATAGGAACATCGGAGCGCATGGTAGATAGAATCATAGAAAGGCTTGAGCTTCCAGCCCCTTTGACTGAGAATCAAATTAAAATTGAAGACCTGACAACGGAGGAAGAGCGAGAGCTCGCAGCAAAACAGAGGCATATCTTTGGTAAGCATGTAATTCCTGCCCCCACGCTTCAATTAAAAAGAGACTTTGCTGGATATTTTATGAATCCACTTCAAGTATTTCGAGATATTCAACAAAACATCGGACAAATTCCAGGGATACAAGGAACGAAACTACCGAGGGGCTCTCAGCATTTTTCAGAAAAAAATCATGGTAAGAAAAATAAACGTGCTATGAGAAGAGATTTGACCGTTGTCAGACCAACTTATAGTTATGTAGGTGAATTTTTCATCTCTGATAAGGTCGTAGTCGATATAGCAAAATGTGTAGGTCGCACGACACTCGGAGTTAAGGACATTGTAAAAGTATATGGAAATACATCTATCGATGCTATGCGAATAAATGTTTCGGTGTTGCTTGATAAAAATGTTGATCCGTTCGAAACAGCAGCAAATTATCAGAAAAAGTTGTTTGATATAATTGAAAAGATGACGGCGTTCAACATAGAATATATCAAAATAGAAGTTAAAGGAATAAGATCACCATACGGTATGTTAGATTAAAATCAGCTTGCCATACGGAATGCTAGATTAAATCAGTTTTATTAGAAAGAACAGGTTATGAACAAAATAATTTTTCATGATGTCAGGGATTGTAATCTTGAACATGTTTTTAAATGCGGACAGTGTTTTAGATGGGAAAGTGTAAATAACGGGTGCCCGAAATCTGAATATAAGGGAAACTCTCCCAATGAGATACAAAGATATGTAGGAATAGCTGGTAAATATACTGCGATAGTCGAATACGATTTGCTAACAAAGGAATTAACTATAATAGGAAGTGGCAGTGAGGAATTTTGGCGTAATTATTTCGACCTAGACAGAGATTATGGCAAAATTAAAGAAACCTTAATTTCAAATGATACCAAAATTACCGAAGCAATAAACTTCGGATATGGAATTAGAATTTTGAATCAGGATTTATGGGAAACTATTTTGTCATTTATAATTTCACAAAATAATAACATTCCAAGAATCAAAGGCTGTATTAATAATTTGGCTATCCACTTTGGAGAGGCAATTCCAGAATCCGAAGAAATATCAGAGCTCCTAAATGCAGATTTCAAACCTTACTCACTTCCAAGCCCTGAAACTATCGCGGAATTAGAAATTGAGGATTTAAGCCCAATACGACTGGGGTACAGGGCAAAATATATTATAAAATGCGCTAGACAGGTTTTAGAAAATGGCCTGCCGGAAACTTATGAGGAATTACTCACGCTGACAGGAATAGGACCAAAGGTTGCTAACTGCATCGCTCTATTTGGACTTTCTAAGCGAGAAAGTTTTCCCATTGACGTTTGGGTTAGGCGAGTAATGCACCACGTATACGGACTGCCTGAAGATGATTTTAGGGCAATTTCAAATTTTGCAGCATCAAATTTCGGAGTCTTCGGTGGATATGCGCAACAATATCTATTTTACTACATGAGGGAAAATAACAGTTAAATTTTAAAAATATATTTCACAATATCCTTGACAAAATAAAAGCAGGTGTTAGAATATAAATGTAGTTAGCACTCCTCGGTATAGAGTGCTGACATGAGATAAACTAGATTAGATTTAATAATATGTATAGGAGGAAATCATATGAGTATTGGTATCAGACCGCTTGGAAGCAGAGTATTGATTAAGAAGCTTGATGCAGAAGAGAAGACCGCAGGAGGTATTATTCTTACAAGTTCAGCTAAGGAAGCACCGCAGATTGCAGAGGTTATGGCTGTAGGTGCTGGAACTGAGGATGAGAAAATGGAACTTTCTGTTGGAGATAAAGTTGTATTTTCAAAGTATGCAGGAACTGAAGTTAAGTATGATGGAGAGGAGTACACCATACTTAATCAAAAGGATGTTTTGGCAATAGTTGAATAATTATAAAGCTCGTAATTTACATTAATATATACTAGATTTTTAGGAGGATAATATGGCAAAAGATATTTATTTTGGCGAAGATGCCAGACAAAAATTACAGGCAGGTGTTGACAAGCTTGCAAATACAGTAAAGATTACACTAGGTCCAAAGGGTAGAAATGTTTTGATAGATAAATCCTTTGGTAGCCCGCTAATCACTAACGATGGAGTTACGATTGCAAAGGAAATTGACCTTGAGGATAAGGTTGAGGATATGGGAGCACAGCTTGTTAGAGAGGTTGCAACCAAAACAAATGATGTTGCCGGTGACGGAACTACAACAGCAACTCTTTTGACGCAGATTATTGTAAGCGAAGGTTTTAAGAACCTTGCCGCAGGTGCAAATCCTATGGAGCTAAAGAGGGGAATCAACGGTGCTGTGGATGTTGCAGTTGAGGAAATTAAAAAGATTGCTAAAAATGTAGATGCTAAGGATAAGATTGCTCAGGTTGCTTCAGTATCAGCTGATGATGAAAATGTTGGTGAGCTCATTGCGGATGCTATGGAAAAGGTAGGAACCGATGGCGTTATCACAGTTGAGGAGTCCAAATCTACAGGAACCGTTCTTGAAGTTGTCGAAGGAATGCAGTTCGATAGGGGATATTTGTCAGCTTACATGGTAAACGATACAGAAAAAATGGAAGCATCTATAGAAAATCCATATATTTTGTTGACAGACAAGAAGATAAACAATATTCAGGACCTTCTTCCGCTACTTGAGCAGGTCGTAAAGGTTGGAAGGAAATTGTTTATTATCGCTGAAGATATTGAGGGTGAAGCACTTGCAACTCTTGTTGTAAATAAGTTAAGAGGAACAATTGACGTTGTTGCAGTTAAGGCTCCTGGATTTGGCGATAGAAGAAAGGCTATGATGGAAGATATTGCCGTTTTAACAGGCGGTACCGTTATAAGTGAAGAAGTGGGATACGATCTCAAGGAAGCAACTTTGGACCTTTTGGGCGAAGCAGCTACAGTTAAGGTTAATAAGGACAAAACAGTAATCGTAGGTGGACACGGCGAATCAGGAGAAATTGAAAATAGAATAGCTTCTATCAAAAGACAGATTGAGGAGAGTGATTCCGAATTTGATAAAGAAAAGCTTCAGGAAAGACTTGCTAAGCTCTCAGGCGGTGTAGCTGTCATCAAGGTTGGTGCTGCAACTGAGACTGAACTTAAGGAAAAGAAATTGAGAATTGAAGACGCTCTAAATGCTACTAAAGCGGCAGTTGAAGAAGGTATTGTTGCTGGTGGTGGCGTGGCTCTCATATCTGTACTTCCAGCAGTTGCAGATTATTCTGAAAAACAGGAGGGCGACAGAAAGACTGGTGCTAAGATTATACTTAGAGCTCTAGAAGAGCCAGTTCGTCAGATTGCCGAAAATGCTGGCTTTGAAGGGTCTGTTGTTGTTTCAGAGGTTAAGTCAAGAGAGAAGGGCATCGGATTCAATGCCGCTTCAGAGGAATATGTTGATATGATTAAGGAAGGTATTGTAGATCCTGCTAAGGTAACTAGATCAGCTATTCAAAATGCAGCAAGCGTATCATCAATGCTACTGACTACAGAGGCAACTATTTCTGAAATAAAGTCAAACGAGCCTGAGATGCCTGCTATGGGCGGCATGAACGGAATGGGTGGAATGGGCGGCATGATGTAATTGCACGCAGTAAATCTAGAAATGGTCTAGATATGCTCTAGAAACGGAGCGGTCCGCAACCCCTTTACGCCTTGAAAAAATTCCTCAGTTCTATTATAATTAATATAGAAAAATTCTTGGAGGAATTAATGGCAAAGTTTTTAGTACAAAATAATGGCCCGCTATCAGGTGAGGTTACCATCAGTGGAGCAAAAAATGCTGTACTTCCGCTAATGGCAGCATCACTATTGGCCGAAGAGCCTTGTGAAATTAAGGATGTGCCAGATCTTCGTGACGTGAAAGTCATGAAAGAAATCTTGGAATCCGTAGGCTCAAAGGTTAATACTATTAAAGATGGGCACTTAGAAATACATACAGAGAAAATAACCAGTGTAGAAGGATGTTTTGAACTGGTAAACAAGATGAGGGCTTCATTTTTGATAATGGGGCCCCTTTTGGCGCGTTCAGGAAAAGGAAAGGTATATCTCCCAGGTGGGTGCACGATAGGAGCAAGACCTATAGATCTGCACTTGAAAGGTTTTGAGGCTCTTGGTGCAGAGGTTATTCTTGAAGACAGCTATGTTGAATGTGTAGCACCTGAAGGAGGTCTCATAGGCAATAGTATTTATCTCGACTTCCCTAGCGTTGGTGCAACAGAAAACATCATGACAGCAGCGGTTCTTGCAAATGGAACGACTTCTATTTTTAATGCCGCCGAGGAACCGGAAATCGTTGATTTGGCAAGCTTTTTAAACAAAATGGGTGCAAAGATTAAGGGTGCTGGAACTGACCACATCAAGATTGAAGGAGTAGAACATCTGAAATCTGCAAAACACACCGTAATTCCCGATAGGATTGAAACTGGAACCTTTATGCTTGCAGCGGCTATAACAAGGGGAAATGTTCTCATAAAAAATGTTGTGCCTGACCACGTGATGCCTATAGCAGCGAAACTCAGAGAATGTGGCGTAGATGTATTTCTTGAAGAGCAGGGCATGAGAATAAGAGCAGATGAGAAGGATAGACATTTTAAATCTACAGATCTCAAGACCTTACCATATCCAGGATTCCCAACCGATATACAAAGTCCGTTTATGAGTTACCTTACAACTGTTGACGGTAACAGCACCGTGATTGAGACCGTATTTGAAAACAGGTTTATGCATGTTGCGGAGCTCAACAGAATGGGTGCCAATATTAAAACTGACGGGAACAGAGCATATATAACAGGCAGTAAGGTTTTGCAAGGTGCACAGGTTATCGCAACTGATTTAAGAGCAGGCGCTGCGCTAGTTTTAGCTGGTCTTGCGGCAGAGGGTACTACCGAAATTTCCGAAATATACCACATTGAGCGAGGTTATGAGAAATTTGTTGAAAAATTTAGAAATCTTGGAGCAAATATTTTCAAGTTGGAGGAATAAATGGCTGATATCAAGTATTTGAAAAGACTTTCCAGAGATTATCCGAATGCGATGGCTGCGGCTGCGGAGATAGTGAATATCAATGCTATTCTTGCATTGCCTAAGGGAACTGAGTATTTTTTGAGTGACCTGCACGGAGAGCATGAAGCCTTTGTACATATGCTTAAAAGTGCTTCAGGAACTATAAAGAGCAAAATAGACGAGCATTATGGCGGTATTTTGAGTGATGAGGATCGAGATGCCTTGGCAGCCTTAATTTATGACCCAGTTAATGAGATTAAGCGAAGAAAGAAATCCGAGGATGATTTTAATAAGTGGGCAGTGACCGTGATTTACAGGCTTATCACTATATGCAAATCTGTTAGCACCAAGTACACGAGATCAAAGGTTAGAAGAAAGCTGCCTAAATATGCAGAATATGCAATAGATGAACTCCTACACGCGGACGATGAGGAAAACAGATCATATTATTATAAATCCATTATTGATACGATAATTGAAACAGGAATGGCGGAAAGCTTTATTATTTCAATGGCTAATGCCACTAGCGATCTCGCCGTTGACTACCTACACATTATAGGAGATATCTTTGACAGAGGAGCACATCCTGACTATATTATGGATTTTCTCATGAAGCGAAATGAGGTTGATTTCCAGTGGGGCAACCACGACATGGTTTGGATGGGAGCTGCGGCTGGTCACTGGGCGTGCATCGCAAATGTTTTGCGCATGAACATAAGCTATAACAACTTTGATATGCTTGAAATTGGATATGGCATTAACCTAAGACCTCTCGCGATGTTTGCAAACACATGCTATGGGGATGATCCGTGCGACAAATTTATGCCACACATGCTTGATAGAAACAATTTTGACCCTGTAGATGAGAAGCTTGCAGCCAAAATGCACAAGGCAATTGCGATTATGCAGTTTAAACTTGAGGGTCAGAGGATTAAGGCACATCCGGAATACAAGCTTGAACACAGGCTATTACTGCACAAAATAGACAAGGAGAAGGGCACAGTCGAGATAGAGGGTGAGATTTATAAGCTCAGGGAATGCAATTTCCCGACAATAGACCCTGAAAATCCTTATGAACTTTCTCAAGGAGAAGAAGCGGTTATGGAAGCCCTTTCAGCATCATTCCTTAAATCAGAGAAATTGCAAAGACATATTAAATTCCTCTACAGCAGAGGTGCTTTGTACACTATATATAACGGAAATCTTCTTTATCACGGATGTATACCTATGGATGATGACGGAGAGGCAGGAGTATTCCTAGATGTAAATATCGGGGACAAGACTTTAAAAGGTAAGGCTCTTATGGATTATCTTGATACACTTGTGAGAAGGGCGTATTTTTCACCTGAAAGCTATGTCGGAACAAACGAGTATCCTGGAGATATAATGTGGTATCTGTGGCTAGGATTTAATTCACCGCTATTTGGAAAAGAAAAGATGACAACCTTTGAGAGGTTATTCATAGACGATAAGACAACGCATAAGGAACCAGTAAGACCGTATTATGAGCTTATCAAGAGGAGAGAGCCTTGCGAAAAAATCATAAGAGAGTTTGGACTTGACCCAAAGAGGTCTAAAATCCTCAACGGACACGTTCCTGTAAAATTTAAGGATGGAGAATCTCCTATAAAAGGCGGAGGACTTCTATATGTCATAGACGGAGGTATATCGAAAGCATATCAGAAGAAGACAGGAATTGCAGGATATACATTTATATTCAATTCAAGATTCATGGCACTTGCCCAGCACAAACCATATAGCCCGCTAAAAGATGACGGAACTCAGGAATTTGTATCACCTATTATGCAAACAGTCGAGACGCTCCCCGAGAGGATGATGGTAATAGATACGGATATAGGCAAAGAAATGGTCGAAATGGTCGTGGACTTAAGAGCCCTGATGGACTGCTATGACAACGGCATTATCAAAGAAAAATACGACGACAAAGCATTTGACCTTGTACCAGTGAAGTATTAGCTGAAATTTGTTTATGATTATAGTATAAAGTTCAATATCGGGGGTATTTATATTAAAAATGCTCAAAAATCATTGGAATACAGTATAATAGATAAATAGTAATCTATCATTTAGGAGGGCGTAAAATGAGTATATATCAAGCAATACCGTGGAGTTTTACTATTGAGTTTGATGAATCTAAGGCTCAAAATCACGGATATGATATTAACGAGTTGTACGATTGTGTTGATAAAAATGTCCAGCGTTATGGTTTAACCCGTCTTAGTCGTGGTACGTGGAAAGCTAACGAAAACGATAGAGTAGAATCTCAATGTTTCGCCTTATCGCTACTTTCTAAGCAGGAATGGGTCATGAAGAATATTGATACACTGACAGCATTTGAAAATAGCACAGACCCTATTGATTATATCAATATTGTTAAAGAACTTTTCCCAGAACGAATTTATGCGTAAGTTATTATTGTGCATGGAGATAGTTGTCGAAAAGCCTTTCATTTTGATTTAGATCAATCTAAAGGAAAGAATTTTATTCATCAACTGAATTTGGAAAATATTATGATGCTGTAGAACACCTTAATGAGTAATTAGCCCCCCATGAAACCATCTTTCGTGGGGGCTGTTTATTATGGGGATTATAGCCCCAGTTCGAACCACCCGTAAAATGTGTGGCACCGATTATATAATATGTTTATCTTTGAAAATGGCATTGCTATTATTCGAGAGTTAGAATATAATATGGTAAATAACACACAATATAGGAAGAGGAGCTTGGAATGGAATTTATGTCTGCAAGAGAAGCAGCCGATAAATGGGGTATCTCACAAAGAAGAGTGGCGGTTTTGTGCTCTGAACAAAGAATTAAAGAAGCAACTATGGTCGGTAATATGTGGATTATTCCTGCTTCCGCAGAAAAACCGATAGATGCAAGAAGCACACGATATAATCAAATCGAAGAAAAAGCAGTTAAACCTTTTTTGAAATGGGCAGGAGGTAAAGGTCAGCTACTTAAAGAAATTGAGTGCTACTATCCTTTTAATAGCGGGAAAATCACAAAATACGCCGAGCCTTTTGTTGGTGGCGGAGCTGTTTTATTTGATATACTTAGCAAATATGATTTAGATGAAGTTTACATCAGCGATATTAACGCTGAACTTATCAATACCTATCAAATAATTCGTGATGATGTTGAAGCACTGATCAAAATGCTTCAAGCTATGCAGAACGACTTTATCCCGTTAGAAACAAACAATCGCAAATTGTACTATATGAAAAAGCGAGAGTGTTTTAATGATTTGAAGGTCAATGGAACTGAAGGCATCAATATCGAAAAAGCGGCACTGATGATTTTCCTTAACAAAACTTGCTTTAACGGTCTGTTTCGAGTAAATAAAAAAGGCTTATTCAATGTTCCTATGGGTTCATATAAAAATCCTTTGATTTGTGATGAAAAAAATCTCAGAGCAGTATCTGATAAGTTGCAGAGTGTTACCATTGTATGCGGAGATTACAGAAAGTCAGCTGACTTTATTGATGAAAAAACCTTTGTTTATTTTGATCCGCCATACAGACCTATTACAGATACAGCGAGTTTTACCGCATATACCGAAAATTTATTTAATGATGATGCACAGATTGAGCTTTCACAATTTGTTGATGATATGGATAAAAAAGGTGCAAAGATTATAATTAGTAATTCCGATCCAAAGAACTCGAATACAGATGATGATTTCTTTGATGATATTTATTCTGCACATAAAATTAAACGAGTCGAGGCAACTCGAATGATTAACTGTAATAGCGAAGCAAGAGGGAAAATTAAGGAATTACTTATAAGTAATTTTTAAGGAGAATTGGTATGGATATTAGAAAAGGGACACAACTTATAGAAAATGGCACGAAAAAGGCAATTATTGAATTTGTGTTCACCGACTATATTATTTATGTTTTTCAAGGAAATTTATCTCAGTTTGATATCGTAATTAAGTATAAAAAAGACGGTAAGCGTATTAGAACACCGAAACATATTCATTGGGTAGTCGATATTCTGATGAAAATGCAAGGAAATGAAGAAGTTACAAAGAAATATCTTTTTGCAATACAAAATTGTTGGAATAATTGTGTGCCGCTTTCAAATAACGATTTTGAAACCTTAAAGGCATTAATTGAAAATGGTGAAAAAGATATTGAAATAGAAAAGTATTTTGACTTAAATCCTTTTGGTGAATATGATGTTGAATTTCTATATGTATTAATGGAATTGTTGGCTGTGCAAGAAAAGACAAATAGAGAGGATGCCTATATGTTTGGTAAAATTATAGAGGAATTGCTTGAAGCTGACAGAGATATTTTCAAAATCATTTCTACGGCAGGATTTGGTGGAAGAAGGGGTTAATACGGTAAACAGAGGTTTTTAAATAGTGGCAAAGAAAATTACAAAATGGGAACCTGATGATTTTGAGTTGGAAATGACAACACATTGGTCTTTTCCAAGGCGCGGTGATTGGGCAACTCACGATGCGAAATGGCGTGGAAATTGGTCGCCTTACATACCAAGGAACATAATTTTAAGGTACTCAAATGAGGGAGATGTGGTTCTTGACCAATTCGCAGGAGGAGGTACAACCCTCGTTGAAGCAAAGCTTTTGAATCGTGATATTATCGGTGTTGATGTCAATGATGTTGCACTTGACAGATGCAAAGAAAAAATAGATTTTGAGCATGAAGGTGCAAACGGAAAGGTTTATATACGAAAGGGAGATGCAAGAAATTTGGATTTTCTTTTAGATGAAAGTATTGACCTTATTTGTACTCACCCACCCTATGCCGATATAATTAAATATAGCGATGGAATAGACAGAGATTTATCAAAACTCAAAGTGAAGGATTTTCTTGAAGAAATGAAAAAGGTAGCTGCAGAAAGTTACCGCGTTTTGAAAAAAGATAAATTCTGTGCTGTACTTATGGGCGATACAAGACAAAAGGGTTGTATGATACCAATGTCGTTTGATGTTATGAAAATTTTCCAAGATGCGGGTTTTACTCTCAAGGAATTGATTATTAAAGAGCAGCATAACTGTAGAACAACAGGATATTGGAAAACAAATAGTGTAAAATATAATTTTTTGTTGATTGCACACGAGTATTTGTTTGTGTTCATAAAATAAAATTGTCAAAATGTCAATTTCTCTTATGGGGCTTATATGCTCCATTACAAATGGCTATGAGCATTTCGCTCATAGCCATTAATTAGTTTAACTTTAGCCCGTAATTACTTTAGATACGATTAATATCAGTATTATAAGATAATTAGTCTACACAATACCCTGAGCCATCATTGCATCTGCAACTCTTAGGAATCCTGCGATGTTAGCACCCTTTACAAGGTCATAGTCATAGCCGTATTTTGCTGAAGCTTCAGCAGCCTGCTTATGAATATTAACCATAATCTGCTCAAGCTGTTCATAAACCTGTGCAGGTGTGAATACAGTATGTCCTGCATTCTGCCCCATCTCGATGCAAGAGCAAGCTACGCCACCAGCGTTAGCTGCCTTTGAAGGTCCGATAACAACCTTATTATTGTTTAGGTACTCAAGAGCTTCGTTAGTCGTAGGCATGTTAGCACCTTCGCAGAGGTATCTACATCCGTTTTCAACCATCTTCTTAGCATCTTCGATATGGATTTCGTTCTGAGTTGCGCAAGGAATGTAAAGATCTGCCTTAACGCCCCAAGGCTTCTCTCCCTTGAAGAATTTAGCTGATTTAAATTTCTTAGCATAAGGCTCTACGATGTTCTCTCCACTTGCACGAAGCTCAAGCATGTAGTCAATCTTTTCTCCAGATACGCCATCTTCATCATATACATATCCATCAGGACCTGAGATTGTAATAACCTTTGCACCCAGCTCATTAAGTTTTGCAACAGTACCCCAAGCTACGTTACCGAAGCCTGAAACTGCAACTGTTTTGTTCTCAAGAGTTTCACCAAAGTGTGCCAGCATTTCCCTTGCGAAGAAAACAATACCATAGCCAGTAGCCTCTGTTCTTCCCTGAAGCCCGCCATAAGGGATTCCTTTACCGGTAAGAACGCCGCTGTATTCGTTTACGATTCTTTTGTACTGTCCAAACATGTATCCGATTTCACGTGCACCTACACCGAGGTCGCCGGCAGGGATATCTGTGTCTGGACCAATATGTCTATAAAGCTCAGTCATGAAGCTCTGGCAAAATCTCATGATTTCAGCATCGGATTTTCCAGTAGGATCGAAGTCTGCTCCACCTTTACCGCCTCCGATAGGAAGACCTGTAAGAGAGTTTTTGAAAATCTGTTCAAATCCAAGGAACTTGACTACTCCAGAATAAACTGAAGGTGCAAATCTAAGACCGCCCTTGTATGGTCCTATAGCACTGTTAAACTGTACACGGAATCCTCTATTTACTTGAACTTTTCCCTCGTCGTCAACCCAAGGTACT
>QWCK01002688.1_pt1 | contig 21487 bp, 13 predicted proteins | sample 1972571 | NCBI WGS metagenome assembly QWCK01 (sample SAMN09866710, study PRJNA288562) | Human gut metagenome isolate term2_stool, whole genome shotgun sequencing... | isolation source: gut | host: Homo sapiens | place: USA: California | reverse complement strand
CTCAATCCATTCAAATCGAAAAATCAAAGAGCGTATGTAAGATGTTAAATATTAAATATATAGATATCGTATTGAGAATTTTATCGCACCACTAGTAATTTTGAATTATGAATTGTATCCCTCTCCGCTTTTAATTTTGAATTATGAATTTTGAATTATGAATTATTTATTATCTTTGCACTCACACAGCATGAAACCATCTCAATAACAAACATATATGAACAAACTATCTACGCTTTTTTTATTGGTTGCTACCGCTTGGGCACCAATGTCTGCACAGACGCAGATGACCAAGGAACAGGCACGCACATACTACACCACAAAATATCCTACCCGGGTGAGCGTGCACGACCCCTCGGTGGTGTGGGATGCCGACAGTAAACAGTATTACATTTTTGGCTCGCATCGTGCACAGGCCAAGACAGACAATCTTTGCGACTGGACAGCCATCACTCCTGTTCCGTGGGCCACGCTTACCGAAAGTGGTGCTATCAGATATCCCATGTCTAACCAAGTGGCCTTCAATACTCCTGCGGTGAAGAAGGTGAATAAGGGCGGTAAGGAGGTGGATTTCCCGGCTTTCAATGCCAAGGAATGGGCGGCGAAAACCAAAGTGGGCTACAAGGTGGACGGTAATCTCTGGGCTCCCGACATCATCTATAATCCCACGATGAAGAAGTGGTGCCAGTATCTGAGCGTCAATGGTGATCAATGGGCTTCGAGCATCATCTTGCTCACTGCCGACAAGATTACGGGGCCTTATCTCTATCAGGGTCCGGTGGTGATATCCGGATTCAACGGCACCAACCCCAACAACTATAAGGACACCGATCTCGAAATTGTGCTCGGTCCGCAGTCTTCGCTTCCTGCGCGCTATGCCAAAGGCAGCCAATGGGGGCGCACTTGGCCCAACAACATCGATCCCTGTGTGTTCTATGACGAGCAGGGCAAGCTGTGGATGAGCTATGGTTCGTGGTCGGGCGGCATCTTTATGCTCGAACTTGACGAGACCACCGGACTGCGCGATTATGACGTGACCTATCCCTTGACGGGAAGTGGAAGCAATTATAGCTCCGACCCTTACTTCGGGAAGAAAATTGCCGGAGGCTATTATGTGTCGGGTGAGGCATCTTACATTCAGCACATTGGGGAATATTATTACCTCTTTATGACCTATGGCGGACTAGAAGCAAATAAGGGATATATGATGGAGGTGTTCCGCTCGAAGAATCCCGACGGGCCATATGTTGATCCCCGGGGCGTGAGCGCGATATTCAGCGAGTATCAGAAAAACTTTGGCACGGACGGCAAGGCACGCGGAGCCAAACCTCTCGGTGCGTACACGGATTGGGGATTGATGGCCAAAGGAAACAATGGTGAGGTGTCGCAAGGTCATAATTCGGCCATTACGGATGCTCAGGATCGCAGCTTCTTGGTGTATCACACCCGTTTTAACAATGGGTCAGAGGGGCACCAAGTTCGTGTACACCAACTCTTTACCAATCAGAAGGGATGGCTCGTTGCTGCTCCGTTTGAGTTTAGCGGGGAAACAACGACCGATGCTACGATTGCTTCTCAGCAAGTTTTTGACGTGTCGAAGGTGACCGGCAGCTATGAAATCATGATCCATCGACAACTTCTTGACTATTCCGGTATGGAAATGGTGAGACCCGTTACCGTTCAGCTGAATGGGGATGGAAGCGTCACCGGTGCATATACGGGTACGTGGGAGCTGGTGGACGGCACCTCTTATATCAATATTACGGTGGGTGGTTCTACGTATCAGGGCGTCGTGGTAGAGCAGCAGTTGGAACCCTACACCATCAAAGCTCTGTCGTTTACGGCTCTCGACAACAAGGGCGTGAGCCTTTGGGGCTACAAGATGCAGGACGACTACCACTTGGCCTACGTGGTGAACAACATGATGCCTTTGAGGGAAGGCAGTGTGGTGGATAGGGATGTGAACCTCACGGCCTTTGGCAATAAGGATGTAACGGTAAGTTGGACATCGTCGAACCCAGACATATTGTCGAATACCGGAGTGTACAACCCATCGGCCATGACGGCTGAAAGCATGCCCGTGAAGCTGAGTGTAAGCATCAGGGTGGGTGACTATGAATATCAGGACAACATGACGGTGACTGTGAAGAAGAGCAATGCCGATACCGAGATGGGTTCGGTGGCGTTTTATCCGTTCGACGGTGAACCGCTGGTCAACAACTACAACACCGCGCAGCGTGCTGTGTTGAAGCGCAACGGCAGTGCGGTGATGCCTTCGCTGACCAACGATGCCGACCGCAATAGCAAGACACTGCATACCGGTTTTGGGGCGGCGAAGAACGAGAGCTATGTAGAAATGCCAAACCCATTGAAGGGAATGGAACTTGCTGAGGGTTTCACGGTGTCGTTCATGGTGAAAATGTCGGCTGAAAATCTTTGGGATGCCCTGCTTGGATTCCGTGACCCGGCAAGGGAAGCTAAGCTTTGGATTACCGGGAACACCTACGTGGGATATAACAGTGGGTCGGGCAATTGGATTGACCTGAACCGTGGGACAAATCGTACGGGCAACATCCTGGCCAGCAAATGGACGATGGTCACGCTCACCGCGTCGCGTACCGATGGCATGAGAATATATGTTAACGGCGAGCAAAAGCCCTTCATCAGTGTCAACGGGGAACAAAACGGCAGCAAGGTATCGTCGCCGAGTCGGTTCAGGTATGGCGAGGTTGTCGACTTTGTGTGGCAGTGTTCCAACTTGTATCTGGGTTATGGGTCGTTTTGGGGCTCGGCCGATGCCACCTATGACAACCTGAGAGTCTACAACAGGGTGTTGTCTGAAAAGGACATTGCATCGCTCTATGCTATTGAGACCGGCCCTCGATACACCACCGACATTGAAACATTGGGTATGGAACAGGTGCGCATGTATGATGCCCGAATCTACAATCTCAATGGACAGAGCGTGGGGACAAGTACTGTTGGGCTGCCCCGTGGTATCTATATCAGGAATGGTAGGAAGTTCGTTGTGAAATAAGAGTGGGCTTCATTGCTCTGGAAACGACAAACGCCCGATGCAGATAAAAGCATCGGGCGTTTGTCGTTATAATGTTTGAGGTGTGTGGAGACTTAGCGGTTGAGCTTCCAGGTCACCCCGTCTTTGGTGTCTTTGACCTCAAATCCGGCCTCGGCAAGCGCATCACGAATCTCGTCGCTGGTCGCCCAGTCTTTGGCTTCCTTGGCTTGCTGGCGTAGCTTCAGCACCATCTCCACCACCTTGCCGTATGCCTCCTCGCGGACTTCGTTGCTCTCGCCTTGCTCGTTTTGCAGGCCGAGGAGGTCGAAGGTGAACACATGCATGGTGTCGGAGAGTTCCTTGAGGTCGTCCTCAGAGATTTTGGTCTTGTGGTCGAGCAGCAAGTTTACAAGGTGACAAGCCTCAAACAGTGCGCTGATAACGAGCGGAGTTTGTAGGTCATCGTTCATAGCGTCGTAGAGACGCTGGCGCAAGGCCTTGACAAATTTGGCCGTGTCGGGCTGCGATCCCTTGGACGGCTGTATGCGGTCGAGGTCGGCAATGCCCGTCATGAGCTTTTCCAATCCCTTCTTGGCGGCTTTCAGGGCATCGTTGGAGAAGTCCACCGTGCCTCGGTAGTGGGCCGAGAGAATGAAGAAACGGATCGTCATGGGTGAGTAAGCCTGCTCCAATGACTCATGATCCCCGTTGAAAAACTGCTCCAGGGTGATGAAGTTGCCGAGCGACTTACCCATCTTCTGTCCGTTGATGGTAATCATGTTGTTGTGCATCCAGTAACGCACCATCTGTTCGCCCTGACTGGCTACGGCCTGGGCTATCTCGCATTCGTGGTGTGGGAACACCAAGTCCATGCCGCCACCGTGAATGTCAAAATGATCGCCGAGATATTTGCGACCCATCGCCGTGCACTCGCAGTGCCATCCAGGAAAGCCGTCGCTCCACGGACTGGGCCAGCGCATGATGTGCTCTGGCATGGCTCTCTTCCAAAGCGCGAAGTCGGCCTGGTTGCGCTTTTCGTCGGTACCGGAGAGCTCACGACTGTTGTTGATGATGTCGGTGAGGTTTCGACCGGAGAGAATGCCGTATTTGTGGTCTTTGTCATATTTGGCTACGTCGAAATAAATCGAGCCGTTGCTCTCGTAGGCATAGCCGTTGGCGAGAATCTGTTTCACTAATTCCTCCTGTTCGATGATATGGCCTGTGGCGTGCGGCTCGATGCTTGGGGGCAACACGTTGAGGGCTTCCATAGCCTTATGATAACGGTTGGTGTAGTGCTGGGCAATCTCCATAGGCTCCAGTTGTTCCAGGCGCGCCTTCTTGGCAATCTTGTCTTCGCCCTCGTCGGCATCGTGCTCGAGATGCCCCACATCTGTAATGTTGCGTACATAACGCACTTGATAGCCCAGGTGTTTGAGGTAGCGGAAGAGCACGTCGAAGGTGATGGCCGGCCGGGCGTGCCCCAAATGCGGGTCGCCATACACGGTTGGACCGCACACATACATCCCCACATTGGGGGCGTGCAGCGGTTTAAACAGTTCCTTCGAGCGCGTGAGCGTATTGTAAACCAATAAATTCTGTTTCATGACCATGAACAATTAGATGATTGCAAAGGTAACTATTTATCCTGAAAAAGGACGCACACCGAAAGGATTTTGTTGGATATTGCAACATATCGGTACTCTTGTTGTCAAGTCATGGATAAAGATAATACCTATGAACACCGCTCATGGGGTATGACCAGAACAGGGACAACATATGCCACTCAATCTAAAGGCTGACTTGTCATGGTGATAGTCTTATTACATACTGTAGATTTGACATGATAGGATTGTTCAAGAATCCTGAGGTTTTCATTCAAATCATTGGATAACATTGTACCCGTGAACACATCTGTCATGTTGGGTGTGGTCTTGAATACAAATTTAACACCGTAGTTTTTCTCAATGGTGGAAATTACCTTGCTCAGTGGGGCATCCCTGAATACTATTTCGTTGCGTTGCCATGCCGTGACTTCATGCATTTCATCCTCGGCGTTATAGACGGAGATATATCCTGTAGACTTGTCAAGAATAGCGATTTGTTTGGGTTTGACGAGTTTGTTCTGATGGGACAACAGCGATGCCAAATCAACCTTTCCGGATAACAGAGCCAATTTGGCTATGTCGTCATCTTTTCGTGCTAAAAGATTGAAGGTTGTTCCCAATACTTGCACACTCAGCCCTTGACTTTTTACCACAAAAGGCCGATGTGCATCCTTGGCTACCTGAAAGGATGCTTCACCTTCAAAGGCTATTTCCCGACGACGGCCTTGAAAGTGAGCTGTATTGTATGATAGTACGGTATTTTCGTTCAGCAAAATACTTGTTCCGTCAGGTAATACGATGTTGGCCTTCTCTCCTTGATGTGTACTGAATGTGGTTGTCTTACCCGTTAAAGATGCATTTTCGTCATAAAGTTGGTAGGCAACGAAGAGCAAAACGGGAAACATGATTACCGCAGCTATTTGTGTCCACTTCCACGCAATGTTCCATGGACTTTTCCTTGCCGGGTTTATCTGTTTTTCAATCCGTTGCCATATATTTTCGGTCTCTGCGTGATAGCGGTCTGTTTCAACATCCATATCATTCCACTCTTTTCGCATAGAAGCTTCCAAGACTTCGTCAGTGGAAGCGTTAATCTCCTCGCGTAGCTTGGAAAGTTCGTCCGTTGTTATCCTTTGAGACCGATATTTATCTTGAAGTAGAGTCATTGTATGTAATTTTTATTTATAATATTAAACAATCGAAAAGTGAAAAAGTACTTTAATGAAGGAGAAATATATAAATATGATATATAATTGCCTGAGCGTACGACGTAGTGTTTTGGTGGCAATTGATAGCTGATTCTTTACAGTTTGCTCCTTTAAGTCAAGTGTTTGTGCGATTTCCTTGATCCGCATCATTTCTATTCTCGACATTCTTATCACTTTGCGTTGTGTTTCAGGGAGGCTGTCTATGGCTTTATTCACGGCCTTTTGGAACTCATCATATTCCAAATGATTGAAACTGCGATCTTCGAATTGTCCTAAATAGTCTATGTAGTCCTCAAAAACGGGCGCATTGACCGTTTTGCGATAAGCATTGATGATATAATGGCGGGTACGGGTAAAAAGAATCGACTTCAGCGTGGTGTCTTGTCGTATGGATTGTCTATTTCGCCACAGCCACACAAAAGTATCTTCAACCAACTCTTCAGATGCTTCGCGCGAATGAGTATATTGCATGCAGAAGGCAAAAAGATGACCTGCATAGTGATCATATAACTGGCGAAAAGCAGGTTGTGAATTTCTTTTAAGCAAGGAAATTAGTAAAGGTTCGTCAAATACATTCATATTCCTATTAAGGTTAAACGTAAGTGTAAAGTTTGTATTATGGCAATGGTACTGTAGTAATTTAACAGAGATAGATAACTTATGTGCCTACATCCATATACAGATTACAGTAACGTGTAGACATACAAAACTTCGCTTGCAAAGTTATGAATAAATCTTTGTATAAATGACTTCAGACATTGAAAAGATGAAAATAGCTGATATGATAATCCACGACGTATAATCTACGAGCAACAACCACTGCTGCAAAAAAATTTTTCGAAAAGATTAATATTTTTTAGGTACCTATTGGAAATAAGAGTGTCTATAATTATATAGAACTATTAATCAAGAACCAAAAGTATAACCTAAACATTGTTCGTATGAAAAGACATGTATTTTTAAGGTGTCAATTTGTTGTATTATTTCTGTGCCTGTTTGCCCTCTGTGCTCACGCCCAAGGCCAAACGGTTACTGTAAATCTGAAGAAAGCTTCGCTTCAGCAGGTTTTCAAAGCCATAGAAAAACAGACGTCCTATCGTTTCTCTTATCGTAATGAAGTGATAGACCACCGTGCCAACATTAACATTCACCACACAAACGCTCCTGTGAGCCGCGTGCTTGATGATGCATTCAAGGGTCGTAACCTTACTTATTCCATTGTTTCCCCGAAATCCATTGTTGTCACCGACCGCAACGAAAAAACCCAAGTGAAGCAGCGCGGGACAACCACCGGAAAGATAACCGGGGTTGTTAAAGATGCGTCTGGCGAGCCTATCATCGGTGCCACGGTAAAGGTGAAAGGATCTTCGATGGGCGTTGTTACCGATCTGGATGGGAAGTTCGAAATAAACTCGGAGGTAGGAGTCCCACTCGTGATTACATACGTGGGATTTGCAGATCATGAGCTTGCTGCAAGTCACAATATGGAAGTGGTCATGGCAGAAAATACTGAGGCTTTGGACGAGGTGGTCGTGGTGGGCTACGGCACCATGCGCAAGGCCGATATGACCGGTGCTATTTCGTCTGTGAATACGTCTGAACTTGGTAAGCGCACAACCACCAATCCCGCAGAGGCATTGCAGGGCAAGGTGGCAGGTGTAAACATTATGAAGAGTGGTGGCAACGCCGGAGCGGGTCTGCAAGTGAAGATACGCGGAGTGAAAACTTTTGGCGACAATACACCGCTCTATATTATCGATGGCTTTCCTGGAGACATTGAGAATGTCAATCCACAAGACATAGAAACCCTACAGGTCTTGAAAGACGGTGCGGCTGCTGCCATATATGGATCGGTAGCTGCTAATGGCGTGATACTTATCACGACGAAGAATGGCAAGCGAGGTGACTTGAAAATAGATGTGCACAGCTATCTGAGCTTTACGGATATTGCCAAGAAATTAGAAATGCTCAATGCCCCTGAATATAAGCAGGTGCACCGGGCCATGTATGAGAACTACAACGTACAGAATGCAGACCAGCCCATAACCTTGCCTGCCTATATAAGCAAGGAAACCGGTGTGGATACTGATTGGCAGGATGCCGTGCAGCGTGGAGGATTATCCCAAAACTACATGATAAGCATGCGTGGAGGTTCGGAAAAGGCGCTCTATTCGTTATCCTACAACCATGCATACGACAAGGGAATATTTATTGGTAACGATTTCAGGCAAGACAACGTGCGCATGAAGCTGAATATGAAGAAAGCCTTTATGACCTTTGATGCCAACATCAACTTTAAGTACACAGACAGTCACCAGCCTCAGTATTCGTTGAAGGAGATGTACATGATCTCTCCATTGGTTCCTATCTATAACGAAAATGAGAAATACGGCTATGGCTTGACTAATTTTGATGGTCTTCCCAACAATCGAAACATCATGGCTGACCACCATTACCAGAAGGCAGGTACCCGTTCATATCATACGGATGCCAACCTTGCCGTGACATTCGACATCACCAAATGGCTGACTTTTAAAACCAGTTACTCTTACCGTGGGGAGCATGGACGTTCAGCTTATCATGCGCCTGATTACATAGCCGACATCAAATCGAAAAACCAATATGCCCAAAACTCCGAAGGGAGTAATTATTGGGAGGAGCAAGTTTGGGATAACGTGCTCAACATGGATCGCCAGTTTGGCAAGCATAAGTTAGGGGCGATGATCGGAACATCGCTAACCTCGCGAAAATATACATGGAATGAGGTGGCCGTGGAAGGAAAGAACATAATATATAAGGTGGAAAACGGACAGCTTGTGCAGAGTGTGGAGCCTGCCGGATTCCTCTCTACGGCATTTGAGACCATTAAGGCTGGTAAGGGTGGAACATATAGTGGAGACGGATCTAAATGGAAATACAACCGTGCTTCGTTCTTCGGACGGTTGAACTACAATTTCGATGATCGCTATCTCGTGCAGTTCACCATGCGTCGTGACGGTTCGTCCAAGTTCGGCAGTGGCAGCCGATGGGGCACGTTCCCATCTTTAGCATTAGGTTGGCGTATCACTGAGGAGAAGTTTTTCCCCAAGAATACGTTTGTGAACAATCTCAAGCTACGCACCAGTTGGGGTAAACTTGGTAACGAGAACGCATTGGGATATTACAGTTTCCTTGCCCTCATCAATACGAATAACAGCATGTATCAAGGCTATGTACGCGGTACCGGCAGCACTGCGTGGCCCGGTAGCATAGCTGCCGGACTCGAAAATAGAGACCTGAAATGGGAAACTACCGAAACAAAGAACATCGGTATAGATTTCGGACTGTTCAACAACAGCCTTTCGGGTAATATCAACTATTACATCAATGAGACCACAGACTTGCTCATAACTAAGGAACTGGCACCAAGCACAGGTATGGACAGCCCTGTGCTCAACGTAGGCAGGATGCGCAATACGGGTGTGGAATTAGAGCTGAATTGGAACCATAGTGTAGGCAAACTGTTGTACAGTGTTGGATTCAACCTAAGTACCGTAAACAATAAAGTAATAGAGTTAGCCGACAAATCGCAAGTACTCTATGGTGAGGGGTTGAAATACGGATCCGAACACTTCCCCACACAGACACGTGTAGGAAAACCCATAGGTGCGTTCTACCTGTATCAGGCAGATGGTATATTCCAAAATGCAGACGAGGTGGCCAAACACGTTAGTGCCAATGGAACTCTTATCCAGCCCAACGCTCAGCCCGGTGATATTCGCTTCAAGGATTTAAACGGAGATGGAGTGCTTGATGAGAATGATAAGGAATACTCGGGAAGTGGTATTCCCAAGGTGGAGGCCAACCTCAATTTCAATGCCTCATATCAGGGCATAGACCTGTCTTTTGTGCTTGGAAGCGGTTGGGGTCATAAGATTTATAACGGAAATAAATACTTCTATGAGGCCATGAATTCCGGGTCGAACATGCTTCGCTCCACTTTGCAGGCTTGGACACCCAACAATTCCAACACAAGCGTGCCAAGAGCCGTGTATCAAGACCCTAACGGTAATAGTAGGGAGTCTACCCGATTCTTGGAGAAAGGCGACTTTGTCCGCCTGCGCCAAATACAGTTGGGCTACACATTCCCTACGGTTTTGACCAATAAGATCTATCTTGAAAGAGTTCGTCTTTATGTCAGTGCGGAAAATCTGTTCACTATTACAGGTTATGACGGCGTCGATCCGGAGTTCTCTCGTAACAGCGTTCTTAACGCGGGTATAGACAAACTCATCTATCCTTTCACTCGTTCGTTCACCATCGGCGCACAAGTATCTTTCTGATTAAAAGCGAAAAAGACTTCATCATTAACAAGAAAAGAAACTATTATGAAAAAAATAATATATATGATAGCCGTTTCGGCATCTTTGAGCTTTACGGCCTGTGAGGATTATTTGACCGTAGACTCGCCCGACGACCTCACGTCACAGTCATTTTGGAGAGATAAGGCCGATATAGAATCGGCACTTTCTGCGGCCTACTCGCAGCTATATTTCATGGATTACAGCAGTGATGAGTGGACCATGAGTGAGGTGATATGGCCTGTGGAAGCCTACAGGGAAGATGTCGTCAATATGGGAAACGACGCCATGAACTACCAAAATTGGGTAGACCTGTACAATTATACGTATACCAATGGAAACTCTCAGGTTTCCAATTATTGGCGTCACCTATATCGTGGAGCCAACTTTGCCAATCAGATATTAGCGAAGTCGGCTGATGTGCCATCAACAAATTTATCCGAATCTGACCGCAAAACACTCATGGCAGAAGCTCATTTTCTGCGAGGCTATTACCATATGCGACTCCTGCTCAACTGGAAGGAGATTGTCATTCGCGATAAATACATCACATCGGGTGAGCCGGCAGCATTAGACAAGCCATTGTCATCTCGTCTGGAATGTTGGGATTTCATTATTGACGATCTGAAAGCTGCAACGGAATTGCCGGAAAGTTATGATCCCGGAGATGTAGGTAGAGCTACTCGTGGCGCGGCTTACGCTTATCTTGGATGGGCCTATCTCACGCGGGCTGCAGAGGAAAGTAGCGGCAAGGACGAATACTTGAAAAAAGCTGTTGACGCCTTTGACAAGGTGAAGGGTTATGAGTTGGTACCCAACTTTGAAAGTATGTTTAATGGTCAGAATAAGAACTCTAAGGAGTCTATTTTCGAAATGCAGTTTACGCTCAACGATGCAAATGGTGCAAACTATCGCACACAGATGCATCGCTGGATAGGATGTAGCGAACTGCGTGGATGGGATGAAATCCTTCCTTCAAAATTTCTCATGAATGAGTTTATGAAAGAGGGTAAAAAGGCTACTGATGGAGAATATGACAGCCGTTTGTATGCAACCGTATTCTACCAGTGTGATTATTGGAACTCACCGGAGGGCAGGATCTATGGCAAAACATACGACGAATGGTTCAGAGATGACAAAGGTGCCTATAATCGGTCTGCATTCAGAAAATTCATGCCCGCCACGTTGGAGAAACTCAACATGGACGAGACAGCCATCAATATTCCACTCATGCGTTATGCTAACGTTTTGCTCATGAAGGCAGAGGCTCTAAACCAAATAGGACAGACAGCTCAGGCTATCGAACTTATCAACAAGGTGAGAAGCGTGCATGGCAACATGCCGAAGATGGAAGGCAGTAGTAAGACGGAGGTGCAGAATCAGATAGAACATGAGCGAATATTGGAATTCCCCTTAGAAAATATGCGTTTTTACGATTTGCGCCGTTGGGGTAAGTTGGGAGTGGCAATGAAGGCTTCCGGACGTAAGAACTTTAAGGATTCTGTTCACGACTTCTATCCCATTCCACAGACAGAGCACAATGCCAATGGGCTTATCAAATAATAATTGAGATATCAATGCTTAAAATCGTCATTATCATGCTGAGCGGAATACTGGTCGGAAGGGTCCTGCACAGGCATCGACTAAGTGTCATTCCACGAGTCATCACTGTTTTGATATGGTTGCTGTTGTTCCTATTGGGAATAGAGGTTGGCAGCAACGAACGCATTATCAATGGGATGATAGAGATCGGAGGAGAGGCCTTGCTGCTTACGTGTGGAGGCATGATGGGCAGTGTTCTGCTCGCATGGATTTTATGGCGATTCATCAATAGGAAAGGGCAGAGACATGAAAGGTAGTATCATTATAGTTTCGTTCTTTGCCATAGGTATTGCGGTTGGTTTATTTCATTTGCTACCAACCGATATAAACAGTGGTGAATGGAGCTACTATGCACTGTGCATGCTTATGTTTTGCGTGGGTATATCCATCGGAAACGACATAGAGACGCTAAAGAGTTTCAGGCGGGTTGGTGCTAAATTTCTGTTGTTGCCCATTGCTACTATAGTTGGCACATTGGCGGGTTGTGCGGTAGTGGCATTGTTACTGCCCAGCCGACAACTCACCAGTTGTCTTGCCATTGGCTCCGGATTTGGTTACTATTCTCTGTCCAGCATTTTTATAACTGAGATGCGAGGGGTTGAGTTGGGTACCATTGCTCTATTGGCCAACATCATGCGGGAAATCATAACGCTGCTTGGCGCACCGATTTTGCGCAAATGGTTTGGCCCTTTGGCTCCGATTTCGGCCGGCGGTGCAACAACCATGGATACTACGCTGCCTATCATTACGCAAGTATCGGGCAAGCAGTTCACGGTAATCTCCATAGCCCATGGCTTCATCACAGATTTCACGGTGCCTTTTTTGGTCACTCTCTTTTGTTCCATTTAACAATAGTCACTTATGAAGATATCCAGTCTAACCGTTTTTTGTATTTTGTTTTTCTCGCTTCAGGGCTTTGCCAACGATGCTATGCCTTGGCAAAATCCACACATATCGTCTATCAACCGGGAGCCAATGACAGCTCATTTCATCCCATATAAAACAGAGAGTGGGGCAATGGCGCGATACATTATGCCTGATTTGAAACGTCTAAGCTGCGATCCAAGTACCGAACGGAGGCTCCAGCTGGATGGTACTTGGCTCTTCAAATATGCCAAGAACAATGTGAGTGCACCTGAAAATTTCTTTAAAAAGGATTTCGATGCGCGCTCATGGCAGCAAATTCAGGTGCCTGGCAGCTGGGAATTGCAAGGGTTTGACTGTCCCATCTATACCGACGTGCGATATCCTTTCCCCGCCAATCCTCCTTTTGTGCCCTCCGATTACAATCCCGTTGGGTCGTACATTCATACATTCAATGTCCCCAAGGAGTGGCACGGCATGGATATTTTCATCGACTTCGAAGGTGTGGAGTCGGCTTTCTATGTATGGATTAATGGCAAGATGGTGGGCTATAGCGAGGATAGCAGGTTGCCGGCTCATTTTAATATCACACCATATTTGTTGTCGGGGGAAAACAAGTTGGCTGTGAAGGTGTTCAGATACAGTGACGGATCATACTTGGAAGATCAGGATTATTGGAAATACAGCGGCATAGAACGAAGCGTATATCTACAGGCACGTCCGCACTTCAGGTTACATGATTTTATTCTTCGTGCCGGTCTTGTCAATGATTACCGCGATGGCAAGTTCAGTCTTGACGTACTGTTAAAGGGCGCAGCCCCCCGCAACAAGGTGGAGGTTAAGGTGCTTGATGACAAAAATACGACAATATTAAGAAAGGAATATAAAATCAGGAAGTCGTCAGACTCCACACTTAATGTTGCCCATGTGTTTCCTTCGGTGAAACAATGGAGTGCAGAGATGCCTAACTTATACAAGTTGGTCATTAATACGATGGATGCTCATGGTGTGGTAACAGAGTCGGTGGTTCATGAATTCGGTTTCAGGAGTGTTGAAATGAGGAATGGTTTGCTTCTTGTAAATGGCATGCCTATCAAGCTCAAGGGGGTGAACAGGCACGAACACGATGCCCGCACCGGCCGTACCATATCGGTAGAAAGCATGCTTGAGGATATCAGGCTGATGAAGCAGGCTAATATTAATGCCATTAGAACCTGTCACTATCCCAACCGACCGGAGTGGTATGATCTCTGTACAAAGTATGGGCTGTATCTCGTCGATGAGGCCAATATAGAGAGTCATGGCATGGAGAACGCATCGCATCCCACCCTTGCCGACAACGAGGATTGGGCAGATGCTTTTCATCAGCGTATGGGGCGTATGGTGAAGCGAGATCGAAACTTTACCAGTATCATCATTTGGAGTCTTGGAAACGAATCGGGGTATGGGCCGTTGTTTGAGCAGATATATCATCTTGCCAAACAACTGGATGGCACCAGACCCGTGCAATACGAGGGGGGTGGATATCAGGGACTGTCAGATATATATTGCCCCATGTATGCTCGGATATGGGCTTTGCGTCGTCATGTCAATGAACGGAATGCCCGTCCGCTGATATTGTGCGAGTATGCACATGCTATGGGCAACAGCGTTGGCAACTTGCAGGATTATTGGGATCTCATTAATAAGTACGACCAGTTGCAGGGCGGTTTCATTTGGGATTGGGTAGACCAGACTTTCGAACGTCAAGACAGCATGGGGAATCATATCTGGGCATACGGAGGCGACATGGGATTTGTGGGTGTCGTGAACGACTCTAATTTCTGTGCGAACGGCCTTGTGGCCGCCGATCGTTCCCCACACCCACACTATTGGGAAGTGAAAAAGGTTTATGAGAACATCCGCTTATCACCAATGCCATTCAGCAGCAATGCGGTTAGGGTGTACAATGCTTTCGATTTCATAACTCTTGACGACTATTACCTATCTTGGGATGTGAAAGAAAATGGTAAGGTTGTTGAACAAGGGCGGTGCGAGCTTCCACATATCAAGCCGCATCATGAAACCGTGCTCACCCTGCCTTTGACCGGCATTACATCACAAAACGCCGAGCATATACTCACTTTGCGAGTGTTTACCAAGATAGCAACACCAATGTTGCCGGCACACCATGAGATGGCCAATGGTCAATGGGTCATTGGTTTTCCGACAGTGACGGCGCAAAAATCAATTGAGAGTAATTTTTCGCCAACCCTGAGGACAGTCAAAGACGAAGTGTTAATATCAGGCAACGGCTACGATTATGTTTTTGCCAAACAAACCGGTGAGCTTACTTCCATGCGTTATGATAACAGGGAGTTTCTGCAGAAAGGACCTCGTCCCAACTTCTGGCGACCACTTACCGACAACGATGTGGCCAATGGTACCTTGGATCGGTGCGGAACATGGAAACATGCTTCCGATAACATGACGCTTACGCAATTTGAAGCCATACAGACCAATGGAGTTGCAAAGATTGTCAGCACCTACAAGTTGGCAGAGCAAGATGCTAAGGTGATTGTCGAATATGAGATTTCTGGAAGTGGCAAACTGGCGGTGTCCATGCACTTCAAGCCTGGCACAAAGCCGCTTCCGGAAATGCCACGATTAGGCATGAGAATGATTATAGATAAGAACTGCGACCAAATGACATGGTATGGCCGCGGCCCACATGAGAACTATGCAGACCGTAAGTTGAGCGCGCTTGTAGATGTCTACTCAGCGAGTGTATGGGATCAATTCCACCCCTACGTCAGGGCACAGGAGACAGCCAACAAATGCGATGTGAGATGGGTGGAACTGAAGGACAAGACCGGACGCGGCATACGCATAGAGAGCACTGATTTGCTAAACGTCAGTGCATGGAACTGTACGCAGGATGACCTTGACTACGTGCCATCAACCGTGACTAACAAGCATGGAGGAAGTGTCGTGTGCAAAGACTTGGTATGGCTCAATATCGACCATCGGCTGATGGGTGTGGGGGGTGACAATACTTGGGGTGCGCAGGTGCATCCGGAATACACCATCACACCGCACGAATGGCACTACACTTATTCGATAACTCCCATCAAATAATATAAGAGAATGAAGATTAACAAACATAAAATCAAGACCGTATGTACGTTGGTGTTGCTGATTCTCAGCAGTAAAGTTACAATGTTGGCAGATGGTTATGAATGTAGTGATTTTGAGAATATTATCAATATCCGTCTCACACCCAATGGAAACGAGCGACTCACAGGTTGTTTTTCCGACCAAGGGGCATGGATGGGATTTACAATCCCTGAAGCCGGCAAGCCTGTGGGAGGTTTCTGTGGTCCATTTAGCATCAACAGCCGTAAATGGATAGCAAAATCCGTGATAGCATTGAAGGATAGGCACGGTATATACCAGGTCACCGGTTCGAACTATTCACCGGGAAAAATAGTGATGACACTGCAAGACGGAGATTCAAGGGTCGAGGAACAATTGATATTTGCAGACTCGCGCACTGCATTGCTTAACCTATGCACATACGACATGGACACATTGCGGCTGCAAGCTCTTGAGCCAGGCAAGGGAGTAAAAATGGGGGTTGAGGGTAGACATGTGGTGATACATGGACTACCTGAAGAGACGATTATGCTTACCTTTCCCGTAGGCACTAAACTCTCCACCGACGGCACCAACTATATGGCTGTGATGACGGGCAATATTAAAGATGCCACCATTGCCATATCAATGCTATTGCCGGGCGACCGCATACCTGTGCAAAAGTTATTTGCAGAGCAGATGACTGAGCAATTTGAGCAAGTGGAAAGGGCAGGGCGTGAACGTTGGAACGGCTATATCAATAAGATATTGAGGCAAGATATGCCCGTCGAATACAATCGGGTGGCCGTAAAAGCCATTACCACACTTATTTCCAACTGGCGCGTGCAGCGTGGTGGATTGTTGCACGATGGTATCGTACCAAGTCATGCCATTGGTTATTTTGTGGGTTGCTGGGCTTGGGATTGTTGGCGCTTTTCGGCAGCCATGGCTCACTTCTTTCCTTCATTAGCCAAAGATAACATTCGTGTGATGTTCGATTATCAACAGGCTGATGGTATGGTGATAGACTGTATATATACGGATCCCAAGGAAAACAATGCACGTGACAGCAAACCCCCGTTGGCCTGCTGGGCTGTGGATGAGATATGGAAGGCCACGGCAGACACAGCATTTGTCAGGGAAATGTATCCCAAGTTATTGGCTTACTACAAGTGGTGGTACAAAAAGAGGGATCATGATGGCAACGGCATCTGCGAATTTGGCTCTACGGATGGCACGTTGGAGGCTGCCGCATGGGAGAGTGGAATGGACAACGCCATACGCTTTGATGGTGCACGGATGTTGAAGAATGGAGAAAATGCGTGGAGCATTAATCAGGAAAGCGTGGACCTCAATGGATATTTGGCATACGAATATACTATACTCAAGAAGTTTTCAAAGATATTGAATGAGAAGTTCGAAGAGCCGGATATGAGAGGTCGTATTGCGGATTATTTCTTTGATACAAAGAACGGCTACTTCTTTGACCGCCGACTCACGGATGGAAGTTTTGTCAGAGAAGCGGGTTGTGAGGGGTATTTGCCTTTTTGGACTAAAATAGCAACGCAGCAGCAATGGAAAATGGCAAAAAAAACATTGGAAGACAAAACCAAGTTTTCTACTTATATTCCATTCCCAACCATTGCGGCTGACAACCCCAAATATGATCCTAATGGCTATTGGAGAGGACCGATATGGCTGGATCAGACCTACTATGCCATTGAGGGATTCAGAAACTATGGTGAGCATGCCAAAGCAGATATGTACACCCGACAGGTTTTCGATCGACTTGAGGGACTGACAGCAGATGCTCCCATCTACGAAAACTATGACACATTCACCGGCAAAGGGCTGCAGGCCTCCCATTTCAGTTGGAGCGCAGCTCATTTGCTCATGCTCTATAGGTCGTACGGCGAGAAGAGATGATTACATGCTTCCAAACGTAAAACTACACGGAATACACGGTATTTGAGTTCATAAGAAATAGAAAATCCCTGATGGTTCAAGTTAAATAAGAGGTGAGAGGAATTTCGTATTTTTTTCTGTCAAATTCTTTTGCCCTTAGTGATATTTTCGTACTTTTGTAAGGAGGAATAAACATTCTATTAACATAAATACTTTACTATGAAGGTACATGAATATCAGGCAAAAGCCTTCTTTGCCCAGTACGGGGTGCCGGTGGACCGCAGTGTGGTTTGCAAAACTCCCGATGAGGCTGTGGAAGCCTATGAGAAGTTGGGTGTGGATAAGGCTGTGGTGAAGGCACAGGTACACACGGGCGGTCGTGGAAAGGCCGGTGGTGTGAAGCTTGGAACATCGGCTGCTGAAATCCGAAGCCGTGCTGAGGCCATTCTCGGTATGAACATCAAGGGTTTCACCGTAGACCGCGTGTTGGTTGGCGAGGCTGTGGACATTGCCTCGGAATACTATGTGAGCATTCTGGTCGACCGCAAGTCGAAGTGCCCGCTGATGATGTTGAGTCGCGAGGGAGGTATGGATATCGAGCAGGTGGCCCGCGAAACACCTGAGAAAATAGAGAAAATCGTGATTGACCCGCTGGTGGGTATGACCGATTTTCTGGCTCGTGAGGCTGCATTCAAGTTGTTCGACGACATGGCACAGGTGAAACAGGCGGTGCCGTTATTCAAGAATCTGTACCGTCTGTTCATCGAAAAAGATGCCTCACTGGCTGAGATTAACCCGTTGGTGAAGCTCAAGGATGGTTCGCTGAAGGCCATCGATGCCAAGATGACGTTCGATGATAACGCTCTGTTCCGTCATCCTGATGTGGCCGAATTGTTTGAACCCACTGCAGAGGAGCGCAAGGAGCATGAGGCTAAGGAAAAGGGCTTCAGCTATGTGAACCTCGGAGGAGAGATAGGATGCATGGTGAATGGAGCCGGATTGGCCATGGCCACCATGGACATGATTAAACTCTACGGCGGGGAGCCGGCCAACTTCCTCGACATTGGCGGTAGTTCCAATCCTGAGAAAATCGTCGAGGCCATGAAACTTCTGCTCTCCGACAAGCACGTGAACACGGTGCTCATCAATATCTTCGGCGGTATCACGCGGTGCGACGACGTGGCGAAGGGTTTGTTGGAAGCATTTAAAGTTGTGGAGACTGATATTCCCATTGTTATCCGACTCACTGGAACGAATGAGGAAGAGGGTCGCAAACTGCTCGAAGGCACACAGTTCCATGTGGGCACAAGTATGGCCGACGCTGGTCGAAAAGCTGTGAAACTGAGCTTGGGAAAATAAGAGTGAAGAGTGAAGAATTTAGAACTAAGAGTTAAGAATTCTATGAGGCGGGTTTGCTGCTAATTCTGAATTGTGAATTGTGAATTTTGAATTAAAAAAACATGAGCATTCTAATCAATAAAGATACAAAGGTCATCGTTCAGGGCATTACCGGACGAGACGGGAGCTTCCACGCTTCCAAAATGAAAGAGTATGGAACACATGTGGTCGGTGGAACATCGCCGGGGAAGGCCGGACAAGAAGTTGACGGCATTCCCGTGTTCAACACTGTGAAAGACGCTGTTGCAGCAACGGGTGCCAACACGTCCATCATCTTTGTGCCGGCGGCGTTTGCCAAAGATGCAATGCTGGAAGCGATCGACGGTGGCATTCAGTTGTTGGTTTGCATCACCGAGGGTGTGCCGACGCTCGACGCCGTGGCGGTGCAGCGTTATGCGCGAGTGAAGGGCGTGCAAGTGATCGGTCCCAACTGTCCCGGACTGATTTCGCCGGAGGAGAGTATGGTGGGCATCATGCCTGCCAATGTGTTTAAGAAAGGACACACGGGTGTGATTAGCCGTAGCGGTACTCTGACCTATGAAGTGGTGGCAAACCTTGCTGCTGCCGGCATGGGCGTGTCTACTGCCGTTGGTGTTGGTGGAGATCCTGTGGTGGGGCTATATTTTGAAGACCTCTTGCAGATGTTCCAAGACGACCCCGACACCGATTCCATCGCTCTCATCGGTGAGATAGGTGGCGATGCCGAAGAGCGTGCAGCTCAGTTTATCAAGGCGAATGTGACGAAGCCGGTGGCCGCCTTTATTTCCGGTCGTCAGGCGCCTCCGGGCAAACAGATGGGGCATGCGGGTGCTATCATCTCGGGAGGAGCTGGTACGGCAGCGGGTAAGGTTGCGGCCTTTGAGGCAGTCGGCGTACCCGTGGCCAAGGAAACAAGCGAGATACCCGAGCTGCTGAAGAAAATGTTGGGTTAAAAGATACGACTTCTCACAACTTCCTGCTTATGTCGTGGAAAGTCGTGAGAGTCGTTGCATCGACTTTCTTATTGTTTTGCATCGACTCCCATGACTTTTCACAACTTTCTGCTTATGTAGTGAGAATCGTGGCACCGACACTCACGACTTTTCACAACTCACTGCTGATGCTGTGGTTGTTTAGCCAGCTTCATTTTAGCAAACTCCCACACAACGATGCCCGCAGTGACGCTCACATTTAATGAATGCTTGGTTCCAAACTGCGGAATCTCCAAGCAGCCGTCGCTCATATCAACCACGCTCTGCTTCACACCTTTCACCTCATTGCCAAAGATAACGGCACAGGGAAAAATGGATTCAGATTGTCTGTTCTCAATTGCTGTATCTACTGCGTCAGCCAATTTTGAATTATGAATTGTGAATTTTGAATTACCAAGCTCGAAGAGCTTGGTCGACCCTTCCACTTGCTCAATGCTGTACACAAAGTAGCCGCGGTCGTGTAGTTCTTGCACTGCGTCCTCAGTCTTTTCAAAGTATCGCCAGTCTACGGAGTCTTCGCCGCCGAGTGCTGTTTTGTGTATCTCGGCATTCGGTGGCGTACCCGTAATGCCACATAGATAAACCGCCTCCACGCGGAAAGCATCGCACGTGCGGAATACGGAGCCCACGTTGTACAAGCTCCTCACATCGTCAAGAACAACGATAAGTGGCAGCTTCGGAGCATCTTTGAACTCCTCAACAGAGAGGCGTTGCATCTCAATGGTCTTGAGTTTGCGCATATATACTATTGTATTTTGTCGGTCTAATGAATGTGGAAAGTCATGTTGACATTATCAATCTCCACACGTCGGCACTGTCGGAAGAAGTCGAGTCCAAGTCGGCCATATCCCGATTGAATCGCATTTGCCTCGCCCGAAATGGCTGTAACTGGGATTTTGTGCATCGTTATGTCCTTTCCTCCAATCGCAAAACTAATGGAAGGCATCACAAAAACACTGTTGTAAACGATGCCGCCGTAGCCCGATCCGCCCTTGATGTCCCACTTCCCGTGCCGCGTAACCTCGGCCGTAAAGGCTTTGTAGTAGTCCGTTCCCATAGAACTTGTAGTGGCTCCGGTGTCGATCGTTAGGGGGAACATTCGTCCATCCTTGCTCACGTTAACCTGCATGATGTCGCTTCCTGTCAGCACGAGATTGCTCTCCACGTCTTGTCGTGCAGCGTTACGTGTAAAAACGATTTGCCGATTGGCGAAGTCGATGCTGTATTTGTCGAATAATCTTAGCGTGGGTTGTCCGATAATGAGTTGCAGTGGTGCGGTCATGCCCTTGATCAGCTCGTTCCCTTGTGTCACGTCCAGCACTAAGAAAGGCACATTTTCGAGTTTGATGTTGCCCACAATAAGTTCCTTGGCCATGGCTATACGACCCTGCAGAACGCGTGTACCCTCCGTCTTGATGCTACCCTCAAGCAGTTCCAGACCGTACTTTTGAGCCAATTCAGGGGT
>QWCK01002686.1_pt1 | contig 21495 bp, 19 predicted proteins | sample 1972571 | NCBI WGS metagenome assembly QWCK01 (sample SAMN09866710, study PRJNA288562) | Human gut metagenome isolate term2_stool, whole genome shotgun sequencing... | isolation source: gut | host: Homo sapiens | place: USA: California | reverse complement strand
AAGAAAGAAGGAAACGACATGAGCGATTACGCCATCAATACCAAGTGCGTCCAGGGCGGCTATACGCCGGGCAACGGCGAGCCCCGCCAGATCCCCATTATCCAGTCCACCACATTTAAATATGACACCAGCGAGGACATGGGCAAGCTGTTCGACCTGGAGGCCAGCGGATATTTCTATACCCGCCTGCAAAACCCCACCAACGACATGGTGGCGGCCAAGATCTGCGACATGGAGGGCGGAACCGCCGCCATGCTCACCTCCTCCGGCCAGGCGGCCAACTTCTATGCTGTGTTCAACATCGCCAACTGCGGCGACCATGTGGTGGCCTCCTCCACCATCTACGGCGGCACCTATAACCTGTTCGCCGTGACCATGAAGAAGATGGGCATCGAGTTTACCTTCGTGGAGCCCGACTGCTCCGACGAGGAGCTGCAGGCCGCCTTCCGGCCCAACACCAAGGCCGTGTTCGGCGAGACCATCGCCAACCCCGCCCTCACCGTGCTGGATATTGAGCGCTTTGCCAAGGCGGCCCACGCCCACGGCGTGCCCCTGATCATGGACAACACCTTCGCCACCCCCGTGAACTGCCGCCCATTTGAGTGGGGCTGCGACATCGTCACCCACTCCACCACCAAGTATATGGACGGCCACGGCGCCGCCGTGGGCGGCTGCATCGTGGACAGCGGAAAGTTCGACTGGATGGCCCACGCGGACAAGTTCCCCGGCCTGTGCACCCCCGACGAGAGCTATCACGGCATCACCTATGCCGAGAAGTTCGGCCAGGGCGGGGCCTTCATCCCCAAGGCCACGGCCCAGCTGATGCGGGACTTCGGGTCCATCCAGGCCCCCCAGAACGCCTTCCTGCTGAATCTGGGGCTGGAAAGTCTGCATGTGCGCATAGCCCGCCACTGTGAAAATGCCCTGGCGGTGGCCAAATATCTGAAGGGCAGCCCCAAGGTGGCCTGGGTCACCTATCCCGGCCTGGAGGGGGACAAGTATTACGACATCGCCAAGAAGTATATGCCCAATGGCACCTGCGGCGTGGTCTCCTTCGGCGTGAAGGGCGGACGCAAGGCGGCGGAGGCATTTATGAAGCACCTGCGCCTGGCCGCCATCGAGACCCATGTGGCCGACGCCCGCACCTGCTGTCTGCACCCCGCCTCCGCCACCCACCGGCAGATGAATGATGCAGAACTGGCCGCCGCCGGCATCACCCCCGATCTGGTGCGCATGTCCTGCGGCATTGAGGATGCCGCCGATCTCATCGCCGATATCGACCAGGCTCTGGCCCAGGTCTGAGAAACAAAGCAAACGGGGCCGGTGCCCCCAAGAAAGGGAATCAAACATGAAAAATATGAAATTTAAGTCTGGAACCATTTTGATGTATGAGTGCTCCGGCCCGGAGTACTCCAAGCTGCGGCAGATCTTCGCCATGCTCCGCCTGCGGATGCGTCCCGTCACCCCGGACAAGTATCACCTGACCCTGGCCGAGCTGGCCGACGGCAAGGGCGAGCCCCTGGAGGACGCCTCCGACGTGAAGCCCGTGCCCGAGCGGATGCTGGTGTTCTGCGGCCTGAACCAGGTACTGCTGGCCCAGGTGCTGGAGGTCATCCGTCTGGCCAAGCTGCCCCCCATCCCCATGAAGGCCGTGCTGACCATGAACAACCTGCAGTGGAACACCATGCAGCTCTACGAAGAGCTGTGCCGGGAGCGGGAAGCTGTCCAGGCCCAGCAGAACGGCCAGGCCCCCGCAGAGGCCGGTGGTGAGGAGAACGTCGAGGCCGAAGCTCCTAAAACTGAGGAGACGAAGCCCGAGGAGCCCAAGACAGAGGAAAAGCCGGAAGAAAAGGCTTGACACAGCCCAGGGCTTCGGGTAAAATAGACACGATGATCCGGTAGGTAAGGCTACCACAGGGATATGGGTCGCTGCCGCAAAGGAATGGAGACATTCCACGCTGGTTTGAACAGGTCCTGTCGAAAACAAGGCAGAATCTAATGCGACTTCACCGCCCTGTGATGCTAAAGCTCGAACGGTGGCAGAGAAGCGTGTTTTCCAAAGCTGATTTCAGTACGCATGCCGCTGTGAGGGGTATGCGTACTTTTTTATGCCCGATTTGACACCGGGTCGGAATCAGACCGGCAATTGAGCCGAGACAAAAAAGAGAGGTGAACCATCCATGGACAGCGGCAGTAGAGGTCCCGGCAGACCAGACCGTCCATTCGATCCTATAGGATACCTGCGCTGTTCCCGTGGAATGGCGCAGACCGACGGCTGAGAAGAAAGCCGGAACCTCCTGTCAACAGGCGGCGTTTGCCGACAAATGACAAGGAGGAACTGAATATGATGATGAATCGCATGAATACCAATGCCATCCGCACCCAGCGGGTGGAGGAGATCATGTCCCGTGAGCCCCTGGCCCTGTCCCCCATGATGCGGGCGGGGGAGGCACTGGCCCGGCTGCGCCAGGTGGGGGTGCCCCGGGACTTCATGGCCAACTGCTATGTGGTGGACGAGCACTTCTGCCTGCTGGGCCTGGTGACGGTGCGGGACCTGATCATGGCCCCCACGGGAAAGCGCCTGGACCAGTTCATGGCCCAGCCCGCCGCCAGGCTGCACCCGGAGGACGACCAGGAGCGGGCCGTGGAGGAGATGGACCGCCTGGACCAGGTGGAGCTGCCCGTGGTGGACGAGCAGGACCGCCTGGTCGGCACGGTGACGGCGGACGACGCCATGGACGTGATGCAGGCCGAGGCCACCGAGGACATGGAGCGCATGGCGGCCATGGCCCCCTCTGAGCGGCCCTATCTCCGCACCCGGGTGTGGGACCTTTACCGCAGCCGCATTTTCTGGCTGCTGCTGCTGATGCTGTCGGCGGCCTTTACCGGGGCCATCATCACCCACTTTGAAAACGCCCTGGCCGCGCAAGTAGTGCTGACGGCCTTTATCCCCATGCTCATGGACACCGGCGGGAACTGCGGCAGCCAGTCCTCCGTCACCGTGATCCGGGGCCTGTCCCTGGGGGAGATCAAAAGCGGCGACTGGCTGCGGGTGATGTGGAAGGAATTGCAGGTGGGCCTGCTGTGCGGCGGGACGCTGGCGGCGGTGAACATGGCCCGGCTGTGCCTGCTGGGCAGCACGGACTTTCCCGTGGCCCTGGCGGTGAGCCTGACTCTCATCGTCACCGTGACCTGCGCCAAGCTGTTGGGCTGCTGTCTGCCCATTCTGGCCAGCCAGATGAAGCTGGACCCGGCGGTGATGGCCAGCCCTCTGATCACCACCATCGCCGACGCGGTGTCTTTGGTAGTCTATTTCCGTATCGCCGTATGTCTGCTGAAGCTATAACGGCGAGAGGCGGCGGCGGACATTTTTGCGAAGATGTCACGATTGGCCATAAAAGCGACGATTTTTGGACAAACTATGCACAAAGAGGTATTGACACCCCCATTTTTCTTCCCTATAATTAAAAATTGCCCCGGACCTGCGGGTCACGGGGCAATTTTTATTGTTGAAAGGGGTTCTCCCAAATGAGCGACCAGCGTGTTTACAACTTCTCCGCCGGCCCGTCCATGCTTCCTGTGTCCGCACTGGAGCGCGCCGGGTCTGAGATCACCAACTACCGGGGTACCGGTATGTCAGTGATGGAGATGAGTCACCGCTCTAAGGCATTTGTCCAGATTTTTGAGGAGACCCAGGCTAAGCTGCGCCGACTGATGAATGTACCGGAGGGCTATAAGATCCTGTTTTTGCAGACGGGTGCCTCCGGCCAGTTCTCCATGGTTCCTCTGAACCTGATCGGAAAGACCGGGAAGGCGGATTACGCCGTCACCGGCAACTTCTCCAATCTGGCTTATAAGGAGGCCAAAAAGTACGGCCAGATCAACCTGGCCGCCTCCTCTGAGGACAAGGATCACAGCTATATTCCCACCCAGGACCAGCTGACGCTGGACAAGGACGCCAGCTACTTCTATTACTGCGCCAACAACACCATCTATGGCACCGAGTGGGGCTATGTCCCCGAGACCGGCGATGTGCCCCTGGTGTGCGACATGTCCTCTGACATTCTGTCCATGCCTGTGGATGTGTCCAAGTACGGCATCATCTTTGCCGGTGCCCAGAAGAACCTGGCCCCCGCCGGCCTCACCGTGGTCATCATCCGGGAGGACCTGGCCGGCCACGAGCTGCCCTATACCCCGCTGATGATGAACTATCAGACCATGATCGACAAGGACTCCATGTATAACACCCCGCCCTGCTGGTGCATCTATATGCTGGGCCTGAATCTGGACTGGGTGGAGGCCCAGGGCGGCGCTCAGGCCATGGAGCAGCGCAAGTGGCAGCGGGCCAACATGCTGTACGACACCCTGGACAGCTCCAAGCTGTTCCGGTGCCACGCCCAGAAGGGCTCCCGTTCCGGCATGAACGTGACCTTCCGCACCGGCGATGCCGAGCTGGATGCCAAGTTCGTGGCCGAGGCCACCCAGGCTGGCTTCGTCAATCTGAAGGGCCACCGGAAGGTGGGCGGCATGCGCGCCTCCATCTATAACGCCATGCCCATCGAGGGCGTGGAGAAGCTGTGCGACTTCATCAAGAAGTTTGACAAAGAGAACTGAACAGAGACCGATCCGCATTCCCGCCCCTGAAACAGGGGCGGGAATTATAAAAACTCAAATTTTACCAAGACTAAAAGAGGTTTTCAATATGTATCGCATTAAGACTTTGAACAAGATATCCAGCGCCGGTCTGGCCCGGCTGGACCAGACCCGCTTTCAGGTGGGCAACGATGTAGAGAACGAGGACGGCATCCTGGTCCGTTCCGCCGCCATGCACGACTACGAGTTCCCCCAGGCTCTGCGGGCCATCGCCCGCGCCGGTGCCGGCACCAACAACATCCCCATCGACCGCTGCTCGGAGAATGGCATCGTGGTCTTCAACACCCCCGGCGCCAACGCCAACGCGGTGAAGGAGCTGGTCGTTGCCGCCATGCTCATCGCCTCCCGGGATATCATGGGCGGTGCCAAGTGGGTGCAGGAGCAGGCCAACACCGAGGGCGTGGACGTGGCCGCCGCGGTGGAGAAGGGAAAGTCCGCCTTTGTGGGCCCGGAGCTGTATAAAAAGACTCTGGGTGTCATCGGCCTGGGTGCCATCGGCGCGCTGGTGTGCAATGCGGCCCTGGAGCTGGGCATGGACGTGTACGGCTATGACCCCTTCCTGTCTGTGGACGCCGCTCTGCGGCTGGACCGCCACGTCCATGTGGTGAAGGACGTGAACGAGCTGTATAAAGTCGCCGATTATGTGACCATCCACGTGCCCTTCAACAACGACACCAAGGACTTTATCAACGCCGAGGCCATCTCCAAGATGAAGGGCCAGGTGCGGGTCCTGAATCTGGCCCGGGGCGGCCTGGTCAACGACGACGACATGATCGAGGCCCTGAACTCCGGCCGCGTGGCCAAGTATGTCACCGACTTCCCCGACAACAAGATCACCACCGCCAAGAACGTGATCGCCCTGCCCCACCTGGGTGCCTCTACCCCCGAGAGCGAAGAGAACTGCGCCGCCATGGCCGCCCAGGAGCTGCGGGACTATCTGGTCAACGGCAACATCACCAACTCTGTGAATATGCCCAGCGTGTCCCAGGAGTGGAGCGGCATCGCCCGGGTGTGCATCATCCACAAGAACGTGCCCGCCATGCTGACCAAGATCATGACCACCCTGTCCGATGACAACATCAACGTGGAGAATATGACCAACAAGTCCAAGAAGGACTACGCCTATACCATGGTGGACGTGAACACCCGCATCAACGACCAGGTGGCCGACGAGCTGCGGGCCATCGAGGGCGTCATCCGCGTCCGGGTGCTGAATCACTGATGCGGCTGCGGGTGCAGTATAACGCCCCGGTGGTGCTCACCTTCGCTTTTTTGGCCCTGGCGGCTCTGGTCGCCGGAAACCTCACCGGCGGCTGGACCACCACCAGATTTTTCAGCGTCTACCGCTCCGCCTTCACCGATCCCCTGACCTATTTCCGGCTGGTGGGCCATGTGCTGGGCCATGCCAACTACAGCCACTATATGGGAAACATGATGCTGCTGTTGGTGGTGGGCCCGCCTCTGGAGGAGCGCTATGGCTCCAGCCGCCTGCTGGGCTGTATGTTCATCACCGCCCTCACCTCGGGCCTGGTGCAGTTTTTCCTGTTTCCGGGCACGGCCCTGCTGGGGGCCAGCGGCATCGTGTTTATGTGCATCCTCCTGTCCTCCCTGTCCGGGATGCGGGGGGGAGCCATCCCCCTGACGCTGATCCTGGTGGCGGTGTTCTATCTGGGCGGCGAATGGCTGGATGCCGTCACCGTCCAGGACAATGTGTCCCACCTGACCCACATCGTGGGCGGCCTGTGCGGAGCCATTCTGGGCTTTGCCATGAGAAAATAAGCAATAAGCAAACAAAAATGCTGCACTGTTTGGTTACAGTGCAGCATTTTTGTTTGTTGCCCTCGCAGTCACGGCTTCGCCGTGCCAGAATCCCTATCCCTTTTGTCCCTTCGGGACATTTCCCCTTGATAAGGGGAATCGGCCCCCAAAGGGGGAGCCAAGACCGTACCTTCAAGGTTCTTCCTCTTGCCTCCCACTTTGGGGGAGGTGCCCAGTGTGCACACTGGGCGGAGAGGGCCGCTTACCCGATCCTATGTCCGCCCCGGATGAGGAGCTTCACCGTGCCGGAGGTGGGGGTCAAGGTGCGTCCGGCGATGGTGGACATATACAGGTGATTCTTAGTCAGGGCGGCGCCGTTGTTCACCGTACCCCCGGCGGACACGTCCACCAGGGCGGCACTGCTGTCGTTGGTGCGCACGGTAGCGGTGCCCACCCGCAGCAGCACCTCGCACCCCACGTCCAGGGAAAGGGTCTGGCCGCTGGTTAGAGTGATAAGGGTGTAACCGGCGGCGGAGCCGGAATTCCCCCCGGCAGTGCCGGACTGCTGCTGATAGGCGGCGATCTGGTCGGAGAGGGTTTTGGCCAGCTCCGTCTGCCGCTGGGCGGCCTTGGTCTCCACCTGGCTGACCACGCCGGGCAGGGCGGTCTGCTCCAGATAGCTCAGGGTGACCAGGGGGTCGTTCTTGTCCCCGGTGGCGGCCAGAGCGGCCCCGCTGCACAGCAGGGTGAGGGCCAGGGCGGCGGGGAGGAACCGTCTGTAGTTTTTCATGTCTGTACTCCTTTGCAAGGACGGGCCAACGGCCCGGTTTTCTTATGTAGGGGAGCCGCCCAAAGGGGCTCCCCGCTGGGTGGCGTTCAGACCATGGTCTCCGGGTGCAGCCCCAGGCTGACGGCAATGGCCGCATCCACCTGGCGCATCACGCCGTCATCCAGCCGCCCCATCTTCTCCCGCAGGCGGCGCTTATCCAATGTGCGCACCTGCTCCAGCAGGATAATGGACTGCTTGGGCAGTCCGCAGCTGAGGGGGGAGACGGAAATATGGGTAGGCAGCCGGGCCTTCCCGGTCTGGGAGGTGATGGCTGCGGCGATGACGGTGGGGCTGTGGCGGTTGCCGGTGTCGTTCTGCACGATGAGCACCGGGCGCACGCCCCCCTGCTCGCTGCCCACCACCGGGCTGAGATCGGCGTAGAAGATGTCGCCTCGTTTCACACTGTTGTCCACGTGCGTTCACACTCCGCTGGAAGGATAGTGCGCGTTACCCGGGCGAAGGGCCTATGTAACGCAGCACTATAAGTCTCCCACGGGGCGGCGGGGATTATACCTGCCCGCTTCCCCTTTTCCGAAGAGAGCATCATGCCCGGAACGTAGGGGCCGCTGTCCCCAGCGGCCCGCCGGGTCGATGAGGACATCGACCCCTACGGAACACGCTCTGCGGCAGTCTCTTCACGTCATCCTATGCACAGGGGTGGGGATGGATACTTTCGGTTAAGTCTCAGGCCCGTCCACATAGACCCGGGGGACCCGGTCGGTCAGGTCGCACAGCAGCTCGTACACGATGGTGCCGATGGCCTGGGCTGCCCGCTCTGTCTGGCCGGGACCATAGACCAGCACCTCGTCCCCGGTTTTTACATCGGGCACATCGGTGATATCGATCATGCACATGTCCATGCAGATGCGGCCCACGATGGGGCAGGGGACGCCGTGGACGATCAGCTCCATGTGGTTGGACAGCAGCCGGGGAAAGCCGTCCCCATAGCCGATGGGCACCACCGCCAGGCGGGAATCCCGGGCCAGAGTGACGGTGCGGCCATAGCTGACGCAGGACCCGGCGGGCAGCTCCCGCACCACGTACACCCGGCTCTTCACCGTCATCACCGGGCGCAGCTCCAGCCCGTGGGGCAGGGGCATGTCCGGGGCGGGGGAGTAGCCGTACAGGGCGATGCCCGGGCGGACCATGTCCATGTGGGTGCAGGTATAGCGCAGGGTGGCGGCGCTGGCCCCGCAGTGGTACAGGGGGAAGGTCACGCCGCGCTGGGCCAGGGTAGTGCGGGCATCCTGAAAACGGTGGAGCTGCTCCTCGGTATAGGCCTCGCTGCCGTCGGCATCGGAGAAGTGGGTGAACATGCCCCCCGCACGCAGACCGGGCAGGGCGCACAGGGCGGAAATATGGTCGGCCACGGCGGTGTTGTCCCCGTCCAGCTGCCATAAAAAGCCGATGCGGCCCATGCCCGTGTCCAGCTTTACATGGATGTCCAGCACGCCCCCGGCTCGCTGGGCGGCCTGAGACAGAGCCAGGCCCGTCTCCAAGTCGCCCACCGTCTGGGTGACCCGGTATTTCAGCAGCAGGTCCGTCTGTTCTGCAGGGGTATACCCAAGGCAGAGGATGGGCAGGGTGATCCCTGCGTTCCGCAGCTGGGCCGCCTCGCTCAGACAGGCCACGGCCAACATATCACAGCCCAGCGCCTCCAGCTTTTTGGCCACGGGCACGGCCCCGTGGCCATAGGCGTTGGCCTTGACCAGCCCCAGGAATTTGCAGCCCGCCGGGGTCAGGGCGCGCAGGGCGTGATAGTTGTGGGCCAGGGCGTTCAGGTCCACCTGGGCCCAGGTCCTCATCTTTGTGAAATCCTCCATAGCGATCCCTCTTATCTCTTGTGTGGGGCCGGGATGATGTTCCCGGCAAGATCATGTTTTGGCAAAGACGGAAAAGTCGCACCGGATGGCCCGAAAGCCATCCCGGCTGAGCTCTCCCCTTATGAGCTGGTGGCTGTCCGGCTGGAACCACAGGGTGGTCTCCAAGCCGGTGCCGGGGTCCGACTCCGGGTCGGCGCAGTCCACCCGCAGCAGGCCGTCCTCCTCCAGCCGGCAGGCGGTGATATAGCCGGTGCGGGCCGTCTCTACCAGGGCGGGCAGGGCGGCGGCGGGGGTGAGCCCTTCCGGGTCCAGAGGCCCCGTCTCCACCCACAGGCCGTCGAACTCCAACGCCCCGGAGTCCTCCGTCAAAACGGCGGTGAGCCCGGCCACCGTGTCCGGGGCGGTGAGGGTCAGCCGGGTCTGTTTCCCGTCAAACTCCGCCGCCACGGTGTAGTCATACACCCGCTGGCCATAGTCGGCGGTGATCTCCGCCTGGGCGGTCCAGGTATTCAGGGCGGCGTATTCCCCCCGGATGGCCAGAGCCAGCTCCTCTGCCTCCCCTACCCCGCCGGGAGGGCGGCCGCAGGCGGACAGCAGCAGTATCATTGGTACGCAAAGCAGCACCTTGCGCACAGCAGAAAGCCTCCCTTTTACGTTATGTCCCGGAGCACGGCTCCAGGGCCTTGAAAACTTTGGGCAGGGCTTCGATCATGTCCCCGGGGGTCATGGCGTACTCGCCAAATTCCCGGGCACACAGGTCGCCGCAGGCGGCGTGGATGGCCACGGCCTGGGCCGCCAGGGGCCACAGGTCATCAGGGCCGGAGCGCAGATGCCGCTGACCCCACAGACCAGCCGCGATGCCGGAGAGCACGTCGCCGGAGCCGCCCTTGGCCATGCCCGGATTGCCGCTCACGTTCACCCAGGCCCGGCCGTCCGGGGCGGCGGTGACCGTGGCGTGGCCCTTCAGCACCAGACCGCACCGGTGGGCGGCGGCGAAGCCCCGGGCGGCCGAGAGCCGGTCCTCCAGGGGGAGGGCGCAGCCGGTGAGCCGCTGGAACTCCCCGTCGTGGGGGGTGAGCAGGGTGGGGGCGGAGCGGGTATCCAGAATATCTATATGCCCGGCCAGGGCGTTTATGCCGTCGGCATCCAGCACCACGGGACAGGGGAGGTCCCGGAGCAGTCTGCGGGCCAGCTCGCGGGCGGCGGGGTCAGCGCCCAGGCCGGGGCCGATGACGGCCGCATCGCAGCCCTTGGCCCGGGAGAGAAGTTCCGCATAGCGGTCGGGGATGGGGAAGGGCATGGCCTCGCTGCACTTGACGGCCACGATGGGATAGATCTCGTTCGGCACAGCCAAAAACACCAGCCCGGCCCCGGAGCGGACGGCGGCCCGGGCGGCGAACACCGGGGCCCCGGTGAAGCCCACGCCGCCGCACAGCAGAAACAGCTTGCCGAAGTCCCCCTTGTGGGCCGTCCGGGGACGGCGGGGGAGGGGGTCCGGCCCTTTCACCGCCCACAGATCCCCTTCCGTGAGCAGGGGGGCGGTGAGGCCGTCGGGCAGACCGATGTCAACGACCCGCACCTGACCGGAGTACACCCGGCCCTGGTCCAGATACAGCCCGGGCTTGGCGGCAGTGAAGGTGACGGTCATGTCCGCCCGTACGGCCTCCCCCAGGACCCGGCCCGTGTCCCCGTCCAGTCCGGTGGGCAGGTCGCAGGCGACCACGGGACAAGACAGGCTGTTCAGCCGCCGCACCGCCGCCAGAAAAGCCCGCTGCACCGGGCGCTTGAGGCCCACGCCCAACAGAGCGTCGATGGCGCAGTCGCACAGACTCAGCCAGGCGGACTGCTCCGGGTCGTCGGGGTCAAATTCCTCGATTTTCCCGCCCAGATCACGGAGACGGCGGGCCATCTCCCGGGCGTCGGCGGTCATTTTGGCCCAGTCGCCCACCAAAATGGTACGGACGCAGACGCCCCGCTCCATCAGCAGCCTTGCGGCGGCCAGCCCGTCACCCCCGTTGTTCCCCGGCCCGCAGAACACGGCGGCCCAGGGGGCGCAGTCCTGTTCCCGGCGCTTTAAAAGGGCACGGACCGTCTCGGGCGGTTCGGCAGACCCGACGGAGCAAAAGGCCGCAGGGGCAAATTCGTTCTCCCGGCGGCGGTCAGCCAGAAGCTCCTCCGCCGCCTCCGCCACGGCCCGGGCGGCCCGCTCCATCAGGTCCAGGGAGGGGACGCCCCGCTCTTCTATGGCGATGTGGTCCAGCCGGCGGCACTGCTGGGGGGTGAGCAGGGGCTGCATACGATCACCTCGATCAAACAAAAACAGAAAATTACTTCAGGAAGCCGTTGACGATCTGCTCCTCGGCCTCCTTCTCGGTGAGGCCCAGGGTCATCAGCTTGGTCAGCTGTTCCCCGGCGATCTTGCCGATGGCGGCCTCGTGGACCAGCTGGGCATCCAGACAGTTGGCCGTCACCTCGGGGATGGCGGAGACCACGCCCTGGTCCATGATGATGGCATCGCACTCGGAGTGGCCATAGCAGGGGGCGTTGCCGTTGATGCGGGCCAGGAACACCTGCTTGGACTGATCCCGGGCCACGCTGCGGGAGATGACGTTGGTGTGGCAGCCCGCCCCGTTCAGGTCCACGGTGAAGTCGGACTTGGCGTGCTGCTTGCCGTGGGTCATCACCTTCTCATGGATGATGAGGGTGGCATCAGGACCCAGGGTGGCCCGGGTGACCCGGACGGTGGAGTCCACGCCCTTGATCTGGGTGGTCTCCATCTCCATGTAGCTGCCCTCGTCCAGCTCCACCACGGTGGTGGGGTTCATAATGTTCTCGCCGCTGCCGTCCCCTTCGCCGTAGTGCCGCTCGACATAGCGCACCCGGGCATTTTTGCCCACGTGGAAGGTGTGGATGCCGTCGTGCTGACTGTTCTGCACGCCGCAGTTGTGGATGCCGCAGCCGGCCACGATGGTCACGTCGCAGTTGTCCCCGATGAAGAAGTCGTTGTACACCAGATCGGTCAGGCCGCTCTCGCTGAGGACCACGGGGATGTGGACGGACTCGTTCTTGGTGCCCGGCTTGATGATGATGTCGATGCCGTCCTTGTCGGTCTTGGACACGATGTCGATGTTGGCGGTGGTGTTCCGGCCGGCCTTTTTGCCGTTGGCCCGGATGTTATAGGCCCCTTCGGGCACTTCATGCAGCTGGGCCACCTCCTCTAAGAGGTGCTGCTGAATGGGATCGATCATAGCTTTTTCTCCTCCTTGTCAGATGCTCAGCGGACCTTATCGGACAGGGCGCTGCACACGCTGGACGAGCTGTCCAGCAGGCCGGGCAGGATGTCCTTTCGGGCTCCGTCCTGCTGCACCCGGCCGTCGGCCAGGACCACGATGCGGTCGGCGATGTTCAGAATGCGCTCCTGGTGAGAGATGATAAGAATGGAGCCGTTGATCTTCTCATGGAGATGCTCGAACACCTGAATGAGATTGGAGAAGGACCACAGGTCGATGCCCGCCTCCGGCTCGTCAAAGACGGACAGCTTGGTGCCCCGGGCCATGATCATGGCGATCTCGATGCGCTTGAGCTCGCCGCCGGACAGGGAGGCGTCCACCTCCCGGTCGATATAGTCCTTGGCGCACAGGCCCACCTCGGACAGATAGTCGCAGGCCTCGGGCACGCCGATGCTCTTGCCGCTGGCCAGGGTGATGAGATCCTTCACCGTAAGGCCCTTAAAGCGCACAGGCTGCTGAAAGGCAAAGCTGATGCCCTTGCGGGCCCGCTGGGTGATGCTAAGACCGGTGATGTCCTCCCCGTCCAGCAGGATGCGGCCCTGGGTGGGGGTGAGAATGCCGGCGATGACCTTGGCCAGGGTGGACTTGCCGCCGCCGTTGGGGCCGGTGATGGCCACAAAGCGCTCGTTGATGGTCAGGTTGATGTCCCGCAGGATATCCTTGCTCTCGCCGTCCTGCTCCACACCAAAGCTGATGTGCTGTAATTCTAACATAGCTTCCTCCATAAAGCCGCCCGGGGCGGCGTGTCTGTGGTATTGTGTCCAGGGGCAGCCGCAGGCAAACAGGCTGCGCCGGGAATATCCTATTTTACCACCGGAAAAAGCCCTTGTCCAGCAAGGCGGAGGGACATGTTGGCGGGAATTGAAGTAAAAACACGCTTTTTTTCGCGCTATTTCCTAATTTGGGATTTTCCCCTTGCAAAGGGGCGGATTTTGTGATATAAGTACCATTAGTTTGAAATGCGTCGAACGGGAAAATAGCGGGACTTCGTGTCTAAGAGAGGGGCGGTCATCGGCTGCAAGCCGCCCTGTCACCTGCCGCTTGGTTCGCCCGGGAGCGGCCCGTGAGAGCGGGACGGGGTCCTTCCCCCCGTTACCAAAGGAAAAAGTGTGCGCTGCGGGCATGACCTGGCGGCGTGAATGCGGGTGGTACCGCGGAAGGGTTGCCTTTCGTCCCAGAGTGCTGGGGGGAAAGGCTTTTTTGCTGCCCAAAACCGGAAAAGATCATTCCAAAAGGAGTTTTTACCATGAAAGAACAGTTAGCGAACATTCGCACCCAGGCTCTGGAGGCCTTTGAGCAGGCCCGGGATTCCGCCGCCCTGGACGCCCTGCGGGTGCAGTATCTGGGCAAGAAGGGCGAGCTGACCGCCGTGCTCAAGCAGATGGGCAAGCTGTCTGCCCAGGAGCGCCCCGCCATGGGCCAGCTGGCCAACGAGGTCCGCGCCGCCCTGGAGAGCGCCATCGAGTCCGCCGGCAAGAAGCTGGAGGCCGCCGCCCTGGAGGCCCGGCTGAAGGCCGAGACGGTGGATGTGACCATCCCCGGTCAAAACGTGACCATCGGGCACAAGCACCCCATGTATCTGGCCCTGGACGAGATCAAGGACATCTTTGTGGGCATGGGCTTTACCATTCTGGACGGCCCGGAGATCGAGCTGGCCTACTACAACTTCGACCGCCTGAACGCCGAGGAGGGCCACCCCTCCCGGGACTGGTCGGACACCTTCTATTTTGACGAGGACAGCCGGGTGATGCTGCGCAGCCAGACCAGCCCCATGCAGGTCCACGCCATGGAGACCATGAAGCTGCCCATCCGCATCGTGGCCCCCGGCCGGGTGTACCGCAAGGACGAGGTGGATGCCACCCACTCCCCCATGTTCCACCAGATCGAGGGTATGGTCATCGACAAGAACGTGACCATGGCCGACCTGAAGGGCACCCTGAACGCCGTGATGGAGCAGCTGTTCGGCAAGGGCACCGTCACCCGCTTCCGTCCCCACCACTTCCCCTTCACCGAGCCCAGCTGCGAGATGGACGTGCAGTGCCACAAGTGCGGCGGCAAGGGCTGCCCCACCTGCAAGGGCGAGGGCTGGATCGAGGTGCTGGGTGCCGGCATGATCCACCCCCGGGTGCTGGAGATGAGCGGCATCGACCCGGAGGTCTATTCCGGCTGGGCCTTCGGCATGGGCCTGGAGCGCCTGGCCATGCGCCAGTTCAAGATCGCCGACCTGCGGCTGATCTTTGAAAACGATGTCCGGTTCCTGGAACAGTTTTGATAATACTCTGATTCAGAGAAAGCGATAAAAGCCGAGACTGTCAAAAAAGCCTGTCATTGCGAGGAGGCCCAACGGGCCGACGTGGCAATCCGTTTCTAAAACTCACGAGTATCAGCACATTTCCGACTTTTGGGTTACGGATTCCCACGTCGCTGCGCTCCTCGGAATGACAGAAATGGGTTTATTGACACGCTGGCCTTCCCCCCTGAGTGGGGAAGGCTGCGGGACGTGTATCTGCGTCCCTGTGATTTGATGACAAGGGAGTTTTAACTATGAATTTAAGCCGTAAATGGCTCAACGAGTTCGTCACTGTTGATGCCGATGATAAGGAATTTGCCGAGGCCATGACCCTGTCCGGCTCTAAGGTAGAGGTCACCGAGGACCTGGGTGCCGAGATATGCAACGTGGTGGTGGGCCGCATCCTGTCCATGGAGCGCCACCCCGACTCTGACCACATGTGGGTGTGCCAGCTGGACGTGGGCAAGGCCGAGCCTGTGCAGATCGTCACCGGGGCCTGGAACGTCCACGTGGGCGACCTGGTCCCCGTGGCCCTGCACAAGTCCACCCTGCCCGGTGGAAAGAAGATCGAAAAGGGCAAGCTGCGGGGTGTGATGTCCAACGGTATGCTGTGCTCTCTGAGCGAGCTGGGCCTGGATGAGCGGGACTTCCCCTACGCCGCCATCACCGCCGCCGCTCTGCTCGGCGACTATAAGGCCATCGACCCGGCCAAGCCGTCTATTCCCGCCGACATCAAGGCCGGGGACAAGGTCTACGGCCCCGTGGTGTGCGCCGAAGTGCTGGAGTGCGAGACCCAGCCCGATGGAAGCTTCCACACCACCCTGGAGCTGGGCGGCTCCACCGCCAGCCCCGACACCCGGTGTATGAATCTGCACGTGGGCGACCTGGTGGCCTATCACACCAAGAGCGATTCTATCTGCACCTTGGCCGACCTCCACGCCGAGCAGCGGGAGTTCCCCCACTGCATCCCCGACGGCATTTTCGTCCTGCGTGAGGACTGCAAGCCCGGGGAGGACATCAAGGCGGTGACCGGTCTGGACGACCATGTGGTGGAGTTTGAGATCCCCCCCAACCGCCCCGACTGCCTGTCCGTCATTGGTCTGGCCCGGGAGGCCGCCGCCACCTTTGGCCGGGAGTTGCGCCTGCACACCCCCGAAGTGAAGGGCGGAGCTGCGGGCAGCCTGGTGGAGCTGCTGGACGTGGAGACCCCCGCCGCCGACCTGTGCCCCCGCTACACCGCCCGCATGGTGCGCAATGTGAAGATCGCCCCCTCCCCCAAGTGGATGCGGGAGCGGCTGCGCAGCATGGGCGTGCGCCCCATCAACAACATCGTGGACATCACCAACTATGTGATGCTGGAGTATGGCCAGCCCATGCACGCCTTTGACTATCGCTATGTAAAGGGCGGCAAGATCATCGTCCGCCGGGCAGAGGAGGGGGAGAAGCTCACCACTCTGGACGGCAAGGAGCACACCCTCACTGCCAGCCACCTGGTCATCGCCGACGACACCCGGGCCGTGGGCCTGGCGGGCATCATGGGCGGCGAGAACAGCGAGATCGTCGCTGACACCGCCGACGTGGTGTTCGAGTCCGCCAATTTCGATGGCACCTGTATCCGCAAGGGCGCTCTGGCCCTGGGTATGCGCACCGAGGCCAGCGCCAAGTTCGAGAAGGGCCTGGACCCCATGAATACCCTGCCCGCCGTGGACCGGGCCTGCGAGCTGGTGGAGCTGCTGGGGGCCGGCGAGGTGGTGGACGGCGTCATCGACATCCTGAACTATGTGCCCCACCCCACCGTCCTGCCTCTGGAGCCGGAGAAGATCAACGCCCTGCTGGGCACCGACGTGGAGCGGGAGGAGATGGTCCGCATCCTGGAGAAGCTGGACTTTGCCGTCGACGGCGACCAGGTCACCGTGCCCTCCTGGCGGGGCGACGTGCTGCGGATGAACGACCTGGCCGAGGAGGTGGCCCGGTTCCACGGCTATAACAATATCCCCTGTACCCTCCAGCGGGGCGAGACCACCCAGGGCGGCTATTCCGACGAGCAGAAGCTGGAGCAGCAGCTGGGGAGCGTGTGCCGTGCCTGCGGCTATGACGAGATCATCACCTATTCCTTCATCTCCCCCACCTACTACGATAAGATCCGCTGGGCGCAGGACGACCCCCGCCGCCAGTCCTTCAAGATCCTGAACCCCCTGGGGGAGGACACCTCCATCATGCGCACCACCACCCTGCCCTCCATGCTGGAGATCCTCACCCGGAACTATAACTATCGCAACAAGGCCGCCCGCCTGTACGAGCTGGGCCGGATCTATCTCCCCGGCGGAGAGGACGGTCTGGCCACGGAGGAGAAGCTCCTCACCCTGGGCACCTATGGCGAGGGTGTGGATTTCTACACCGTAAAGGGCGTGGTCGAGGTGGTTTTGAAGCAGCTCCGGGCCGAGAACATCTCCTTCCGGGCAGTGAGCGACAACCCCTCCTATCACCCCGGCCGCTGCGCTGCGGTGTATGCCGGCGAGACCTGTGTGGGTGTGTTCGGACAGGTCCATCCTCTGGCAGTCCGGAACTACGGCGTGGATGCGGAGTTCTACTGCGCCGAACTGAGCGTGGAGGCCCTGTCCCAGATCCGGGGCGGTGCGCCCGTCTATCAGCCCCTGCCCAAGTTCCCCTCCGTCACCCGTGACATCGCCGTGGTCTGTGCCGAGGCCGTCACCGTGGGCGAGCTGGAGGAGGCCATCCGCAAGGGAGCCCGGGGCCTGCTGAAGGAGGTCAGCCTGTTCGATGTCTACCGCGGCAAGGGCGTGGAGGACGGCAAAAAGTCCGTGGCCTTCAATCTGGTCCTGCGGGCCGACGACCGCTCCCTCACCAGCGAGGAGGCGGACGAGGATGTGAAGAGCATCCTGGAGACCCTGAAAGCTGACTGCGATGCCGTGCTGCGGTAAGTTCGCTGTATTAAGAGCCATGCGGGCCGCTGCACGGAAAAACCTGTGCGGCGGCCCGTGAATTTTGGCTTGACTCTATAATTGTGATAGAGTTTATAATGCGATTGCTTTAAGATCATTTCGTTAGGAGTGCTGCAAGACCATGAGAAGAGACCTGACCCGGGGGAGCGTGCTGAAAAACGTCATCCTGTTTTCCCTGCCCTATCTGCTGTCCTATTTTTTGCAGACCCTGTACGGTATGGCCGACCTGTTCATCATCGGCCAGTTCCGGGGGGTGGACAGCACCACGGCGGTGTCGGTGGGCTCCCAGGTGATGCACATGCTCACCGTGATGCTGGTGGGCCTTGCCATGGGGTCCACGGTGAGCATCGGTCAGGCGGTGGGCGGCGGCGACCGGAAGCGGGCCGGCCGGTGTATCGGCAACACGGTGACCCTGTTTATGGGGTTGTCCGTGGTCCTCACCGGGGTGCTGTTGTGCCTCACCCGGCCCATCGTGGCCCTCATGTCCACCCCGGCGGAGGCGGTGGAGGGTACGGCGGCCTATCTCACCATCTGTTTTTTGGGCATCCCCTTCATCACGGCCTATAACATCATCAGCTCCATCTTCCGGGGGCTGGGGGACAGCAAAAGTCCCATGTACTTTATCGCCGTGGCCTGCGTGGCCAACATCGCCCTGGACTATCTGTTTATGGGGGCGCTGGACTTAGGCCCCGCCGGGGCGGCCCTGGGCACTACCCTGGCCCAGACGGTGAGCGTGGCGGTGTCCCTCTTCGTCATCCTCCGCCGGGACACGGGCATCCGCATCCATAAGAGCGACCTGCGGCCGGACCGGCTGGTGATGGGCAAAATATTGGGGATCGGCATCCCCGTGACCCTGCAGGACGGCTTTATCCAGGTCTCCTTCATCATCATCACCGTCATCGCCAACCGCCGGGGCCTGACCGATGCGGCGGCGTTGGGCATTGTGGAGAAGATCATCAGCTTCCTGTTCCTGATCCCCTCCTCCATGCTGTCCACCGTGTCCGCCCTGGGGGCCCAGAATATCGGTGCGGGCAAGCCCAAACGGGCCATGGCTGCCCTGGGCTATGCCGCCGCTCTGGCCGGGGCTTTTGGAGCAGCCGCTGCGGCGGCAGTGCAGCTGACGGCGGAACCCCTGGTGGCCCTGTTCACCGACAGTGCCCGGGCCGACGGGGCGCAGGTAATAGAAATGGGCGGGCAGTATCTGCGCAGCTATGTATGGGACGTGTTTTTTGCCGGGGTCCATTTCAGCTTCAGCGGCTATTTCTGCGCCCGGGGGAAGTCGGGCCTGTCCTTTCTGCACAACTGCCTGTCCATCATTCTGGTGCGGGTGCCCGGGGCCTATCTGGCCTCCACCCTCTTCCCGGATACCCTGTTCCCCATGGGCCTGGCCAGCGCAGGGGGATCACTGCTGTCTGACGTGGTATGTGTGATCTGCTTTGTCTGGCTGATGCGCCGGGACAAAGCGCAGCGTGATGGGCCAGGGCTGGGAGAAGCGTGAAAACACGGTATGGCTCCCCCGTCTCATCGTTGGAGAAGAGGGCCATTTTTACAGTCAGCCTCTGCACAGAGAAACCGAGTTCGTGAAAACAGACAAAGTCATATCTTCGACCAAGAAATCCGCTTGACAAAAGCGGATTTTTTCTTATAATAATGCTCAAGCATTTTACCTAAAAAATTTTAACTAAAAATTTATAACCATTTGGAGGAAATTAAAACTATGGAGATCAATTTCGAGAACGTGCGTGACATCATTGTGAACACCCTGAGCTGCGAGGCCGACCAGATCACCCCCGAGACCAACCTGTATGAGGACCTGGAGGCCGACTCTCTGGAGGCCGTGGAGCTGTCCATGGCCCTGGAGGAGGCCTTTGGCGTGGGCATTGCCGACGAGGACATGACCCAGGTGAAGACCGTGGCCGACATCGTGAACTATCTGTCCGGCAAGAAGCAGTAATTTTTCGTTGGAGCGTCAAGCTCCGCTTGTAAGGAGACTACCTATGGAATTAGAGGAGCTGTATGCGCTGATGGAGCGCTTTGCCCGCTCCGGGCTCACCGATCTGGAGTGGGAGCGGGAGGGGGAGAAGATCGCTCTGCGCTGTGCCCCCGCCCCCGTGGGGGTAAGCGCTCCCGCCGCTGCCCCTGCCGCCCAGGCGGCCCCGGCCCAGGCTGAAGCTGCCGCCCCCGCCGCCCCTGCTGCCCAGGAGCAGGGGGAGACGGTGAACGCCCCCCTGGTGGGCACCTTCTATGCCGCCCCCGCCCCGGGGGAGGAGGCCTTTGCCGCCCCCGGAAAGCAGGTGAAGAAGGGGGAGACCCTGTGTCTGATCGAGGCCATGAAGATGATGAGCGAGATCCCCGCCCCCGCCGACTGCGTGGTGGAGGAGGTCTTGGCCCGGGACGGCGAGGCCGTGGGCTTTGGGGAGCCGCTGCTGCGCATTCGGAGGGTTTAAAGCTATGCTCAAGCGTGTGTTGATCGCCAACCGGGGAGAGATCGCCCTGCGGGTGATCCGGGCCTGCCGGGAGCTGGATATCGAGACGGTGGCCATCTATTCCACCGCCGACGAGAGCGCCCTCCACGCCCAGATCGCAACCCGGTCTTTGTGCGTGGGCCCGGCCCGGGCGGCGGACAGCTATCTGAACCAGGATGCTATCCTGTCGGCAGCCCTGGCCACCGGCTGCGATGCCATCCACCCCGGCTATGGCTTTCTGTCGGAGAACCCGGATTTTGCCGACCGGTGCGTGGAGGCGGGGCTGAAGTACATCGGCCCCAGCGGCGACGTGATCCGCAAGATGGGCAGCAAGGCCGCCGCCCGCACCCTGGCCCAGCAGGCAGGGGTGCCGGTGGTCCCCGGCTCTGACGGCCCCCTCCGGGACGTGGAGCAGGCCAAGGAGCTGGCCGCCCAGGTGGGCTATCCCGTGCTGCTGAAGGCCTCCGCCGGCGGCGGCGGGCGGGGGATGCGCCAGGTGGACGGCCCGGAGGGGCTGGAGAGCGCCTTCCACGCCGCCCAGGCCGAGGCCATCGCCTGCTTTGGCGACGGGGAGATGTATCTGGAGAAGCTGGTCCTCTCCCCCCGGCACATTGAATTTCAGATCATGGCGGACAGCCAGGGCCATGTGGTCCATCTGGGGGAGCGGGACTGCTCCATCCAGCGCCGCCGCCAGAAGCTGATCGAGGAGTCCCCCTCCCGGGCCCTGACCCCCCAGCTGCGGGAGGAGATGGGCCGGGCCGCCGTGGCCGCTGCGAAAGCTGCGGGCTATGTGGGGGCGGGGACGGTGGAATTTGTCCTGTCCCCCCAGGGGCAGTTCTATTTCATCGAGATGAACACCCGCATCCAGGTGGAGCACCCGGTCACCGAGCTGGTCACCGGGGTGGACCTGGTGAAGGAGCAGCTGCGGGTGGCCGCCGGGCTGCCCCTGTCCTTCGCCCAGGAGGACATCCATGTGAGCGGCCACGCCATCGAGTGCCGCATCAACGCCGAGGACCCGGAGCACGACTTTCGGCCCTGTCCGGGCAAGACGGAGTTCCTCCATCTCCCCGGCGGACCCGGGGTGCGGGTGGACACCGCCCTGTATCCGGGCTATGAGGTGTCCCCCTTCTATGACTCTTTGGTGGCCAAGGTGCTGGTCCACGCCCCCACCCGGCTGGAGGCCATCCGCCGGATGCGCCGCAGTTTGGAGGAGCTGGTCATCGAGGGCTATCCCACCAATTCCGCCCTGGCCCACCTCATCATGCACGATGGGGAGTTTGTCCGGGGCCAGTATGACACCAGCTTTTTGGACAAGAACCTGCCCCGGCTGCTGGAGCTGGCCCGCACCTGTGATACGCTGACCGCCGAATAACGGCCTGGAAAGAAGAGCCGAAGGACATTCGGCTCTTTTTCTGGATACGGCG
>QWCK01002947.1_pt1 | contig 21516 bp, 15 predicted proteins | sample 1972571 | NCBI WGS metagenome assembly QWCK01 (sample SAMN09866710, study PRJNA288562) | Human gut metagenome isolate term2_stool, whole genome shotgun sequencing... | isolation source: gut | host: Homo sapiens | place: USA: California | reverse complement strand
GAGAGTGGCGTCGGCATCGATGCGGAAGTCTGCCAGCCACATACGGAAGGTGAGGGTGTCGAAGAAGTCAAAGTCGCTTGACCGACTGACGTTGCCCGCTGTCGCCTCGTAGAGCGGATTGATCAGCTTGTGGGTCAGTAGGTGGCGGAGGTTGCCGTCCTTGTCGTAGGGACTGTCGTAGGGATTGGCATCGACGAAGCTCTTGAAGTCTCCGTAGGGTGAGTCCTGACCATTGACAAAGCTCACGCGTGCGAGGTTTGAGATGAAGAAGAGCTCATCCTTGCTGTAGGAGAGCTTGAAGATAGTATTCAGGCGATCACGACCGGAGCCGCGCATGACTCCCTGATCCTTGCCGTACCGCAGTCCGAGGCTGTATCGGGCGTAGTTGTCGCCTCCATCGATATTGATGTTATGGTTCTGAGACAACCCGATGCGAAGCGGCTTGGCCATCCAGTCGGTATTGACTCCGCGGGCGATCTGCTCGCGAATGGCGGCATACTCCAGCTCCTTCTTGTACCGCTCCTCGGGATTGTCGTCGTCAAAGACCCCGGCAAGACGCTCATACTCCAGCTTCTGCTCCGCATCCAAGAGGTGGTAGTCGGAGAGGTCGGGGATGGAGCTTCGGATGGTCCCATTGTATCTCAGCTTGAGCTTGCCGCCCTCCATCGGGCGCGTCGTGATGACGACGACACCGGCGGAGCCCTTGGCTCCGTAGAGTGCGGTGGCGGAGGCGTCGCGGAGGACGGTGACGGACTGGATATCATTCATATCCATATCGAAGACGAAGTCCGAAGTGACGATCGACCCGTCGACGACGAAGACCGGCATATTGGCCTTGCCCTCAAAGGTGGCACGCCCGCGGATATTCAGCTCCGGCTTGGCGTTAGGATTGGAGCCCATGAGGGAGTTGTCTATGGAGACGACTCCTGGCACGAAGGCCTCGATCCCCTGCATGATGCTCTGGGTCCCCATGGCCATCATCTTATCCTTCTCGATCGTGGTGGAGGAGCCGGTGAAGCTATTCTTATTCTTCGTCTGAAATCCGGTCACCACCACCTCCTCGAGGAGCTCGCTGTCTTCCTTCATCACCACGGTGATGTTGTCCCCGGCCTTGACCTTTATCTCCTCCGTCTTGAAACCAATGTAGGAGAAGGTGAGCGTAGCGGTCTTGGACTTGATGTTGATCTCAAACTTTCCCTCACCGTCGGTACCGAAGGCTCCCTCCTGACCCTTAATGTGGATCCCGACGCCGGGCAGTGTCTCACCGGTGGCATCCTTTACCACACCGGTGACGATAAACTTCTCTGCCTGGACCTCAGTGCCGGACGATGAGGTCTCTGCTACCTCCGCTCGCAGAGGAGTGCTGCCGAGCATCAGGGCGGCGCAGAGAGCTGATAGAGTCAGCGACATACGGGCTTTCTCTCTGAGTGAATTCGCCATATCTACTTTATTATAGTTACTTATCTCTGTCTATGGATCATTCTATTGGGACCTGTGCGTCATGTCTCCCGTGCGTGAGTGCACTCCGGTGTGGAGCGGCGGGATCGGCTCTGCAGAAGTCTTTCACGATGTTGTCTACAAAATTAGCGATTATGGAGCAAGTTCACCAAGTCTTTTAGCTGTTTTTTGCATCTGAGCGGCAGATGAGATCGGTGGATGGAGGTGAAACTCTCGTGTTATTGGCTCTGCTGTCAGGGGCTTCAGGAGATGCCTCGGAACTAATATCGGTGTTAGTGATTACTATAGTCGGTATTAGTCGACACTAATATCGGTAATAGTTGAGCCTAATATCGGTATTAGATATGGCGGGCCACTTCATGTTGATAGACAGTCCATTAGACAAACGCCTGTGCGATGGGTACCTTTGCACCGCTTTGCGTAGCCTCTGGTGAGAGATATATGTGGCTCACGAATGCTGCGTTTAGTGATTTGACTAATTCATAAAGCTACATTTTCTGACATGGACTTAATTAAGGCAGTCGAGCAGGAGTTTGCCACCGAGAAGGAGCTCCCCGCATTCAAGAGCGGTGATACGATCTCTGTCAACTATCGCATTACGGAGGGTGACAAGACACGTATCCAGGTCTTCAAGGGCGATGTGATCCGTATCTCCGGTGAGGGCGTCAATAAGCGCTTTACCGTACGTAAGATCTCCAATGGCATCGGCGTAGAGCGTATCTTCCCGATGAACTCTCCTTTCATCGACAGCATCCAGGTACACCGCGTTGGTCACGTACGTCGTGCCAAGCTGTACTACCTCCGCAGTCGTCGCGGTAAGAGTGCTCGTATCAAGGAGCGTCGTTCCTTCTGATATAGATACTGTACAGGAAACAAAGAGCTATCGATCAGCATTTGAGTGCCGGTCGATAGCTCTTCTTTTTTGTAGGGACAAATGGGACGTCAGTTTCGGCTCTGGGCGGTGGCTTGGCTCGCCCTCGCTGCCCTACTGCCTGAGGTGATGGCTCAGGAGGTGGCGTGGATGGGAGACACCGACCTCTTCGTCATAGAGGAGGGGATGATCTCCCTCGCTCCACAGGCACGGGGGCGGGATCAGGCGGTACTTCGTCGGTCCTATTCGCTTCGTAGTGGGGAGTCCGTATCGTGGGAGATGGAGTGTCACTACGATCGGCGTCCATCGAGGTACAATACCTTTGCCCTTGATCTCATTACTCTCGAAACCGCGGATGGGGTGGTGACTTATACCCTTTGCCCGGATCCAAAAGGGGTGGAGGTACAGCTGCTCCGGACGACCCGTCCTGTGGAGGGTGCCCGGAGAGAGGAGGCTCTCCTGCGGTTGCCTATGGCTCTACCGGATCAGGAGTGGCGGAAGGTGTCACTCCGGGTGGTCTATGACGGGAAGGAGTCCATGACTCTGAGTGTCCTCTCTCCTGAGGGAGGGATCCGTCGGGCGACGACGGCGATACGGATGGACGGTAGGATCGATGCGGTGATGTCGCTGCGGGTGAGCTACACCTCGAGTCGGATGGAGTCCGTCTCGTGGTCGGAGCCTCTGGTCAGGGCTCCTCACCCGGGGGGCGAAGAGCTTCGGCTGATCCGGTCTTCGGTGAGGAGTGATGGCAGCATCGCACTTTATCTTAGCCGTTCGGTCGACCTCACTAAGGCAAGGGCGCGGGTGAATGGACGCGAGGCGTCCCTTGCCTATGGAGAGCGGCTTAGCTTGGTGATCCTTCGTCCCTCTTCCACTGAGACCGGTGCGCTGGAGATCCGTCTCTACGGTCTGGAGACAGCGGATGGTTCAGCCGGCGAGATAGAGACGATGGTCGAGCCTTTCTCAGACAAGAGTCATCACTCCCTCATGATCTCCGAGATCATGATCGATCCGCCGTCTGTGGGACCGCTGGCGCGGGTGCCGTATGTGGAGGTCTGCAATAAGAGCACGTCGCCGATAGACCTAAGTCGGGTGATCCTCCGCTACCGAGCGACAGCTTACGAGCTAACTGCAGTCTCTCTGCCTCCGGGGGGCTATGCGGTACTTCACTCGTCCCGGCAGACTCTCGCTCGGGGGAGATTTGTCAGGGTGCCGATGGACCACTTCCCCTCGATGAGCGGCTCCTTTACCCTTGCCCTGGAGGGGCGTGACGGGCAGCCGTACGATGAGGTGCTGGTGGATGACAGGCTCCATGAGCCGGGGCTGCCTAAGGAGGGGCACTCCCTGGAGCGTATCGCTTCAGATCCGCCGCAGTGGCGCTACTCCACCGCACCGATGGGAGGCACTCCGGGTGAACCGTCCCTCATGAGACCCTATACTAAGGTCGCCCCGGGAGAACTGGTGGTGAGCGAACTGATGCTCTCGCCGGAGAGTGTCGGGGAGAAGTATATCGAGCTGTATAATAACTCCTCCCATCCGGTGGAGCTGGACGGGGTCTATCTGAGCTACAGAAGCAGTCCCACGTCCTCCTTCTCTCACTGGTCACTGGTTGTCTCGCCCTATACGCTGCCACCCGGAGCCTTTACTGTGCTGACCCCTTACCCTCCCGCTCTGGCGCGACTCTATCCGATCTCAGATCGATCGACCTTTGTTGAGCGAATCGACTTCCCTTCTCTCAGTCCAACTTATAGCGAGATTCGCCTGGTTGCGCGTGCGGATCGTGAGGTGGTCGATCAGGTGACCTATCGGCGACAGTGGCTGGGAGATACGACTGCTGATCGGACGAAGTACTCGCTGGAGCGGGTCTCTCCCAAGTCGGATGGGACGAGGAAGAGCTCCTGGCGCAGAGCCTCAGAGGCGACGCGGGGTGGGACGCCCGGTCGTGCCAATAGCGCCTCTGTGGAGAGCGATCCGGCCTCACTCTGGCCTGACGATCCACGACTGACCTACAAGCAGATGATGGCACTCCTGCCGATCTATGGGGAGCTGGCGACGCTGGAGCTCTTCACCCTCGACGGGCAGATGATCTATCGCAAGCAGGGGCGGGAGGTGAGTGATCTCCTCCGGAAGCTCCAGGAGGGGCGTGCTCCTCTGCCGACGCTGATCGTGGTGGTCCGGGTCGTCTTTACCCATCCCGATCCGGACTTTGCCCCACTCACTTACTCAGGTAAGTGGGTCCATGCCGGTGCGATGTAAAAAGAGAGGCGAAGCCAGACGGCCTCGCCTCTCTGCGTTTCTGTAATTGCCTCTTACAGCTCGAGGGTAATGCTGCCGTAGACGCCTATGCCGGGGCTGTAGTAGTGGCTCCAGCGCTGGATCCTCTGATTGAAGAGGTTTTCCACCGTGAGCGAGACGCCGAGATTCTTCAGCAACTTATAGGAGACCTGAGCATCGAGCTTGGTCGTGAATGGTAGGGTGTAGACTGCTCCATCTCCCTCACGGACTAACTCGCGCGGGAGAAGCTGCTCCATCTTGATCCCACCTAAGCCGAGGAAGTTAGCGCTCAGTGTTAGATCCTTGATTGGACTGTAGGCAAGGTCTGCCGTAAGCTCGAGAGCGGGTCTGCCGAGTACGCTCTCCATCACCTCGTGATCCACCCTGGCGCTCTCCTCCTCTGCGAGTGTCGGGCGGGCGTAGTGATTGTACTTCACACCGAGCGAACCGCTGAACCCCTCCGCTCCTACATAGCGAGCACCGAGGCTGAAGTAGCCGTGGCGGACAGATCCGAGATTACGGAGATCAAAGACTGCTACCTCTGCATAGGGCTCTCCCTCGTAGCCCTCCGGTGTAGGGGTGGAGCCGCTCTTGCTCGCAAAGTCGTAGAAGTCCCGGTAGTCGGCAAAACCGCCCTTGAGGTCGAGGGCAAATCCATACCAGGAGCCCAGCTCCAGCCCCAGTGCGACATCGTAGGTCGAGGACTCGATGCCCTGAGCGATGCTCATCGGGTCAGCATACCTATTGATCCGATAGAGGTCGCGCATCGAGAGCATCGACATGCCGCCGTTGGCCGAGAGAAGGAGCGAAGCCTTATCGTGCATCCTCCAGCGGAGTAGCGCATCGGGTGTGATCAGCAGCTGCTTGGCGCCCATCGTGGGTAGCTGCACCTTCACCCCCGCCCGCACTTGGAGCGATGGGATGATGTAGTCAAAGTGGGGGATAAAGGTGATGATCTGTGACGCCTTCCCTCCCGCTACTTCCTTATCGAGAGAGAAGCGATTGATCTCGTAGCCGGCGTCGACGCCGAATCTGAAGTCGTTGATCTTAGCTCCATAGGTGAGGCTCCCCATGACTCCGGCATGAAGTGCATCGCCTCGCCCGTCGATGTAGACCCCGATCGGCTCGCCCTCCCGAGCAGCATTTACATTTGCATTGCGATTACCGTAGTCGACAGTGGCGCTCAGGCTGTACTCCCAGGTGGAGAGGGCGCTGAGTGGTGCCGGTGAGAGGGAGACACTGAGTCCCGTGCCATAGTAGCTCATCAGCTCAGGCTTCTCGGGAGTGGCGGTGATGAAGTGGTAAGGCAGCTCGCCTGACTTCACCGAGCTCAGCGGATGTCCATACAGAGAGTGGGCGTGCCCGAAGCCGAACCCCTCGATCTCCAGCATTCGGTCGCTATCGGGCAGCTTCTGTGAGTATCTCACCAGCCCCTCCGTGTCGTGGGTCTCATTGATCGGAGCCTCGTCCAGCCTCCCCTTTTCCCCTGTGACGTGTCGGGAGGTGTGGTCAAGGGCGAGCGTGATCGTCCCATACTCTCCGGCTCTGAAGTGAGCCCCGATATTACCTCCGGCCTTGACCGGATAACCACCAAAGAGTCTGGCGTAGAAGTGGTGGCTCCCGTACACAGGGAGGAGTAGGTTCTCGCTCGGGGTGAAGAGCCGAGGTCTTGCCTTCATACTCAGGCTGTAGCTGTTGCGCGCAAAGTCCAGCGGGTGGAGCTGCCGAGGTGTCTGACCGGCGAGGGGATTGAAGAACTCCTTCTTCGCCTGACCGGTCTCCGGTATGTAGGCTCTCTGCAGGGTCATCGACCGGCGGAGCGTGTCTGCCGGTGTCTGGGCGCTGAGCCCGAGGAGCATCGACGATGCTGCGAGCGTGACTAAGAGTTGTCTGATCTTCATATATAGGGTTGGATCTTTCTTTAGGGAAAAAATAAGTGCGCCGAAGTCAGAGGCGTGAGAGGCGCTCATCGATCTGATCAATGATGCCGTCCTGCCGGTCCTTATACCCGGATCGCAGGCTCTCGAGGTAGGTCTTGGCTGTGCTCTTGTCGCCGAGACGGACGTAGCTGTCGCTCAGGAGGAGGATGGCTCGTGCCAGCCAGTAGCGGCTGTCGGACTGTCCTCCGACCACCTTCTCCATGCGGTCGCGAACCGTCTGGAACTGTCCCTGCTCATAGAGCTCCTCCGCCGTCAGCACGCGGGCAGCCGTCGTCTGGACGGAGGTGGGCAGCTGAAGCACCGCCCGGGCATAGAGCCGCGCCATATCCTTCTTCCCCACCTGGTCGTACCTGGCAGCGGCTGCCGTCATCACCTCAGACTTAGTCTGCGGCGTGAGGTCCCACTTACTCCGAGAGACGTCGTCGGCAAGGGCAAGGAGGAAGTCGTAGCTCTGACTCTTCTGCGCATGTGTCGCTGCGGCGGAGATGTAGCGGCTGCGGTCGGCCTGAGTGCTGCTTGCGTTGGCGAGCCGGAGGGCGACCTCCGCTGCTCGGGCGGAGTTGTCGCTTCGCTCATAGTTCTCCAGCAGGAGCAGCTGCACATCGTGGCTCATCGTGGGCTCCAGCTGCATCGCTGCGAGACGCTCGAGGATCGGTGTCGCCTCTCTGTGCCGCTTATTGGAGGAGAGGATCAGAGCCTTGCTGTAGAGAGCCTTGTCGAGATACGCCCCGGAGGGGAAGCGGGTCAGGTAGTCGTCCAGTGCCTTGATCGCCTCGGCGGGCTTGCCCTCAGAGACGATCTTGTCAGCCGCGAGGTAGGTCATCTCGTCCATCTCGCGGTCGGAGATCGCTCCGGTACCACCGATAGAGCGCACCAGGCTATTGTACTCATCCACTCGATTGAGCTGGATACTAAGCGCCTTAAGGTTCTCCAGTGCCGTCTTCGCCGCATCGGACTTGGGGTAACTCCGGATCACCGCCACATAGGCATCCGCTGCCTCGGAGAAGCTCTCCTCGCTCATATAGGTGAGAGCCTTCTGTACGGCGGCCGAGGGAGCAAGCTCGTGACGGGGATAATTCGTCACCACGCGGTCAAACGCCTGCCTGGCGAGGGACTGCCTATTGAGCATGCTGTAGGTCTGTCCCAGCTCGTAGAAGCCCTCTGCGAGGAGTGAGGAAGAAGGGAAGGTCTGCTGCATACGAGAGAGGAGACTGATCTTGCCCTCGTAGTCCTTCTGCAGCCCGAGGACGATGCCACGGTGGAGGAAGCCGTAGTCGGACTCCGCTCCCCCGGTCCGCGCTGCCTGGTCGAAGTAGTCTGCTGCCTCGCTGAGTCGCCGCTCCTGTACAGAGATATCGCCGAGGCGATTGAGCACAGCGGTGCGCTCGTTGGTCGAAGGAGTGGTCTGCGATAGGTAGGTCTGGAAGGCGCTCTTGGCCTGGTCGTAATTCTTATTATTGAAGTAGGCGTACCCTAAGGTGTAGTAGGCCTGAGGATTGAGTCTAAGGCTCTCGGGGCGATTGTCGAGATAGGCACGGGTGTCGCTGATCGCCCCCTTATAGTCTCCCTTGCGGTAGGCCGCCTCTCCGCGCCAGAGATAAGCCTCTGCGACGCTCTCCGGGTCCTCGTTCTTCCCGATGATCCGCCCGTACTGCTCGGTTGCCTTACGGAGGTCACCACCGGCGAGAGACTGATTGGCCTCTCCGAGTTTCACCTTCTCCCTCACCTTCCTCAGTTCGGGCGGGAGCGGGCTTATCGAGGAGATCTCTCGAAGCACGTCTGCCCGCTTGGGGTCATTGAGGAAAGCGTCACTCAGGTGGGTGATCACCTTGGACCGGTAGGCTCCGGTCGGGTAGCGTCTGAGGTAGGAGGCAAAGCGCTTCGTACCGGCACCGAGACGTCCCTGATGTGCGGCGTAGGCGGCGAGAGCGCCATTGAACTGAGCGTCCTCAGTCAGCGGGGCGTAGACGTCGATCTCTGCTGCCCGGTCAAAGGACGAAAGGGCGCTGCTGCTCTTCCCACTGCTTAGATTCGTGAGCCCAAGGTAGTAGTGCGATAGCTGAGACATAAAGTCCGGCGTGCCGTCATCGACCCGGGTAAGGTAGCCAATCGCCTCTGTCTCGTGGCCCAATTCGTAGAGGTTTTTCCCGAGTACAAGCAGGTCGATCCTCCCCGGCTGCTCTGCCTGCCTCATGTACTGCCGCAGGTAGTCGGTGGAGAGATCGATCCGCCCGGTCATCGCTGCGGCGAGGCCTGCGGTGTGGAGGAGCGAGTGACGGGCGCCACTCTCGGTTGCATCCCGCTTGAGCCCTCTCTGTGCCAGTGTCAGAGCTCCCTCAAAGTCCTCCTGTGAGAGACGCGACTCGGCCACATAGGCGAGCGCCTCAGTGCCGTAGGTGGTGTTGCTGTAGAGTCCTGAGAGGGCCTTCTCTCCCTCGCTCGCCCGATCCGACTTGAGGAGAAGATAACCGCCATAGAAGTCTGCGGCACTGTGGAAGTCTCGGGAGTAGGTGAGCGGGAGGAAGAGCTTGAGTGCCGCCTCCTCGGAGCCGGTCTTCATCAGCGAGTAGGCGTGGTAGTAGTCGATCGCCTGCGCTCTCTCCTCCGGCAGCGCCGTCACGTCGGTTCGGTCCAGCCAGTAGACCGCACCGGAGTAGTCGCCCCGCACGTAGTACCACTCGCCGAGTCGGCTCTGGGCATAGGGCAGGAGAGCACTGTGGGGATGCTGCTCGATGAAGTGGAGGAGCCTGAGGTCCGCCTCCTCGGCGCCCATGCTACTGCGGGCGATGGCGTCGAGGTAAAGTGCCTCCTCGCCCATGATGGGCATACTCCAGGTCTCCTTGTATAGCGGTGCCAAGCTCTCTACGACTCCGGTGTACGCCTGTAGCGACATTGCCTGACGAGCATGAAGTAGGTGCGTCAGTGGTGATATGGGCTCCTGCGCTACGACTGTGGCAGAGAGTCCCAGAGCTGCCGTGACTAAGGCTAGTATTTTCTTATCCATAGGATCGGAAATGTCTTATGAGATGTAAGTTCTCCCAAAGGTACCAAATTCTGACAGAGCAAGTAGAATAGCAGCAGTTGTGACCAGGGGTGACGGTTTGGAAACCTAAAGTGATGTTTGTCAGAATTCTTCTGACGCTTAGCTAAACCACTTACATCCATCCCGGGCACGGTGCTTGTGCGTTATTTAGAGACAAGTGTATATGTGTCTGGAAGTCAGAATGTAATGATTGATCAGATCCACTACCGGTATTAGGCTTATCTATTACCGATAATAGTGTCGACTAATACCGGTAATAGTTTTCTCTAATACCGATATTAGTCTGGGGCGTCATTTGGTGGCCATTGACTGATCCTCGTTTGTGAGCACAAAAAAGGCAGCTGCGAGAGTGATCTCACAGCTGCCTTAGCTAATAAGCCTGCCCATATGCGGGCAGAGCTATCTGTTACTCGCCGTAGTAGGGACGGATGTCGACACGACGGGCGTCAGGGTACTGAGCGGCGGTATCCTTGATCGTGTCCTCGCCGGAGGGTACGATGTGGAGGTACTCGTCAGCGATCCCCTTTGCTCTGAGGTAGTCGGCAGCGGCATTGACGCGGCGACCGGAGAGACGATTGTTGTAGCGCATGTTGCCCTCCGGGGAGGCGTAACCTCTGAGCTCTACAGCCATCTTATTCTCCTTGATCCAGCCGGCAACGTTGTCGAGCACGACCTTAGCCTTAGCGTCCAGCTTAGAGCTGTCAAAGGCGTAGAATACCTGACTCAGGAAGTGATCCCAGGAGTCGGCCTTGGCACCCGGTGCGAGCGGGATAGTCTGCTGTCCCTTGGCACCCGGGAGGATGGTGGTGGTCGTCCCTGTGGTGGGAGCAGTGGCACCCTGGGCGGCTCCTCCGGAGAGGAGTGAGGCGAGGTCGCCATTGCCGAGGAGGTAATTCACCAGCGCAGGGTCGAGCTTGCCGCCATTCTGCTGGGCGAGGAGGATCAGGAGCATCGTCTCGAGACGGTCGATCCGCTGCTCGTAGTCCTTGGTATAGACATTCTTCAGGGCTGACTCAAGGAGCTTATTCTTCAGAGTCTCGACCTTGAAGTCATTAAGGATCTCTGCCTCCTTGAGCTTGCGTTGGGAGTCTGCACGGCCGGCGACGATCATCTTGGTGATAAGCTCCTCCGCCTGCTCGCGTGTGATGGGCAGGATCGCATTGTCCTCCACCTTGTCCCAGTCCTGGATGCCCAGAGCCTCGGCGTAGTCCTCGGAGGAGAGCGCATGGGTCTCAGCCCGCGTCACGTCCACCGTGTCTGCCGGTGCGACCTCTACGGTCTGTGCCAGTGCGGGTGTCGCAGCGGCCATACCGATGGTCAGCAGTAGTGTGGTAGTTATCTTATTCATATCTAAATGGATCTACTCTTATTGATAAAACGTAAAGAGGGGATTTCTTTAGAAGATGAATCGATAGCCAACAGCGATCTGGTTATTCTTGAAAAGACTGCGTGCAGTGTAGTCTACGAACATCTCGCCCTTGGTGCCGAGATTGATATTGGTACCGGCGATGATGTTGGTGCCAAACTTGGTGCCCAGACCGTGCTGGAAGATACCTACGCCGAGACCTACATAGGGAGTGAAGCGGCTCTTGATGTCAATGTTGTAGACAAAGTTACCTGCGAGATCAAAGGAGGTGCCTCCCTGACGGAAACCAAACATGATCTCCGGTACGAAGTCAAAAGCACTGTCGCTGATCTGCATGTAGCCACGCATACCGAGCTCCCAGGAGGTAGACTCACCGAGGTTGAATCCGGTAACGGCAGCGAGACGATTGAGCTTCAGCCAGCCGCCATTAGGGTGGACAGCTGCAGGGCGCTCTGAGGGAGCGACGTCGTAGGAGCCACGAGGAGCAGGCTGCGGAGCATTGTATCCGGTGCCGGGAGCGATGATGGTGGTGGAGGGGGTTACGGTGCTGCCGTTGTTGCGGGCATCGCGCTCGAGAGAGCCGACACGAGCCTGGAGATCCTTGATGGCGCGATCGTCAGAGGTCGAGGTCGAGGTCGAGGTGGAGGTAGAGGTGCTGGTGCCCTGAGTGGCGAGGGCGCGGAGGATCACGTCGGTCTCGTCAGCGGTGTAGAGGGAGGCACGCTTGCTCTCCTCCTCGTGGATGCGAGCCATGATGCGATCTACCATCTCCTCAAACTCCTTCTTGGTCATCATCTGACCCTGGAGCTTCTTCACGTCAGAGCGGCTGACCTTGGAGCTTCTGCGGGAGTCGAGGCTCTCGCGATCCTCACGGTCCTCACGATCCTGACGGTCACTGCGGAGCTCATTAGTGCGCTCGTTGTAGGCAATGGTCTCAGTGTCATCCATGAGCTCGCTCTGGAGCACGGGATCACCGAGGTTGATGCGGAGACCGGCGGTGTAGCCGATATTGACAGCGATGTCGTCGGGGGTGCTCACGCTCTCGACCTTCTGATCATTTGCGGTCATCAGGATGGCGTCAGCATTGCCGAAGAGGGCAAACCAGCGAGAGATCGGGATCTCGATACCTGCGCCAAGCATGCCGAAGAGGTCCTTGCTCTTGAAGCTCTCCTTTGCCTCCTCCTTGTCCTTAGACTCGATCAGGTTGTTGCGGTCGAGGTAACCGGCACCGAAGCGGAGGTAGGGGACGATACCACGCGGGTAATTGAGACGTGCGATGAAGTTGGCACCGTACATCTTCATATCCTTATTGAAGTCGAAGCTCAGCTTATTGGGCTCCTCAGTAGCCTGATAGTAGAAGGCACGGAGTCCAACGAGTGACGAGAAGTCAACACCTACGCTACCTCCGAGGAACCACTGGTCGCTCAGGCCGGTCTTGTTGCGGAAGTCTACGTACTGTACGCCGGGCTCGAGGACGAACTTCATACCGCGGAAGCCGTCGCTGAAGAGGCTTGCGTAGCGGTCGCCCAGCTGGTGGGTGCCGGGAGCGGCATTGCCGCCGAGGTAGAAGTCAAAGGAAGCGAGTGCGGACCAGTTGCCGTACTTCTTCTTGTCCAGATCCTTCATATCGCCGTAGTGGTTGATGAAGGAGTTGTTGGCATTCATGTTGAAGCCCAGGTTACGAGCCTCCATGGAGAATGCCATGCGGTCGGTGATGCGGAGCTTAACACCGGCACCGAGGGTGTAGTAGAGCTGCTTGTCCTTGACCTTAGCCTCCTCGATGATGGCGTCCTTGTCCTCTACCTTGAAGGGATTATAGTCGAGCACCTGGACACCGGCACCTGCGGTGAGGTAGGGGGTGACGGCAGCGTTGCCGAGGAGATTGACCTTAGCCTCACCACCTACGCGGGAGATGGTCATGTCCATGCCGTCCAGCTTCTTAAGGGCGTCCTCGTTGAGAGGATTCCAGTCCTTGTCCTGGAGGGCGTTCTTGAGATTGATGGACTGCTCGTAATTGGCGCGGATCTCGAAGAAGGGACCGAAGCCGAAGCCTACACGGGCTCCGACGAAGGGAGAGTTCTTGAGCGCGATGTTGGAGTTCCACCAGTTGTAGGAAGCGTATGGAGATACCATAACGCTAACGTCGCGAACCTGTGCCGTGGCGTTGCTGCCTGCGAAGGCGCCGGCCATAAGACCCGCCAGGGCGAGTACCAGTTTCTTTGATGTCATAAATGTTAAATTCTTAACTGTATAAGTTGTGTATATTGCGTTAAGCTCTTGAGGACGTGACTTCACGTCCAGGCACAAAGGTAATCAAATATTGGGGCTATTTAAAATAATCTCACTTTCCTCCGGTAAATAAGTGCCATTTCGTAGTGCACTCGAGGGCACTCTAGTAGCGACGCCCCTCCCTGATCGCGGTCAGTGAGGGGCGTCGGTACGTCTGTGTGTGGGTCAGATCCGGTCGAGGACAGTGTCGATCAGTCCGTCGAGGGTGTCCTTGTAGGAGGTGTTCATGTCCTGCTTCTTGCGCCCGGCGATGATGGTGCAGACGGTGAGGCAGCGGTGCCCAAGGATATTGCCGATACCGGCGAGAGCAGCGCCCTCCATCTCGAAGTTGGTGATCCTGTGCCCGCGGTACTCAAAGTCCATGATCTTGCGATTGAGCTCGGGGTCGAGTGGCTTAGAGCGGACCTTGCGTCCCTGAGGAACGTAGAAGCCGTTGGCAGATATGGTCACTCCGTGGATGATGTCGGTGCCGTCGGTGATCTGGCGGAAGAGACTCTCGTCGTTCCTGACCACGTAGGGCTTGAGACCGGTGAGCTTCCAGTCGAGACCGCTGAGGAGCGCCTCCTCGAAGTCCCTGTCGCATACCTTTGCCTCATCGGCGTAGAAGTGGAGTACGCCGTCAAACCCGATGGAGTACTCAGAGGCTACATAAGCGCCGACAGGGTCGTCCTCCTGCAGTCCGCCGGAGGTGCCTACGCGGACGATGGTGAGGCTCTTGTGCTCCGGCTTGACGACTCTCTTCTCGAGGTCGATATTGGCGAGGGCATCGAGCTCATTCATCACGATCTCGATATTGTCGCCTCCGATGCCGTGGGAGAGCGCTGTCACTCTCTTGCCCTTGTAGGTACCGGTGATGGTGTGAAACTCTCGGCTGCTGACGTCACACTCCCGGCTGTCGAAGCGAGAGGCAATCATGTCTACACGACCGGGATCGCCACAGACGACGATCTTGTCGGAGAGCTGCTCCGGGCGGAGGTGGAGATGGAAGATAGATCCATCTTCGTTGACAATCAGCTCGGAGTCGGGTATTCTATTCTCAGTCATATGTATTATAGTGTCTTCTTAGAGTTGTCGTTCTGTGAGTTCTTCTTGGTCACGTCCTCGGACGGCTTGGTGAGAGGCTTAGCGATATTCTCTCTCATGGAGGTGTCGGCCTGGATGTTGCGCATCTGGTAGTAGTCCATGACGCCCAGGTTGCCATTTCGGAACGCCTCCGCCATCGCCAGAGGCACCTCAGCCTCAGCCTCGATCACGCGAGCACGAGCCTCCTGAGCCTTGGCCTTCATCTCCTGCTCCGTTGCCACTGCCATGGCGCGCCGCTCCTCGGCGTGAGCCTGTGCGATGTTCTTATCCGCCTCTGCCTGATCCATCTGCAGCACGGCGCCGATGTTACGTCCGACGTCGATGTCTGCGATGTCGATCGAGAGGATCTCGAAGGCGGTACCGGAGTCAAGTCCTTTCTTAAGCACCAGCTTAGAGATGGAGTCCGGATTCTCGAGGACGGAAGAGTGCGCCTCAGCGGAGCCGATGCTGGACACGATGCCCTCGCCGACGCGAGCCAGTACGGTCTCCTCGCCGGCACCACCGACCAGCTGAGAGATATTTGCCCGCACGGTGACACGTGCCTTGGCGATCAGCTGGATACCGTTCTTGGCCACAGCGGTGACCGGCGGGGTGTCGATCACCTTTGGATTCACGCTCATCTGGACCGCCTCGAAGACGTCACGACCGGCGAGGTCGATCGCAGCGGCATCGCTGAAGCTCAGATTGATTCCCGCCTTATTGGCTGAGACAAGAGCGTGTACCACCTGCTCCACATGCCCTCCGGCGAGGAAGTGTGCCTCCAGCTCGTCGCGAGTCAGCCCGATCCCGGCCTTGTGTGCCTCGACCATCGCACGAACGATCACCTGAGGCGGGACGTTTCGGATCCTCATCATGAAGAGCTGGAAGAGGGAGATATTCACTCCCGAGGCCTGTGCGCTCACCCAGAGCATGACGGGGAAGTAGCGGAAGATGACCGCGAGGATGATCAGCGCAATGATCACCACTACGCCCCAGAATATCAGTGTCGGTGTCATATAGATAATGTGTAGATATTGGTTTTGTTTACTCAGATAATGGTTCCGCGCCCCGCTTGTCGAGGCTGACGTAGATCGTGTCCTTGTCTACGCGCGACACGTAGATCGGCATATCCTCATCGATAAAGCCCTGCTCTGACGTCGCCTCGAAGATCTTCCCTCCGACCTCCACCGTACCCTTGAGGGCAAGGCGGCTGCGAGCGATGCCGGTAGCGCCGACGGAGACATCCACCGGCCGGCGCGCCGATGAGGAGATCTCGCTCGAGAGAGCTACCTTGTGGACCACCTTCTTCCGGCTCATGATATAGGCGGCTATGCAGAAGAAGACTATCGTGAGGAGAGCAAAGATCACCGCCATGGTGTCGTACCCCCCGCGGATGAGGTAGTACTCTGTGCCTGCCACCGTGCCCACTCCCAGCAGACCGGCAAAGCCCACACCCGGGATTAGGAAAACCTCCCCCACGAGGAGCGCTGCCGCCACCATGGCGAGCAGTACAATGATGATGATTAATCCTATCGACATAATATATAAGCGTAAAAATCGTCGTTACTTTGCCTTTTTCTCAAGCCTGATCACCTTATTCCGGAGATCAAAAAGCTCCGCCCGAAGTGCCTCTTCCTGTCTCTCCAGCGTGAGTATCTCTCCCCTGACGGACCGATCGGTCTCGTATCGCTTGCGGAGGGAGTCGAGCCTCATCCGCAAGCCGGAGAGTCCCTCTTGCTTCCGGATGTACTGCTCCAGGAAATGCTGTGCCTCTCTACCTGTCACGCTGCTCCGATCGTAGACGGGTGTCTCCCCGATCCAGAAGAGCGGCTCCCGGATCTCCTCCGGTCGCCTATCCTCCGCTCCTTGAACGGGTGGGGGAAGGGCTATGCCGGACTGCAGGATGCTGTCGCCAAGGAGCCACGATAGCTCCTTCGTCACCTCGTCCTGCCGCTCCGTGCGGTGGGAGAGGGCGTAGAGCGCAAGTACCTCCGGCGCCGATGTGCCTCGGTCGGTAAGTAACCAGTCTACCCCTCGCTCCTCATCCTGAAGTAAGAGCAGATCGCTCGCCATAGTATTATAGGGCGCAGATAGCTGCTGAGGTACCAGCAGGCGTCCTCCCTCACGGTCGTATCTCGATACAAAGAGATCATAGCCGCCCAGAGACTCTGGTCCGCTGTATGCAAAGCTGATCGTCTCTCCATCAGCTAGCAGGTAGGGAAAGGCTATCCGACCGCCCTCCAGCCCGAGGATCTCCACCTCGCGCGCACTTTCGCTATCCCAGGAGCCGTCTCCCAGCCGTCCCGTCACCACCAGATGATCATGCCCAAGGGTATCGGAGACCACCTGCCACCGCTCCCGACCGTCGGCGCTCACGAAGGTGCTTCGGCTGATCTGCCCGACCGACGGTGTCTCGCGGCTCAGATCCGTCAGCAGACCCTCCTCGCTCCCGGTGCGATTGGCATAGAACTGCATCCGGACGAGCCCGGCGGAGGTTCGCTCAGCCGCCCTGTGTCTCCTCGTCAGCTCCTCCACCGTCCTCTGCTGATCGTCGGACGCACGGAGCGACTCTATCCCCCGGAGCTGCGCCGACGCCTCACTCAGGTCGTAGTGAGCGATGGCTATCTCGGTGAGCAGGGTTCGATTGGTGAGGGTCCTCCGCTTTGCTTTGCTCAGACTCCCGATGTAGCTCTCCATGCCGGAAGTGTTGCCCCGCATCATCTCGCTCCTGAGGCTGTCGATCTGCGCCTCAGCTGAGAAGCCGATAGCTAGCAGTCCCGAGAGGATCACTGATATAATGCTTATCCTGTGTTGTATCATCCCTGTGAATAGTATTGATGGGATAAATATAGCCAAATAATTGCTTACTAAAGGTTGCCCTGGACCTGAGGTGTTAATACACCGTATACAACCATATTCGGTAGGTGATAAATTACCACCGTGGAATTCTTTTCGTTTGGATTATCTTGATTTTTTTTGTACATTTGTGTCGTTAATATATTATCCACAATTAACTCTAAATGTTTATTGTTGCTATGGTTTTTAAAAAATCTTTTCGTGCTGTTGCCGCATTGTGCGTCAGCTTTCTTATTCTCTCCTCATGTGCAAATGATGCTGAGACGCCATTTGATTCGGGTGACGGGGATGCCTATTTGACTTTGGATGTTTCAAACAACCCAGAGTTTCTGTCTTTCTGCAAAAGTCACGCTAATGAGCTGGCTAAGGAGGGACTGTACATTACCAGTACAAGCGAGGTTAGTATAAAGGTAAAATTACCAGGGTTCACCCCTGAGAGTTCTCTCACAGGTGATAGACTAACTGTGTCTAACAACGATTTAAGGTCGTCATTGGTGTTAAGGCGACTGGGTAGTCGTTATGTCATCAACGCTGAGGATTTCTTCTCTTCCATGGATGGCGTGGCTGATTGTTGTTATGACAGACTCAGAGGATCCTGTAAAGTGTCATGTGAGTCAAAACAGGCGAGTGGCGTCAGAACGATAGACAATGGTTCCTCAGGGGGATCTGCGCCGGGGGATGATACTCCAAAGGTCCCTGAACCAGGAGTCGATAGCAAGCGCTGTGTTGATTATAACGGACAATGGGGTGATGGTAAGAATTACCCTAGGAATGATCCTAGAGCGCTGAAGAACTTCATTGGCAGTGACTGCTACAAGGCGGTGCGAATGGGACATTGTCTTATGGAGCATGTCTCCGCAGAAAAAAGTTGCTATAGTGCACATGGGGGAAAGATATGCAGTGAGTTTCTTAAGTAATGTAGGTATATGGACTTCTTGTTTGTATTGCTCGGCGTGATTGCCGTGCCGGGGGTATTGCCCCTCTTCGTGTCCTTCCCCCTCTGGCGAAAGGGAAGGAAAAGAGATGCCGCCGTCTGGCACTCCGTGCTGTACTTTGTCCTGCTCCTCTTAGGGGTATTGATGATGAGCAGATTTATCGGGAGTATGGACGGCGAGTCTACCAGACTCCTCACTATGGTCGAGCTTGGCGGCCTGCTCTGGCCACTTGGCGTATTGATACTGCTTTACCTCCTCTCCCTCGTTGGATCCCTCCCGATCTGGCGCAAGGGCAGACCGGAGACGGCGGTGTGGGTACATTGGGTGATCTACTCCCTGCTGTCGATCATAGCTCTGGCGATTGTTTTCTTTGTGGATTTCCACTGACCTGAGGTCGTACGGTAATATGGTATAAAAGGCGGGTGCGCTGAGATAAAACTCGGCGCACCCGCTTCCTATGATGACCTGTCTCTCGACAGTCTGACTCTCGGTTACTGAGGGAGGCGGTACTTCTCCTCGCTATCCTCGTAGAGCATACTGAGGTAGCTCTTGTAGCGAGAGGGGGCGATCCGCCCGTCCCGCACGGCTCTCAGCACCGCACACTTTGGCTCGTGGGTGTGGCTGCAGTCGGCATAGTGGCAGTCCTTGGCGTAGGCAAATAGATCGGGGAAGTAGCCATCAATGTCCTCCTTGCGGAAGTCGAAGGAGCCGAAGCCCTTGATCCCCGGCGTGTCGATGAGAAAACCGTCCTCCGTTCCCTCGATCGGGTACATCTGAGAGTAGGTGGTGGTGTGGACCCCGAGATTGGTCTGCTCGGAGACCTCGCTGGTCTTACGATTGGCTCCGGGGCAGAGGAGGTTACTGATGGTCGACTTCCCCGCACCGGAGTGCCCGGCCAGTAGCGTCACGCCGTGCGCCACCTCCTGTCGAAGCTCGTCGATGCCGACTCCCTCCCGCGCAGAGATGACGAGACAGCGGTAGCCGATGCTCTCATAGAGCGCCTGCATCCTTGCCATCTCCTCGCCCTCGGCGGGACTGTACCTGTCGATCTTATTGAATACCAGGATCGTCTCCACATCGTATGCCTGTGCTGTCGCCAGGAAGCGATCGATGAAGGTGGTCCCGGTGATCGGATAATTGATCGTCACGAGGAGGATTGCCCGGTCGAGGTTGGCCGCCAGGATGTGAGACTGCTTGGAGAGATTGACCGACTTGCGCACAATGTAGTTCCGCCGGTCCGCCACTGCCGTGATCCAGCCGAAGTCTCCATCCTCCGGCCGGGGGATGGTAAAGGTGACAAAGTCTCCTACCGCGATCGGATTGGTCGACTTGATGTCTGCGGTCTTGAAGTGTCCTCGCAGGTGGCAGAGAAACTCAGCTCCGTCAGCCACGATCGTATAGACATCTCCCTGGCAGCAGGTAACGACTCCTTCCATTGGCACACTGTCGGAGGGTGACCTCAGACGGTCATGATCTCCTTCTCCTTCGCGTTATAGCACTCCTCGATCTGCTTGATGTACTTGTCGTGGAGCTTCTGGACATCGTTCTCTGCATCGCGCTCGACATCCTCGGAGAGTCCGTCATTGAGGAGCTTCTTGAGGTTGTCATTGGCATCGCGGCGGGCGTTGCGGACGCTGATGCGTGCCTCCTCGCACTCGGCCTTGACCTGCTTTGCCAGCTCCTGACGACGCTCACCGGTGAGCGGTGGGATGGTGATGCGGATGTTTTCGCCGTTGTTGCTCGGCGTGATGCCGAGGCTGGAGTCGATGACTGCCTTCTCGATGTACCTGAGGATCTTCTTCTCCCACGGGGTGATGATCATGGTGCGGGCGTCGGGTACGGTGACCGTGGCCACGTTCTTCAGCGGGGTGAGGTTGCCGTAGTACTCCACACGGATGTCATCGAGGAGCTTAGGATTAGCACGTCCTGCGCGGATCTTGTCGAGACGATCTTGGAGCGAAGAGATGGAGTCGCCCATCATCCTGCCGGCTTTTGTAAGGATCTTGTCTAGTTCTTCCATGGTCTGGATATTTGTCTATTTCGCCTGTGGCGGTTAGTAATGTACTTATTCGGTGACGAGGGTCCCGGTGGTCTCTCCTGAGAGCAGTCTCATGAGGTTGCCGGGCTTGTCCATATTGAATACAACGATCGGCATGCCATTCTCCCGACACATCGCTGTGGCAGTGAGATCCATCACCCTGAGGTTCTGCGCATAGATCTCGTCGTAGGTGATGGTGTCGTACTTGGTCGCCGAGGGATCCTTCTCCGGATCAGCGGTGTAGATGCCATCGACGCGGGTCCCCTTGAGCATCGCATCGCACTCCAGCTCCACGGCACGGAGCGAGGCCCCGGTGTCGGTGGTGAAGTAGGGACTGCCGGTGCCACAGGAGCAGATGACGATCTTGCCCTCCCGAAGCGCCGCGATGGCGTCCCACTTATTGTAGAAGCGTCCGACGGGAGCCATCTGGATGGCGGTAAAGACCACCGACTCCAGCCCCACGGTCTCCAGCGCCGCAGAGAGCCCGAGACTATTGATCGTCGTGGCGAGCATACCCATCTGGTCGCCCTTGACGCGATCGACACCCTTGCCGATGCCGGTCAGTCCCCTGAAGATATTGCCCCCGCCGATCACGATGGCGATCTCGGTGCCGGTGGCATCGACCACCTCCTTGATCTCTTGTGCATAGGCACTTAGCTTGTCGGGATCTATGCCGTAGCCCTGCTTCCCCTGGAGGGACTCACCACTGAGCTTGAGTAGTACTCGTCTGTATCTGGACATGTCTGATATTGAGAATGAATTTATCACTGACAAACCTAATCAAAAAAGCTGTATGGACAAGACCTGAGAAACGATATCAAGTGGAGAGAAAGTACCCCTCCCGATCCGGCGCAAATCTAATACCGATATTAGTCGCGACTATTACCGGTATTAGTTACGGCTAATATCGGTATTAGAAATCACTATTACCGGTATTAGTGAAATCTCAGATCGAGGGGGCATTTTGCCATCAGCCGGACGTAGCGGCTGTGATGCCTAAGGAGAGAGCTACTACTCCCCCAGACACGGGAAAAGGCGATTGCCCCGGAGCAGTCTGGAGAGACGCTCCGGGGCAATCGTCGCAAAAGGGGTATGGAAAGCTTACTTCACAAAAGTGAGCTCGCTGATCAGGCTGTCCGCCTTGCCCCACTTGTCCATGTAGTAGAGCATGGCGCGGATGTCGACGCAGATGCAGCGCTGGAGGTTGGGCTCAAACTCGATGTCACCGCTCATCGCCTCCCAATTGCCGTCGAAGGCGAGACCGATCAGGTGTCCCTCGCCATCGAAGACGGGGCTGCCGGAGTTGCCACCGGTGATGTCGTTATTGGAGATGAAGTCGGTGTGGAGCGCGCCGTCCTCAGCCGCCCAGCGACCATAGGTGCTG
>QWCK01002675.1_pt1 | contig 21561 bp, 22 predicted proteins | sample 1972571 | NCBI WGS metagenome assembly QWCK01 (sample SAMN09866710, study PRJNA288562) | Human gut metagenome isolate term2_stool, whole genome shotgun sequencing... | isolation source: gut | host: Homo sapiens | place: USA: California | reverse complement strand
TCCGAAAGTTATTATCATGTCGTGATAAAGCTCACCTGTTGCATTAGAAAAATATCTGTGCATGCTCCAGTCTATCCAGCCGGTCCTTACTATCTGTGCCCCTGTTTCTGGATCAAAATAATATATTGTACCGTCTATAGCATATACTCCCTTTACTTTTTCGCCATTTTCGTCAAGGTAATATTTTTCGCCATTTTCACTGATCCATTCATTTTTCTTTACTTCATCCTGTGGGCTCTTTAAATTAGTCGGCACTTCCTTGTTTTCAACTTCAAGTGCCTCTGACTGTTTGTTCTCATCTGCATTTATGCTTTCTTCTTGGCCATCGGCTGAATCAGTCAATGTTTCTTGCTGCTCAACATTGTTTGTCATTTCATCTGCCTGATTTTCTTCTCCATAGATGAAAGCATAACCGCAAAGACAGATTGCCAACACAATCATGATTGTAAATATTCTCCGCTTCATTTATACCCCCTTTGGCAATAAATGTTCATAATTTTTATGAACATTTATTATATAATTAAAGCCCTTTATATTCAAGGGCTTTAATTATATAGCTGTGCTAAGTTTTATTAAGTTCTTTTATTAAATCGAGATTATGCCGAAGAACGAGAGTATTGAGCTCAAAAGTATCAACATAAGGAATACCGGTGCGATAAACCTAAGAACAGTTTCATATACTCCCTTCCATTTGAAGTTTGAGCTTAGCGAAATCTCTTTTTCTATATTTTCCCTTCCTACAACTCTTATAATCAGTATGCATGTAGCAAATGCTGCTATCGGCATCATGATTGAGTTGGAAATAAAGTCAAAGAAGTCAAGGAATTGTAATCCTAGGATCTTAACATTGCCAAGCACATTGTATCCGAGTGATGATAGTGATCCAAGGGTAAGCATTATAGCCAAAACCAAGCCTGTTGCTTTTTTTCTGCTCCAGCCGAACTCATCAACAAATGTAGCGGCGCTTGTCTCCGCAAGAGAAATTGAACTTGTAAGTGCAGCGAACAGTACCAGCAGGAAGAACAAGAATCCCGTTATTTTACCAAGCCCCATGCTTTCAAATACCTTAGGTATCATAACGAACATGAGAGAAGGTCCTGCCTGAAGTTGTTCAGGGGCACCTCCAGAAAATGCAAATACTGCAGGGATTATCATAAGTGCTGCAAGAATTGCTATTCCTGAATCGAAGATAATTACTCTCTTTGTTGATTTATCTACATCAACATCCTTCTTCATATATGAGCCGTATGTGATTAAAATACCCATTGCAACAGATAGTGAATAAAACATCTGCCCCATAGCAGCAACAACCGTCATTATCGAGAAGTTCTTGAAATTAGGAATAAAGAAATACTTGATTCCTTCAACAGCTCCAGGTCTTGTGCATGAATATATTGCAACAATGATTGCGAGTACAATCAGTGCCGGCATCATTATCTTTGATACCCTTTCAACTCCGCTTTCAACACCAAAAAGAATTACAATCAATGTTAGTGCCGCAAAAACTATGAACCAGCCTTCGGATTGAGCTGCCGAACCTATAAAAGATCCGAAAAATCCGTCTTGTGCAGGTGCTTTTATATTGCCAGTTATGTATGTAACAAGGTATTTAATGACCCAACCGCCTATTACAGAATAGTACGGAAGAATAATCATTGGTACAATTGCATTTATCCATCCACCCGTCGTAGACCAGCGAGATTTACTATATGTATGATAGGCACTTACAGGACTCTTACCTGTAAGTCTTCCGAGAACAGTCTCAGATGTCATAAGCGTATATCCGAATGTAAAGGCTAGTATAATGTAGACAAGGACAAAAGCTCCGCCTCCATATTTTGCAGCCAGATATGGAAATCTCCAAATGTTTCCGAGTCCGACTGCAGAACCTGCTGTTGCCAATACATATCCGAGCGAGCCCGAAAATTTACTTCTGTTGTCGTTTGTGTTTGTCATTTCTCTACCTCTTATATTTTCGATATTGATTCCTTATTTGTTCGATTAATACGATATTTTGCTCGTATTTCTCCATATTCCCATCTTCTCCGCTTCCTTAATAAGGTCACTTCTGAAATCAGGGTGGGCAATGCTTATGAGCATTTCTGCTCTCTCCCATGTGGATTTACCCTTAAGATTTACAGACCCATATTCTGTAACCACATAGCTTACAGCAGCCCTTGGTGTGGTAACAATTGATCCGAGCGGGAGCGTTGGATGAATGAGAGAAACTTTTTCACCATTCTTTAATTTCCTTGTCGAATGACAGCATACAAAACTTTTGCCTCCCTTTGATCTGAATGCTCCCTGGACAAAATCAAGCTGTCCTCCGGTTCCGCTAACATGACGGTAACCTACGCTCTCGGAACAAATCTGACCATAGAGATCCATGCCTATACATCCGTTAATGGACATAAAATTATCTATTTGTGCAATGTTCTCAATATTATTAACATAGTCCACCGGTGCAGAACAGCAAATCGGATTATCGTCTATAAAGTCATAAAGTTCTTTTGATCCTCCTGCAAAGGTATATACAGAAAGCCCCTTATCCGTCTTCTTGTTATTTGTGAGTTTTCCGGCATTATAGAGTTCCATATAAGCGTCCACAAGCATCTCGCTATGTGCTCCTATTTCTTTAATATCCGAATCTGCGAGCATCGTTCCCACACAGTTTGGAAGTGCTCCTACTCCAAGCTGTATCGTTGCGTTGTTACCAATTTGCGAAACTATGAATTCTGATATTCGCTTATCATCCTCAGTCGGGGATTTGTGCTCAATTGTTGCAAGTGGAGGATTCTCACCCTCTATAATATAGTTGATGTCGGAAATATTGATATGCGACTCATAGCCAAGTGCAATCGGCATATTTTCATTTACTTCAACTATTACAATCTTCGAATTCTTGATTATGCCGTGAAGATCTGCATTTATAGGTCCAAAATTAAAGTTACCGTATCTATCCATAGGTGCAACCTGGAATGCACATATGTCAAAACCGTTACCATCAAGTCCCCAATAGAGATTTTCCTCATTGAATAAAATCGGCACATACCAACAGTTCCCATTCTGTTGCATTACCCTATCTTGGTTGAAGAAGTGAGAAGAGTAGAACCTCACCCTGTCAACAGGCGCATTTATCTTATATGTTTCAAGATAATCATTCCTTATTGCTATTTCAGTCTGTATTTCAAGACCCCTTAGCAATTCATCCTGTTTCAATCTCTTTGCGAGTGCTCTGTCAAAATAAACAGAACATCCCGTTCCAAGTCCGAAGTTCATCCTGTAATTGCTCTTTACAAGGTTTGCAGCAAAATCCTCCGTAATAAGCTTATCCTTGTACTCACCGTGAATTAAGCTAATATCGTACATCGATACCTCCTTCTTACATCCTGAGTGTCGCGACTCATTCAGAATGTCGCTATTCTACATTAAATTTGTTAAATAAGCAAGTTTTTTATAATTTTTTTGTGAAAAAAGTTAATTTTTGTGTTTAATTCACTAATTTCACTATGCTTTTTATAATGTTCTTTATATCATATAAATTAATTAGCCGGCGGCAATCAGAATACCGCAGGCTAATTAATTTATGGATGTTGAATTTATATTCTATAATTTATATTCTTCTTTTATTCTTATTCCAAAATCCTTCTTATCGTATTTATTCTTTTGCCGGAATACGTAGAGCTGTTACCATATGGGAATAACACTGTCTCAGTAATGCCGCTATATTCATCCATGGCGTGAACTATCTTGCCATTTCCAGAATAAATTGCAACATGTGACAAATCTCCAAAGAAAATTATATCGCCTTCTCTAAGATTATCAACAGAAACTTCTTGCCCTCCACAGTTATTTAAAAGAGTTGATACTGAGCCAAATGACCAGTTGTATCCAAAGTTTCTATATACAAGCGTAACAAATGATGCACAGTCACATCCATTAGTGAGACTTCTTCCCCCAAGAACATATGGATTACCAATAAACTGTCTTCCATAAGCAACCAAATCGTTCCTGTTCTTATCGGCTTTCTTTTCTCTCTCCATCGCGTCAGCTTTTTCCTTAGCCTCGCGAACACTGATCTTCTTATCTAGTTTGACTACCTCATCTTCCATGATAGTCTGAATTTGAACAGCTGAGCCGTCTTTGACTTCTTTAGCTAAAACGCCGCTTGTATTTAATATAAGAATAATTAATAAGGCTAAAAAGAAAACCGCTATCTCTATTACAATATTAATTTTTGATTTTTGATTTGCTCTTAAAAACATGAATTAAGTCGTTTGTAATTTCCCACATAAAAAATATTTTTACATAATGAATTATCTCAAACTGAAAATATTTTGATGTGATGATTATGTAAAAATTATTAATCTGTAATGATATTTGTCTCTAACTATAAATCATATTTCAAAAAAACACTATATATAGTATTTCAATAAAAAATACGGCAAATGATAAATTGTATCAATTACCGTATCTTATTTGGTGTCCCAGAGAGGATTCGAACCTCCGGCACCTGCTTTAGGAGAGCAGTGCTCTATCCCCTGAGCTACTGAGACAAATATTTACTAAAAATGCCTTTTGATGATAACATGTGCAGCCCTTTGTTTCAAGTATTATGGTTGACATGCCTTCACAAAATATCTTAATCAACTAGTTTTATTGATTTTATTATATAAATCGATAGCTTCAGATATCAATTCTTCGCTCTTTTTTTTAATATTTTCTGATATTTGCTTATCTTTTATCAAAGGGATATTTGCTTTTATGTTGCATTTTGCCCCGTCAATACATGCATTTAGATGTATTGCTCCAACTATAATATCATCTATAAGGTTAGGATTTGATCTGTTAACAAGGCTTTCGGCTATTTTTAATCCCAGAACAGCTGATTCCATAACATTAAGTGGAGCTTCTGCCGCTTTTATTGCCGCATCTGAAATTTTAGATTTTCTTATCTCTAATTCTTTTTCTGTTTTTTTAGGCAATTTGAATGCCTTTGAAACCTCAGAATAAGCCTTTTTATCTTCATCAACACCTTTTATGAGTTTTTCCATTATTTCTTTTGCTTTATCTCTCATATTAATATTGTGTTCTTGAAAATCTTTATATCGTTCTTTTCCTATAGTCAGATTGGTTACCATAATGAGAAGTGCTACTCCCTGTGCCCCTGTCAACGCACTAGCTGCACCTCCTCCCGGTGCCGGCTCATCACTTGCAAGTTTCCTAAGATATTCCGTTATATTGTATTCAACAATTAAATTTTTATCTTCCATATCATCCTTTTCATTTTTATAAAAAAATTAAAAAGCCGGCTGGTGCCGGCGTATTGATTATTATTCTGCATCAAATGGCATAAGTGCTACTGTACGAGCTCTCTTGATTGCAGTTGTAACGGCTCTCTGATGCATTGCACATGTTCCAGTAACCCTACGAGGAAGGATCTTACCTCTTTCAGTTATATATTTCTGGAGTGTTTCAACATCCTTATAATCTATCTTCTTATCTTTATCTGCGCAGAATTGACATACCTTGCGTCTCCTCATGCCACCACGCTTTCTGTTATTATTGTCCATCTATTTCTCCTCTCCGATTAATCTTGCCCGGTTAAAACGGAATGTCATCATTAGTTGTTTCAAATTCATCAGGAAGATCCATATCTTCCGGCATTGAATGATCGCTATCTGAGGTAAATCCGCTCTTCGTTGATCCAGCTTGAGCACCACCAAGGAATTCAACGTTGTTAGCGATAACATCAGTTGTGTAAACAGTCTGACCATCCTTATTCTTATAACTTCCGGTCTGTATTCTCCCCTGAATTCCCACCTGACGACCTTTGGCTAGGTAGCGTCCGCAGTTTTCAGCTTGTTTACCGAACACTGTAATCCTAATGAAGTCTGCCGTCTGTTCTTTATTCTGTGATCTTGGACGATCTACCGCAATACTGAAATGACATACAGCCATCTGTGAAGATGTGTATCTAACTTCAGGATCTCTTGTCAATCTTCCTATCAATACCACATTATTCATGTCAAATCTCCTATTGTTCGTCTTTCAATACGATAATATGTCTCATAATGCTGTCAGAAATTCTAAGTCTTCTGTCAAGCTCTTTTGGCATATCGGAATTTGCCTTGAACTGGATAACAACATAGTAGCCGTCTTTCTTTTTATCAATCTCATATGCGAGCTTTTTATTGCCCCAGATATCAACCTCTCCGGCTTCTCCACCATCATTGATAATCTCTTTAACCCTTTCAATCATGGCATTCTTTGCTTCGTCATCCATGACCGGGTCAAGAATAAATAAGACTTCATAATTTTTCATATTTTCACCTCCTATGGCCTTATGACACCTTTCGGTGTAGGATACTGCCCCATTATCAGGGCAACAAATAAAGCACGACCCAGAATCGTGCTTTATTATTATATACAAATGCTTAACAAAATCAAGCTTTTAAGCAATTATTTATTTATGCAGAAATTTTATTCTGCAATATTGTTGTTGCGATTAAATGTAATGATAAAAGAAATTTACGTAAAGGAAACTTGACAAAGATGACGGTTATGAATATGATGATAATGTAAAAGAAACTTGACAAAGAGAGCGTAGTTCGTTTGAAAAATAAATTAGATAAATTAAGAAAGATTAAAAACTTAACTAAAGAAGATCTTGCAAAAGAATTAAGAGTTTCCAGGCAGACTATTAGTGCGATAGAAAATGGTAAATATAATCCATCTTTAGATTTAGCATTTGAGATAGCATTATATTTTAACCTGCAAATAGAAGAAGTCTTTACTTACGAATATGAAAAGGATGGAATTAATGAAAAAAAGTAATCTGATTTATAGTTTGATTTATATTGTCTTTGCTGGATTGTTTTTGTATTTGGCTATTATATTTGATGATAATAAAATGTCTGGCATATTTTATGGAATGACCGGTGCTTTAGGGGGCAACGGTATCTATACATTACTTCGATATTATTATTGGATTAAGAACAAGGAAAAATATCAAGAAAAATTACAAATTGAAGAAATTGAACAGAATGATGAATTAAAACAAAAACTAAGAGATAAAGCGGGGAAATATACTTACTGGATTGGAATGTTGATTGTAGCTATATCAATAATGGTTTATTCTGTGCTTGGAGTTTTGAATATCATTGATACAGAGCATATTGTAATTTATTTAGGAGCATATTTGATCAGTCAAGTATTTATTGGCGTTATAGTTTTTAATCATCTACTAAAAAAATACGACTGATAAATTCCTAAATTAAGATTATCTTACTTTGTAATATATCTTTTTACCTGTTCTTATTTATAGCTTCTCTGAATCAAGAATTATAGTAAATGGTCCATCATTAATTAACTCAACTTTCATATCTTCACCGAACACTCCACGCTCAACGTGATATCCGGCGTCTTCACACCTTTTCATTATATACTCATAAAGATTATTTGCCTTGTCAGGACTTCCGGCTTCTATGAAAGAAGGTCTATTCCCTCTTTTGCAGTTCGCATATAATGTGAATTGAGAAATCATCAAAAGTTCTCCATCAACATCCTTTAATGACAAGTTCGTCTTTCCATTTTCATCTTCGAATATACGAAGCTTTAACATCTTATCAGTCATCTTATCTGCTGTTTTTTCATCATCTTGTTCAGATATTCCGATAAGCACAGTAAATCCTTTATCAATTTTTCCGACGACCTCTTGATTTACTTTGACATTTGCATTTTTAGTCCTTTGAATTATAAATCTCAATTTTTCCTCCATTCTTTTTACGAATACATTGTAAACTTTTATTGGCAATTATTAAAGTGTTTTTGCAGTAATTTATCTTCATGTGTATAATACTACCTATCAGTTAAACAGGAGAATTTATTATGAATATATTTAAGAACGCACCTGCTGCTTTAAAGGTTTATGATGAGATAAATAAGTATAACAAGCTTGCACCGAAAATTGATGCAGCTATTGATGCCGGCGACATAGAAGGAGCACGCGAAATAATGCGAGTAGGGATGAATAATTTCGCAGATAATCTTGTAAAAAGGCTCAAGATAGATTATACGATTGAAGGAAAAGAAAATATCCCAGATAATGGTCCTTTGCTGATTATGGCAAATCACCAGGGATATTTCGATCTCGTCGCCCTATATCACGCTATACAGAATTTTCATTTCGGCATGATTGCAAAAAATGAGCTAAAAAGATTCAAATTCCTGAGAACAGCAATTGAACATACTGGTTCTATCTTTATAAATAGAGGCAACTCTCGTGATGCATTAAAGACGATCAATGAAGCTATTGAAATTCTTAAATCAGGCGACTCTATTGGAATTTTCCCAGAGGGAACGAGAAGCAAAAGCTATGAAATGGGCGAATTCAAAAAAGCGAGTTTTAAGCTGTCAGAAAAATCCAAAGTACCCATTCTTCCAGTGTCCATAAGTGGCTCATATCGGTTGTTTGAAGAAACGGGTTCGTTCAAAAGATCTCCCCAATTAATAAGAATTCACCCTGTTGTTAATTATGGAGAGTTAAGTAAGGCTGAAAAAAGTGCAGCTCAAGATGAGATAATAAATACGATACGAAATGGAATTGAAGACATATAGAAAGCTTCCAATTAAAGAAATTTATGATTTTATTGTCGTAGGCGGCGGGGCGTCAGGACTCTTTTTTGCTGCCTCACTAAATTTGAATGGGCACCGTGGAATAATTATTGAGTCCTCTAAGATTCCCGGTAAAAAACTTCTGGCAACCGGAGGCGGCAGGTGCAATTTCACTCATGATGGCTCGATAAAGGATTTCCCTTACCATTATCATTCTATAAGTAAGAATATTACACAATTCGTGCGTTCTCCTTTATATAAATTTAATAACAAATCAATCGTAACTTTCTTTCAGAATCTTGGTGTTGATTCATATATTCAAAATGACGGCAGGATTTTCCCCTCATCTAATAAGGCTTCTACAATTAAGGATGTACTGTTAAAAAAGTGTGAAGATAATTCATGGACTTTTTCTTTGTCTTCATCAGTTGTTAATATTGAGAAAATTCCCGACGGATTTATTGTTGAATCATCTGATGGAAATATTTTTTTTAGCAAAAATTTGATAGTAGCTTCCGGAGGGCCTGCTTTACTGAATCCTGATTGCCTGAACATTCTAGATTTATTATCAAAATTTGGGATTGAAATTATCAAGCCTATTCCCTCTCTTACTCCTATTAAGATATCAAATTTCAATATCAGTAAATTATCTGGAATTTCATTTGAAAATGCAGAAATTCGCATTATTTCAGAGCAGAATTGTAAAACTCTTTATAAAAAAACCGGCCCTCTCCTCATCACAGAAACAGGTTTCAGCGGTCCCCTTGTATTAAATGCTTCCGGAATTATCAATCTGCTTATAGATAAAGGAAAAGCATTCTCCTTGGAGATTTATCCGGATATAAATATCTTTAAACCTAAATATGATTTCAGAGGGGTAAACTTAAGCCTTTCGAATGCAATAAGAGAATTTTCAAACCTTCCAGAAAGATATGTAAAATATTATTGTGGAGAATTTTCTCAGGCCAAGGCTTCATCTGTACCTCACAAAAAAGCAGATTCAATTATAAGCAACATGCTCAGATTACAGTATCCCAGTTCTTTAATATTAGAACCATCTTTTAGTGATGCGATGTCTTCGCTTGGAGGTGTGTCCCTAGAAGAAATAGACAATAAATCCTTCCAATGTAAATCATTGAAAGGATTATATGTAATAGGTGAAGCTCTCGATATAAGTGGAGATACCGGTGGATATAATCTCCAATTTATGTGGTCTTCAGCTCATGCTGCTGCTTCTCATATTATGCTCAGTTTATGATGATATCTTCAAGTTTTCTCTTTGGAACAACGTGGACTCCATTCTCATCTCTATAGTATTTAACACTTTCTTCGCTTCCAACTTCTTTAATTTTGACCTTTTCAAGCGATTTTCCGATTGCAATTACGAGTTTAACTTCCATATTATCTGGAAGGAACAATTCCTTTTTAATCTTACTTGAATCAAATCCTGCCATCAGGCAAACAGAAAGCCCCATTTCTGTAGCTGCAAGTCCTATAATCTCTGCCGCTATCCCCACATCATTAATAAATATAGGTTCTTCCTTAACAATTGATGTGTCATGACATATTACAATATAAGCGGATGGTTCTTCTCCTTCGAAAGGAAGGTTTAAATCCTTAAGAAGCCCTCCAAAACTTACCATCTTCGTTATTTTATCCGTGATCATATCTTCATTACTGATAAAATACTTAAGCGGTTGCATATTAATTGCAGATGAAGCAAGTCTTGCAGTATCAATAATTTCAAGAAGTTCTTCCCTGCTAACCTTGCGGCTTCTGTCAAATCCTCGGCAGCTTCTATTTGCTTTCACCAGATCTTTTAACATTGTCGCCCTCCTTTTTTTCTCTGATTCTTTTCGCATGTTCAAGATCTTCAAGAACTATTGCAAAGGCAACTATTTCCTGATCCTTATTCACTTTCATTATCTTTACACCCTGAGTTGTTCTTCCGGATCTTGATACATCTTTCGCACGTATTCTTATTATTACATTGTCTGAATTAATTAGCATTATTTCGTCACTAGTGTCTACAAGAACTGCACCGAGAAGAGGCCCGGTCTTTCTTATCTTATTTTTATCAAAAGTATATATACCCTTGCCTCCTCTGGTCTGCACCCTATAATCGGAAAGCTTGGTTCTCTTACCGTACCCTCTTGTCGTCATGACTAGCACTGTCTGATCTTCGTTCTGAAGAAGCACCATAGAAACAACTTCATCTCCCTTGTCGAGATTAATTCCCCTGACTCCTACTGCATTTCGTCCCATGCCTCTTACATCTTCTTCGTGGAAAATAATAGCTTTTCCTAGTTTTGATATAAGCATTACATGGTCTTCACTACTAGATTGTGCAACAGCAATCAGCTTATCATCATCTTTAAGCTTTATAGCATTTAATCCCGTCTTTCTTACATTACTAAACTGTGAAGCTGATGTCTTTTTGATAGTCCCATTCTTTGTAACCATTATAAGATAATCATCTTCACTATATTCACTTACAGGAATAACTGCAGCTATTTTCTCTTCCTGATCCATGTTTAGGAAGTTTATTACAGGAGTTCCTTTTGCTGTTCTCGATGCCTCCGGAATTTCATATGCTTTTATCTTGAACATTCTTCCTCTATCCGTGAAGAAAAGAAGGAAGTCATGAGTTGATGTTATTATAAGGTCCTTTACAAAATCCGTGTCTCTTGTTGTAAGACCAAGTATTCCCTTTCCTCCTCGCTTCTGTGTCTTAAAGGTATTCTCCGGTATTCTCTTGATGTATCCAAGATTTGTCAGAGTAATAGCAACATTCTTCTCTTCAATTAGAGCCTCGTCTTCTATCTCTCCAGTAGCAGATACTATGCTTGTTCTTCTCTCGTCTCCCCACTTATCTTTTATCTCAAGAAGTTCCTCTTTTATTACATTCATGAGCTTTCTTTCATCGGAAAGAATTTCTTTGTAATATGATATCTTCTTTTTTAGTTCTGAAAGCTCATCCTCAATTTTCTCTCTTTCTAGGCCCTGCAGTCTTGCAAGTCGCATATCGAGAATTGCCTGTGCCTGTACTTCTGTTAATGAGAAACTTATCATCAACTTTTCCTTGGCATCGTTATAGGATGATCTTATTACCCTGATAACTTCATCAATATTATCAAGTGCTATAATTAATCCCTGTAATATATGGGCTCTGGCTTGTGCTTTTCTTAAATCATATCTTGTTCTTCTTGTTACAACATCTTTCTGATGTTTAAGATATTCATCAATTATCTCATAAAGAGTTAGAATCCTAGGTTCTCCATTTACGAGAGCTAGCATTATCATACTATAGCTCGTCTGCAGCTGCGTATGCTTATATAATCTGTTGAGAACAAGATTAGGATTTGCATCCTTCTTTAGTTCAATAACTATTCGCATACCCTCTCTTGAGCTTTCATCTCTGATTGCCGTAATTCCGTCAATCCTCTTGTCCTTAACAAGGTCTGCAATCGATTCTATCATTCTAGCCTTGTTGACCTGGTAAGGAATTGAATGGACTACTATTCTCATCTTTCCACGAGAACTTTCTTCAATCGTACATTCAGACCTAATCGTTACCTTCCCCTGTCCAGTTCTATATGCTTCCTTAGCTCCCTCTTTTCCAAGAATAAGTGCTCCTGTTGGAAAATCCGGTCCCTTTATAATCCTGATGAGGTCATCGACCGTACATTCGCTGTCGTCTATCATCTTTACGCAGGCATCAATAACATCACTAAGATTATGTGGCGGTATAGATGTTGCCATTCCGACGGCAATACCATTCCCACCATTGACTAAAAGATTAGGAACTCTCGCTGGTAGAATTGTAGGCTCTTTCTCTTCACCGTCAAAGTTATCAACAAAATCAACAGTCTCCTTGTCGATATCTCTTAGCATCTGAAGTGAAAAAGGACTCATCCTCGCCTCTGTATACCTCATTGCAGCGGCACCGTCTCCATCTACGGATCCGAAGTTACCGTGACCGTCAACAAGAGGGTATCTAGTTGAAAAGTCCTGTGCGAGCTTTACCATTGCATCATATATGGAACTATCACCGTGTGGATGATATTTACCCATTACTTCACCGACTATACGTGCACTTTTTTTGTGCGGCTTATCAGGAGTTACCCCGAGTGCGTGCATTCCATAAAGAATCCTTCTGTGAACCGGCTTTAATCCATCCCTTACATCCGGAAGAGCACGAGCAACTATTACACTCATCGCATATTCAATATATGATTTTTTCATTTCATCATATATCTCATGCCTTATTATCCTGCTGTTATCTACTGTATCAGACATATTTCTCCTTTACCTATCTGTCTATATATAACTATATATCTATATATCTAAATTCTGAACATATTTGGCGTTTTGCTCAATAAACTTCCTTCTTGGCGGCACCTTATCGCCCATAAGTGTTGTAAATATCTCATCTGCCGCAGTAGCATCATCAATAGTAATCTGTACAAGCGTCCTGTTGTTATAATCCATAGTTGTTTCCCATAGCTGATTGTAGTCCATCTCTCCAAGACCTTTGTATCTTTGAATATCTATCCTTGCCTTTGGGTTTGCCTCCCTCATCTCTGATAGTGCCTTAGCCTGCTCTTCATCTGAATATGTATATCTTATTTCTTTTCCACACTTAATTCTGAATAGCGGTGGCTGTGCAGCATAAACATATCCTCCCTCAATTAGAGGAGTCATATATCTGAAGAAAAATGTTAGAAGAAGAGTCCTGATATGAGCTCCGTCAACATCGGCATCTGTCATTATTATTATCTTATGGTATCTTAACTTGCTAATATCAAATTCACCTCTAATTCCGCAACCGAAGGCAGTAATCATATTTTTTATTTCTTCGGAATTGAGAATTCTGTCATATCTAGCTTTTTCAACATTTAATATCTTTCCTCTCAGAGGTAAGATTGCTTGTCTTGCTCTATCCCTTCCTGACTTTGCACTTCCTCCTGCTGAATCTCCCTCGACTATGAAAATTTCAGAAAGTGCAGGATCTTTTTCTGAGCAGTCCGCTAGTTTTCCCGGAAGTGATGTAGACTCGAGTGCACTGGTTTTTCTTGTAATATCCCTTGCCTTTCTAGCCGCCTCCCTCGCTCTTTGAGCTGCACTCACCTTATCGCATATGCTCTTTGCCTCTTTAGGATGTTCCTCAAGATAAGCTGCCAAATTCTCACTCATATTCGATTCGACAAAACCTCTTATATCGGAATTTCCGAGTTTACCCTTTGTCTGACCTTCAAATTGAGGATTTGTGAGTTTAACGCTCACTATTGCCGTAAGACCTTCTCTTACATCGTCTCCTTGGAAAGCATCATCTTTTTCCTTAAGTATATTGTTCTTCCTTGCATAGTCATTTATCGTCTTGGTCAGAGAAGCCTTTAGTCCTGAAAGATGAAAACCTCCTTCGACTGTATTGATATTATTCGCATAAGAATAAATCAATTCGCTATATCTATCCGTATATTGCATAGCAACTTCAACTTCTCTACCTTCTTCCTTATATTCAAAGTAGAAGATATCCTCTGTAATCGGATCTTTTTGCCTATTGAGATAACTTACGAACTCCTTTATCCCTCCTTCATAGCAAAAGCTCTCTTTTCTTTCCTTATCTTTTCTCTTATCCTCTATTGAAATTCTAAGTCCCTTATTAAGGAAGGCCATCTCTCTCATTCTTCTCTGGAGAATATCGTAATCGTATGTAGTCTCATCAAAAATAGTCGGATCAGGCCAAAATCTCGTCATTGATCCGCTTTCTTTTGATTTACCCACTATTTTTAGCTCTGTTGCTTCTTTTCCCTGAAAATACTCCTGTTCATATATATTACCATCTCTTCTAACCTCAACTATCATATGGGTTGAAAGAGCATTTACGACTGAAGCACCAACTCCGTGAAGACCTCCGGATACTTTATATCCTCCTCCTCCGAATTTACCTCCGGCATGAAGCTGAGTATGTATTACCTGAACAGCCGGGATCTTTAGCTTTGGATGCTCATCTACAGGCATTCCTCTACCATCATCAGTTACGCTTATCGAGTTGTCCTCTTCTATCGTAACTTCTATATGAGAACAGTATCCAGCAAGAGCTTCATCAACACTGTTGTCTACAATTTCATATACAAGGTGATGTAAACCATCCGGTCCCGTACTTCCTATGTACATTCCCGGTCTTTTTCTTACAGGCTCAAGACCCTCAAGAACTTGAATTTGGGAAGCATCATATTCTTCTTTTCTTTTATGTTTTTTTGGTGTATCCATTATCTTTCCTTTTCATAATATTTTTTCTATAAATACGGCTAGATTTTATCATATTTGGTTAAAAAATTCAACAACATCATCTTTCGTTTCTTATATAGTTAAAAAACAACATTATAGCATTAAAAAAACGCAGTATACCAACCATGGTTTTAAGCGTTATTTTATCATTTCCATTTTTATATGTTTTTTTGACTATTTTTCTTGCTTTATATTGCCATCATCAACTATAAAAACTGTCTTTTTTTTCATTCTCTCCAAAATCTCATTATTTATATCCGTTGATGTCATCATAAGCTGTACATTATCTACTGAATCCATGAGATAATTTTGTCTTTCAACATCAAGTTCTGAAAGTACGTCATCGAGAATTAGAATTGGATTCTCACCTATAATCTCTCTAGTAATTTTTACTTCTGCAAGTTTGAGTGACAAAGCTATTGTTCTTTGTTGACCCTGCGATGCATATTTATGTGCATTTTTTTCATTTATATAAAATTCAATATCATCTCTATGAGGACCTACACTTGCATATCCTCTGATTTTATCTTTTTCTCTTGTCTTTATAATTTTTTCTTCTAAATATTTTTTTTCTGAAGAAGGATTATACTTAATTTCAAGATTCTCTTTTCCATTCGATATTTTTTTCTGAATCTCAGAGCTTGTTTTGGCAAGCATATTTATAAATGAACTTCTGTAATCTATCAGTTGAGATCCGTACTTTATCATCTGAGAATCATATACATCTAGTAAATCCTCCATGTTTGAAATTTCTTTATTTTTGAGCAGACTATTTTTGTTTTTTAGTGATTCCTTATAATTTCTTAAGCTCTCATAATATCTCGGTCTTATCTGACATAGTTCCTTATCAATAAAAAGTCTCCTCTTATCAGGACTATCCTTTATTATTCCTATATCGTCAGGGGAAAAAACAACAACAACAAGATTGTTCAATAAATCTGCTGTTCTTTTTATTGGCTTTCCATCAACCTTTATCATCTTCTTACCATTATTAAGAATGGTAAAATCTATTATTCTTTCTATATCTCCACTAACTGCTTTAATCCTTATTAATGCAAAATCTTCTCCAAATCTTACAAATTCCATTGCATTATTTGTTCTAAAAGAGCGGGAAAAGGCACAAAGATATGCAGCTTCTACAAGATTTGTCTTTCCTTTTGCATTTTCTCCCAAAAATAAATTTTTATTCCTATCAAATTTTATATATGCTTTCTCGTAATTTCTGAAATTTACAAGTTGCATTTCCTTTAGATACATGTTTAATAATCTCCAAAGTTCTATTTTATCCTTACCGGAAGAATTAAATACAAATATTTTTCTCCCTTTAGAGGAGTTATTATGCATGGATCAGTCGAAGTTTTCATAGTGAGTAAAATCTCTTCGTCATCTATAGCCTTTAGGATTTCTTTAAGATACTGAGAGTTAAAACCTATTTCAAGATCAGGTCCTTCTTTTATTATATCGATGCTTTCTTCCATATTACCCTCTTCCGAAAGGGAATTTATCTTTAAAACATCTTCATTAATGCTTATTTTAATAAAGTTATTTTCTACAAATGAAGAGAAAATTGATGCTCTATCTATACTATTTATCAAATCTTCAGTTTTTACCCTTATTTTCAAAGAGCCACTAATGTTTATTATTCTTTCATAATCTATAAATTTACCATTCAATGTATTGATAACAACCTTATTGTTATCAAATATCATAACTATTTTGTTATCAATAACATCTATTTTTATCTCATTATTTTCTTCTCCATCTCCAATTATTCTTGATGTCTCTTGTAATAGTTTTGCAGGAACTACAACTTCAAAATTCTTCTCTATATCTGTTTTATTTTCATTAAGTGCAACTCTAAATGTATCACATGCAACCATACTGAGGTTTTTATTCTCATTTTTTATGAGAACTCCTGTAAGAATCCCGTTAATTTCATCTGAATTCGCAGAAAATGATGTTTTTTGTATCATCTTCTTAAAAATATTTTTATCAAATTTTATATAGTCTTCGCTTTCTTTTATCATTACCCTAGGATAATCTTCACTAGAAATACAAATATGTTGAGATGAATATTTACCGCTCTTTATTGTGAGTTTGTTTTCATCCTTATCATATATCATCATAATATCTTCTTCGGGAAGTTTGCTTACAGTTCTCTGAAAAATCGAATAAGGTATGGCAATTTCCAATTTTTCACTACATTCTACGTTTATTACAGTTTCAATCATTATGTTCATATCCGTTGTAGAAAGATACATTTCTCCGTTAATAATCCTAATTAAAGCACAGGAAAGTATAGGTGATGTAGTTCTTCTTGGTATAGAATGTGATAGATTTGATAAAGCTATATTCAGGTCATTTTTATTGCAGTAAATATTTGTCATTTTATTCCCCTTTATTTATATAATATTTAGTAATAGTAGTAGAGAGTGTTAATAGTGTTGATAAGTATTTAAAACTCAATAAAATCCCTATTAATAAAGAAAAATTAATGTTTGAATCGATGTTGATAAAATGTTAATTGTCGTTTATCTTTTCAACAAGAATTTTTAAATCTTCTTTAAATGATTTGTCACTGGATTCCATTTTTTGTATTCTATCGCATGAATGGACTATAGTTGAATGGTCACGACCTCCAAATATTTTTCCAATTTTAGATAATGAAAGAGTTGTGTACTGTCTACATAGATATATTGCTACCTGCCTTGGAAATGCTATATTGGCATTTCGCTTTTTTGAATCCATTTCAGAAACTTTGATACCATAATAAGCTGCAACAATACTTTTTATTCTCTCAGGTTCAAGTCCGTGTTCATCTGTATTAACAAGTTCCTGCAATGCGCGTCTTGCAAGATCAAGATCAATTTTTTCGTGAAGAAGATTTGAAGCACCTATAACTCTGTTAAGTGTGCCTTCGAGTTCACGTATATTATCTGTTATCTTTGAAGCTATAAATGTACAAACATCTCTTACATCATCAGTATAATCAAGCCCTGCATTTTCAGCTTTTTTCTCAAGTATTGCCATTCTCGTTTCAAAATCTGCAGGCTGAAGATCTGCTGACATATTCCATAGAAATCTTGAAGTAAGTCTGTCATCTAGACTTTTAAGTTTTTTTGCAGGTCTGTCACTCGAAATAATGATTTGTTTGTTGTTTTCATATAAGGAATTAAAGGTGTGAAAAAATTCTACCTGAGTTTCCGTCTTATTTTCAAGAAATTGGATGTCGTCAATTAAAAGAACATCAACCTTTCGGTATTTATTCTTAAATTTATTCATCTTGTTTTCTTTCAAGGCACTTATAAATTCGTTTGTGAACATTTCTGAAGAAACATATAAAATATTAAGTTCAGGATGATTTAAGGTTGCGTGTATTCCTATTGCCTGCATTAGATGTGTTTTACCAAGTCCTGATCCTCCATATAGAAATAGAGGATTATATGCTTCAGAAGGAGATTCTGCCACTGCGAGAGAAGCAGCGAAAGCAAGTTTATTATTGTTTCCTACAACAAAATTACTAAAATTCATTCTAGGATTGAAAATGTTTTCATCTCCAAAAGTTTTTCTTACACTAATCTTTCTATTTGTATCACGAGTTTCGTATTCGCTTTCCAGTTTTGCGATAACCTTATATTTTTTCTTTAATATTTTTTCAAATGTTTCTTCGCACATATTAAGGTAACGTGGAATAAAATTTATAACCACGGTATCTTTAGTTGCAAGATATATAATACTCGAACTCTCATCAATTTCATGGATATGAAAAGGTGTGAACCATGTTTGATATGCAACTTCCGAGATATTATTTTTTATTATTTTTAGAAATTCAGACCAAAGTTTATTTTTATCCAATTTATCAATTCTTCTCCTTTTAATATTTTACATAAAACCTCAAAATTTTCAAGAATGTGAAGAATTAGATAAAATAAAAAAATTTCAAAATGTTGTGATGATAAAAAAATATAAATTACATGATATCAAAAGATTTATCATCATATATAATTAATAAAATGATAATGATTATGAGACTTACATAGAATTTTTAAGAGTTTTCCACAATATGTTAATAACTTTGTTAATAATTATCTACATATACTAAATGTAGTGTTGCAAAATTAGTAAAAATTATTTTTTAACATGCTTAAATTTGACATTAAAATTTATAAAAAGTATAATATCATGTCAATGTGACTTTGAAATTCAGAAGTCACTCATCACCTATAATTAAGAAAAGGCGAAAGGAGAACAATTTAATGAAAAGAACTTATCAACCAAAGAAAAGACAGAGGTTAAAAGAGCACGGATTTAGAAAGAGAATGTCAACAGCAAATGGCAGAAAGGTTCTAAAGAGAAGAAGAGACAGAGGCAGAAAAAAACTAACTGCATAATGAAGGTTAAAAATGCCTGGTAAAGAAATCTTAAGGAGACAGAGAGATTTTGTTGCTGTATACAGTAAGGGGAAATCAACAGGGAGTAAGTACGTTGTTATATTATTTAAAAATAATGGCATGAAATACTCTCGAGTTTCTTTTGTTGCAAGCAAAAAAGTGGGAAATAGCGTTGCGAGAAATCGTGCAAGAAGACTGATGAAAGAAGCATATCGTTTTATTATTAATAATAATAATTTGAAAAACGGTAATGATATAGTATTTGTAGCAAGAAATACTATCAAGTCAGATGTTAAGATGATGGATGTAGAGAAATCTATGTTTATCGGACTAAAAAAATTAGGATTGATTAATTGAAATGAAATATATTTCTAATTTATTTAAGAAAATATTAATACTTATTATTAGATTTTATCAATTATGCATTTCTCCGATTATTCCACCTCATTGCAGATTTACTCCAACATGCAGCACATATTTTATACAAGCTCTTGAAAAATATGGTCTTATAAAAGGTTCTTATCTTGGCATAAGAAGAATTTTGAGGTGTCATCCGGGTAATCCTGGTGGATTTGACCCCTTGAAATAAATACTTATAACTTCTAAAGGAGAAATAATGGGAATAATAGCAACACCGCTTGGGGCCTTACTAACGTTTATTTATAGGTTAGTAGGTAATTACGGTATTTCGTTGATGATATTTACGGCTATAGTTAGATGTGCACTTTATCCTCTTTATGTAAAACAGATAAAGGCTACGGCAGGCATGACTACTATGCAGCCACGCATTAAAGAGATACAAAGAAAATATGCAAATGATAAGGAAAAAATGAATGAAGAGTTGAACAAACTTTACAGAGAGGGAAATTTTAATCCTCTCGGAGGATGTTTACCGCTAGTTATTCAAATGCCTATACTTTTTGGATTATTTGCACTTTTAAGAAATCCGATAAAATATTTGGATGATAATATGCTTGAAGCTGCACACGAATCATTCTTATGGATTAAGGATTTGGCACAACCAGATATTTGGATTTTACCTGTTCTGGCTGGAGTTGGAACATTTTTTGCATTTTCAATGACGCAAAAACTTACGATGGCAGGCGGACAACAGAATGCTACTATGAATAGGATAATGAAATTCATATTTCCTATTTCAATTTTATGGCTTGCAAGAGCATATCCTGCGGGACTTGCAATTTACTGGGCTGGAGGTCAATTCTTACAGATTTTCTTTAACTGGAAAATGAATAAAATCAGAAAGGAAATCAATGATAAGGCTGAACATGAAAAATTGGTCATTGAGGCAGAAAAAATTCATGAAAAGAAAAGGCGTGCCAGACTGTCAAAGATGAAAGGAAAATAATATAAATGAAATCTGTAGAAAAGTGGGGTGCCAATGTTGACGATGCAATTGGACAGGCACTTAAAGAGCTTAAGCTTGAAATAGATGATGTTGATATTGAGATTCTTGAAGAGAGCTCTAACGGTTTTCTTGGAATCGGTTCAAAATTGGCTAAGGTAAGGGTTACTCCAAAGATTGGAATTGACAATAAATCAAATCAAGAGAAAGCATCATTCGATGATATTGACAAGATACTTTCGGAACTTCCTGAAAATATGGTAACTGAAATACCAGATGAAATCAGAAAAAATTATGATAAATATGCTAAGGAAGAACTTGAAGATATCAAGATAAAGGAAACTGCAAAAGCCAAGGAAAAGGATAAAAAACGCAGGAGAAATAGAAAGTCTTCAAATAATTCAGATGAAAGTATAATACTAAATGATATAAAAAATCTGGAAATTGTGATAGATCATCCGATAAAAGATTTTCTCAGTGAGCTTGCTGAAAAAATGGGTCTTAGACTGTCTTTTACAATAAGGGAAAATGATGAGCTTATGTATATAGACATTACAGGGGAAGATACCGGAACAATAATAGGCAAGAGAGGAGCTACTCTCGATGCAGTTCAATATCTTTCAAGTCTAGTAGTGAATAAGGACTCTGAAAAATATATAAAAGTAGTCATGGATGCGGAAAACTACCGTGCAAAGAGAGAAAAAACGCTTCAAAATCTTGCAGACAGATTAGCAGGTAAGGTTGAAAGGACAGGTAGAAGCATAACTCTTGAACCGATGAATCCGTATGAACGAAAAGTTATACATTCTAAGCTTCAAGGAAATCCCAAGGTTATCACAAGAAGTGAAGGGCGAGATCCTTATAGAAGAGTAGTGATTGATTTAAGACATAAATAAA
>QWCK01002674.1_pt1 | contig 21573 bp, 20 predicted proteins | sample 1972571 | NCBI WGS metagenome assembly QWCK01 (sample SAMN09866710, study PRJNA288562) | Human gut metagenome isolate term2_stool, whole genome shotgun sequencing... | isolation source: gut | host: Homo sapiens | place: USA: California | reverse complement strand
CGCCTGAAGCTGCACCATTACTCTTTCTTTATCCTGTGGATGCAGAAGATCTGACCAGGATTCCAGTTTATTCGGAAAGTCCAGAGTGTCATGATAGCCGAGCATTTTTCGGAATTCATGACTCCAGTTTACATTCACAATCTCACTGTTTTCGTCACAGTCAATATACCAGAAGCCGGAACGGATAGCCTCATTGAGCAGTGCCAAATTTACATGATCCCAGTTGAACTGTACGGACATAACCCAGATCTGTCTGCCCGCCTCATCTGTCGCATCCTCTTTACAAAGCCGTACATTTTTCACTGTACCGTCTGCTGCAAGGATCTGTGCTTCTCCTGTTCCGTGAAGCTGCAAAAAGCGGTCTCGCTCCAGTACATATTCCTTGTCATAAAAGAAGTTTTTCAATGAGCCTTTTGTCCGTTCCATGAAAGTATCGAACGTATATCCTATACTATGCAACAGCAGATTATTCACAGATAAAATAGACAGGTTTTGGTCATAAGATCCTGTCATTATACCTACCCCGCCATTATTTTCCAGTGTTTTCCGTACGGCCTGTGACATAGCCTGTGTCTGTCCCGTTACAGTCTCACATAAAGAATATATGTTTTCTGCATAATTTTCTATTTTCATTTTATAAAAAGCCTCTCTTCGTCTTATGCCTTCTTCATCCTGCTTTTATCTGTATCTTCCAAATTAGATTCATTTATTACCAAGCCCTCTCTATGCTTAGTAAACAAATTTTTATCAAATCATATTGAAATGTCTAAACGCATCCATGATGGCATCTTCCTTCTCCTGTGGGCAAGATACTTTTTGTCCATCGCCGGATCCAATATTATAATTTTCACGTTTACCAAGACCTGCCTTTGTTTTGATTTGACCAATAGATCCGGAATGTACTTTAAAACCATATTTACGCAATACATAATCTTAAATTTCTTTATATGTAGCACTCCCTGATTTACCTTGAATCTTCTCTGTATCCAAATCGACATCGACATATCCATTGACTTTTTCCCTACTCAAAAGGACTACCGTCTCCACATGTGTCGTTGCTATGATAGGAACACATAGCGTTTACCTCGTCGGTTGTATCGGAACACAAATCAGCGCATTGTTTCGCAGCCTTACTATTCTTTCTCGGCGGCTTGAAGTTTGTCCCGTCCACACTATTCTCAAATCCGGTCTTATAAATAAATGTTAGCATAGACGGGTCTTTGTTTCCATTATCATCATAGCCCCCGACAATCACTTTTTCAACTATGCTCTCGAAAACATATCGGTCAAAAGTGTTCAGCACTTCGTTCTGCTCCAATGTCTTTCGGAACTCTGAAATGCGTCTTTTCATGGTACTTTCTGTTTCTGTGGATTGCTGCAAATCCTCGCGTTGCTTTTGAAGCTGGTCGATCTGGCTACTCAATTCAAAATACTTTTGTTCGTATGTTTCTTTGTCAATGATTTCTTCAAGCCTCATGTCAACCAACTTTGCCCGCTTCACGTCCAATGCAGCAATATCCTTTTCTACTTTGGCTAACTGCTTGCTTGCATTACTGTCCGAAAGAGTTTCTTCTGTTCGGGCAATAAATTCGTCTAACACATCTTTGTTATTTTGGCATAGAAGCCGATAGGATTCTATAAATGCCTGTTCAATCGTTTCTTCGGCAATACCTTTACTATCAGGACAAAACTTTTTGCCCTTTTTGGTGGCAGTTACGCATTGCCAAATAATCTTGTTATACTGTGAGCCACTATGCCAACTTCGCCTTGTAAGCGTACCTCCGCAAAAGCCACATTCCAGCATACAACTAAAGGCATATTTCCGACTAAACTTTTCACGCTTGCCGTCTGTGCCTAAACGACGCGGCTTTGCGCGACGCTTCAAAATCTCCTGCGCCTTTTCAAACATTTCTTCTGAAATTATGGCTTCATGGTGATCTCGGATATAAAACTGATCTTCTTCACCGAAATTATCCAAACGGCGTTTAGAGATAGGGTCGAGTGTAAATGTTTTCCCCATCAAAATGTCGCCTTTATATTTTTCATTTTTGATTATACCGATAACAGTTGTTTCCGCCCATCGGGTACTGCCGCGTTTTGTCCTATATCCTAAATTTTCAAGCTCATGTGCAATTACAGAACCTCCGGCTCCCTCGATATAGCGTCGAAAGATATACCGTACTATTTCAGCTTCTTCCTCATTGATTGTAATGCTCTTATCCTCTGGGTGATAGTCATATCCCAAACACCCTTGAAACCCGACTAGTTCGCCGCGCTGCATTTTCATTTTTAAGCCTTTTTTAACATTAGCGGAAATATTCTCAACTTCCTGCTGTGCAACAGAACTCAAAATGACAAGTAGCAACTCTCCGTCCATCGTTAAAGTGTTTATATTTTCTTCTTCAAAGAAAACGGCAATACCTTTTTCTTTGAGCATACGAACGTACTTCAACGTGTCCAGCGTATTTCGGGCAAAGCGAGAAATAGACTTTGTGATTATCATATCGACATCACCGTTCATACAGTCGTTAATCAACCGTTGAAAGTCCTCCCGCTTCGTTACCTGTGTACCAGTAATTGCTTCATCTGCATAGATACCAGCCAAGTCCCATTCGGATTTGCTTTTAATCAAGTCAGTATAATGCTGAACTTGTGATTTGTAACTGTTGAGCTGATCTTCACTATCGGTACTTACTCGACAATAGGCAGCAACACGCAGGCGTTTTGTCAAGTTTGTCCTTGCTCTGGACGAAAGCACATTACGCGCTTTTATAATCTCTACGTCTTTCATATCGCTCCTCCTTTTTGTGTTCCTATCATAGTGTTATTGTAACACATATAGAGCAGCAATTCAAGACAGTAGATCGGAAACAATTTTGTAGTCTTTCATCAGACGACTTTTGATTAGGGAATATTCTCTATCAGAAATCAGCTTTTTTTCTAAAAGTTGTTTGAGAAAAGCAAGCTGCATACTATATCGAAGCAAATTGTCTTTCTTCAAAGAAAATCCCCCTTTCCGTAAATAGGAAATGGGCTTTTCATCGGACGGCTGCTGGCAACAGCTCCACGGGAGTTTCACCCCGTCCCATGCTTGTGGGTGCGCCGCGCAATGCTGTGAGGGCGTTCAACGCGGGAGTATCATTGTCCTACCTGTACGGTCATCGCCCGCAAGCTGCCACGCTTGCTTTGCGGCGCGGTGTTGTTCGCTCTGCTTTTCCCCTACGGGGAAAAGCGGTCATGGCGCACCCGCCGTCCGGCTCGGTACAGGGAGAATGTGTCCGATCTTGCCCTATGCTGCGCCGCCGCTAACTTGCGCCGCTTTCTTTGTCAAGGAGCAAACAGGGCAGATTTACGCAAAGCGGAAAGGGGTTAAACGCTTCACGTTTACTTATCTGCCTTAAAGGATAGGACAGCCCGCATGAGCTTTGATTGCAGCCGTTCCCGCAAGTCCTCGTCTACTCCGTAGTAGGTATTGCCGCGCTCGTCGCGGATTTTTCGGATAGACAGGTGGGCTATGTAGCTTTGGTAGTGCTGCATGACAATGCTCATGGCTTCCGGGTCGCCCTTTGTCGCGGCTAAAATGACCGGGTAGGGCAATAAGCCGCGCTCGTCGGTGTTACAATTCGTCCCATTCATCGGCGCGTTCCTCCAAGTATCGTTTTAGCAGTTCAAAAGAGCTTGTCCGGCGGTACTGTACTGTGCTGCGGGGTACTTTCATCAGCTCCGCGATCTCAACATCTGTCATGTCGAAAAAGTAGTACAGCAGTACGGCTTGACGTTTTTCGTCCGGCAGGGAGTGCAGAGCTTCGGCAAGCAGTTTCGCGGTGATCTTCAAGCCACCCGCGCAAAAGGCTTCTTCGTCCTCGTTGACAAAGTATCTGTCAACGGTATAAAGTTGCTTTTCTTCTTGCTGGGTAAGGTCTGCAAAGCTCACTTCGTGCCGCTTGCGGCTTTTGCGTTCCCGGCAAGCGTCAATCAGTTCGTTGCGTAACGTGCGTTTGCAGTACGCATTAAACTCACATCTCGTTTGCCATTCAAACCGAGCAGGGTAATCCATGTTCTCACCCCCTCTCGTTCCCGGGGGCGGGTTATTTATCCCCTTTCGGCTGCCTTCCACGGACGTGCCGTGTCTATGCCAAATGGAAAAGCAAAGTTTTTGAAAAAACTTTTGAGAACAGCAAAATGCGCCCGCCCGCAAGACGCGGACGAGCGCAAAGGAAATGTAAGAAGTATTTAGATGTATTGACAGTTCATATTTATAGCTGGAATATCCCGATGGCGTGTAATGGCTTTTTTTGACCGTAGAGCATTAGGCGGGTTGTTATAAATAAAAATGGACACGGCGATACCTCCCAGATACCGCCGTATCCTTAAAAAAGGGCGACTTTAACACACCCCCCGTATTCTCATTTTTTGAAAAAGAAAACGGCGGCTTTGATTGACTTATTCAAAACCGCCGCTTTCGGTTTGCACCGTATTCAATACTAATAGCAGCGGTTTATTTTTCCGCTTAACCAGCAATCGTACAGCGCGAGCAGTTGTCAAAAAGAAAGAGCCGATAACCGCATTTTTGATCTGCGTGTTATCGGCTCTGCGTCTGTGCGTCTGGCTCTTTGATAACTGATGTATTTAGTTGTTTTACATTGATTAGCGTTTCTTGTTTACACTTCGGGCAGAATAGTGGAAAGTTTTTCAGTTCGGTATCTTCGCGTATCCGGGTTCGCGTTTTATTTCCGCATATGGGGCATAAAATCCAATGTTCATTCATTATTTTGCTTTATTCCAATACTTAAATTAAATCCTTTTTATTAAATATCCTTTTTGAAAGAGCAAAAGATATGAACCATATACAAATTCCAAAGCCACCATAAACAACTGCCAAAACTACCGGATTTAATTGCATAAATGAAGCTAATTTTGAGGGAACGCTAATTCGCTTTGTTATGTCGATAATAACAGGGGAAAGAAAGAGCAAAAAGCACACAAACTTTGTCTTTTCATATCCAAACTTATATTGTATCGGAAGAAAAATTCCCATTCCAAACGCTTGAATTAGAAACACCAACGCAGCAGTTTGAGCAAAGTTATCAAGTTTAAGCTCTGGAACAAATTGCATTTCAACCAAATACGCGATACAGCAGATTACATAAATAATAAAATACAGTGCATATTTTGAAACAATTACTTTCCCTTTGGTATAAGGAGTTGAAGAAAGCAGAGCAGTTGCTTTCGGATATTGATTTTCTTTTTCGGATATTGCTAAATTAAACGTGACTGAAGAAATCAAAACTGCCATTAACAGACTAATCATACCGCCCATTTGAGGCTGCCGCCATGCAAGTAATAATGGCAGGCCAAACGCTATTGCAACAACTCCCAAAGTATAACCCTTGACTATTGTCAAATCTTTCTTTATCAGAGGTATCAACATCTTATTCACCTTCCTTTACATACGCCAGCATTATATCCTCTATCGAGGCCCTTTCAAAAAGTACATCGGGATAAAGAGATTTGATTTTTGACGCATTGTCTGAAATTCCTGTAAATCCATATTTGCTTTTTTCAAAGTGAAGCATAAGCGATTTTATATCCGGGGAAAGATACTTGACATCACCTTTAACAACTCTAAATTTTTCAAGCAAGAAATCTTTTTCTTCTTCAAAAAGAATTTTTCCTGCATTTATCATTATCAACATATCTGCTGATTTATCCAAATCGGTTGTATTATGAGTAGAATAAAAAACAGCTCTACCACCTGGTTCTATATAGGATTTCAATATGTTAATAAACTGTTCTCTCATTAACGGATCAAGTCCACTGGTCGGCTCGTCCATAATGAGTAATTCCGCATTATGTGATAAAGCTAACGCCAAAGCGTACTTCATCTTCATTCCCTTAGACAATGTTCCGATTGTCTGCTCCTGTTGCAAAGAAAATCTTTCCAAATATTGTTTGTAGATGTGATTGTCCCATTCTGAATAGGCAGGAGCAAGTAAAGCTGTCATGTCCTTGATTGTCAATTCGTCATAAAAACAACCACTGTCAAACACAACACCTATTTTATCTTTGAATGTCTTTTCATCTGTTGAAATGTCTTTGCCACGAAATTTGACTATTCCGCCATCTCTATGGACTAAATTCAAAAGTGCATTGATAGTAGTTGTTTTACCTGCACCATTCACACCGATAAATCCGGTTATACAATCCTCATGGATTGAAAAACTTACATTTTTCAGCTCAAAATTTTTATATGTTTTTTTCAATCCGGATACTTCTAAAATTGCAGCCATATCTTATACCTCCTCGTAAAGAATATCCATCATAGCATTGAGTTCATCTTTGCTAATATTCAATGATTTTGCAGTCTGTATCATATCCTGCATTTTTTGTTCTACAAGACGACGTTTGGAATCTCGCAACAGTTCTATATTGCTGGTTGAAACAAATGTACCTTTTCCTACTTGACTTGTAATGAAACCTTCTTTCTCCAGTTCATCATAAACCCGACGTATTGTTAAGACGCTAACAGATAAATCATTCGCAAAAGCACGAATGGACGGAAGTGGATCGCCCTCTACCAATTCTTCTTTCAAAATAGCGTCTTTAATTTGGTCTTTGATCTGCTGGTATAGAGGATTTTCAGAGGTATTAGAAATCAATATCTTCACTAAAACTTTCCTCCTATATCCAAGTGTGATGTTCTAACAAACACATTATACACTATTAGCACAATAAAAGTCAATGGATAGGTTGCAACATTTGTTGTCAAATATAAAGAATTATTTAAGCTAATAATAAGAACTGTATAGACATATCCAAGAAGAAAGGTGAACAGTAGAATGTAATAGGGTGAATGAATAATGGCAAAAAGACCTGTACCATTGTACGATTTTAAGGCTTTCGGGGCAGCCATAAAAGCCGCGAGAAAAGAATACAAAGAAAGCCGCAAAAAGGTTTGCGACGAGTTATATATATCCCCGCGCTACCTCGCGAATATCGAGAACAAGGGACAACAGCCGAGTTTACAGGTGTTTTATGACCTTGTAACCCGGTATCATATTTCGGTAGATCAATTTTTCTTCCCGAACAGCGACGCGGAAAAATCCACCAATCGTCGGCAGCTTGACGCGCTGCTGGACGGTATGAGCGATAAGGGCATACGGATTGTAACCGCAACGGCAAGGGAAATTACGGAAGTCGAAAAAGAGTAAGCACAAAGCAAAACAGGCAAAAGGACGCTATGGAAACGGATTGTTTCTATGGCGTTTTTCTTTTTCTGCGGAAGTGTTCGGCAAATCTGCGCTTTCATCGTGGGAGAATACGAAAAGATGAATAGCAAGCATAGGAAAGGGGTACCCTTTCCGTATTTTCGCCCCCTGCGCCCTGCGGAGCGGCGGCTGAAAATTGCTTGTTGGGAAGTGTCCCAAACCCTCTTTGCAGGGAGAAAGGAGCGCGGCATGAGCGGCAGGAAACGGACAGCACAAATCAAATTCAGAGTAACCGAGGAAGAACGGGCATTGATTGAGCAGAAAATGAAGCTCGTCCCCACCCGGAACATGGAAAGCTATCTGCGGAAAATGGCAATCGACGGGTACATCATTCAGATAGACCATAGCGACATAAAGGCTATGACAGCAGAGATACAGAAAATCGGGGTCAATGTCAATCAGATAGCGCGGCGTGTCAATGCGACGGGCAGCGTCTATAAAGAGGACATAGAGGAAATCAAGGGGGTGCTTGCGGAGATATGGCGGTTACAAAGATTAAACCTGTTAAAAGCACGTTGAGCAAAGCCCTTGGCTATATCCAAAACCCGGACAAGACGGACAGGAAAATGCTTGTGTCCTCTTTCGGCTGCTCCTATGAAACGGCGGACATTGAGTTTGCCTTTACCCTGTCGCAAGCGTTGGATAAGGGAAACAACCTCGCCCACCACTTGATACAATCCTTTGAGCCGGGGGAAGTCGATTACGAAAAAGCCCATGAGATCGGGCGGCAGCTTGCCGACGCGGTAACAAAAGGGCAGCATGAATACGTCCTCACGACGCACATTGACAAGGGGCATATCCATAACCACATCATTTTTTGTGCGGTCAACTTTGTAGACCACCACAAGTACGTTTCCAATAAGCGCACCTATTACGGCATACGCAACATCAGCGACAGGCTGTGCCGGGAAAACGGCTTGTCGGTGGTCGTGCCGGAGAAAGGCAGTAAGGGTAAAAATTATGCCGCGTACCACAAGGAGAAATCCGCAAAAGCAAAATTGAAGATTGCCATTGATACCCTTATCCCTCAAGTAAACAGCTTCGAGGAATTGCTATCCCGTCTGCAAGGGTTGGGCTATGAGATAAAGCGCGGAAAATATGTGTCCTGCCTTGTGCCGGGACAGGAACGGTTTACCCGCTTAAAGACTATCGGCGCAGACTACACCGAGGAAGCAATCAAAGAACGGATAGAGGGCAAGCGTACCCGCGCTGCAAAAGTCCCGCAAGCAGATCGGGGCGTGTCGCTACTCATTGACATTGAAAACAGTATCAAAGCGACGCAGAGCCGGGGCTATGAACAATGGGCGAAAATCCACAATCTGAAACAGGCGGCAAAGACGTATAACTTCCTCACAACACACGGGATTGAACAGTACGGGGATTTGATTGCCAAGATCGCAGAAGTCCAGACGGCAAGCGAACAGGCGGCAGAAGCATTAAAGGACGTGGAAGCAAGGCTTTCCGATATGGCGGTGCTTATCAAGAACATTACCACCTACCAAAAGACAAAGGCCGCCTATGACGCTTACCGCAAGGCAAAGGATAGGGGCAGCTACCGGGCAGCCCATGAGCGCAATATAATCCTGCATGAAGCGGCAGTAAAGGCAATCAAGGGGGCAGGCATTTCCAAACTTCCCGATATTGCCGCGCTGCAAACAGAGTACGCCAAGCTGCAAGAGCGTAAAGAAGCCCTATACACCGACTATGGAAAGCTGAAAAAACAGGTTAAGGAATACGACGTTATCAAGCGGAACATTGACAGCATTTTGCGGCAGCCAAGAGAGCCGGAACAGGAGAAAGGAAAGGAACGGGAATAAAATGAAAATCGTTGATATTACGGCGTGTATCAGAGTAACAAAAGAAAATGATATGTACGGCATGGAAAGCTATATTGATATGGGGAGCAAAGTAAAAATCACATTTACGGACGGGAAAACCCTTGTAGGATATGTGCAGCGTATTGACTATGGACGCTACATCAGAGAAACCGACTTGCTTGTCTTAAAGACAGAGGAAAATACTTTTATCGGCGCAATGCCATATTACATAGCGGATATAGAAGTCTTATAAAGCAGAAAAAGCCGGGACGCGGCAGCCGATTGTGTGGCCACCGCGCCCCGGTTTTCTATGGGTGCAGGAAAAGGCGTTACGCAGTAGAACGCCATTTTTGAGGGAAAAGGTATAAAACCCTTACCCTATGGAAAAGCGGCTGTCAGAGCCGCGCTATACAAGGCTTTTTGCGCCCCTATCGCGTAACAGGGAGCGCATTTTTCGCATACGCTCGGCGGCTTGTCTGCGGGTGATCCGCTTGCGGCACTCCGGGCAGTATTTGACGCTGTTTGAGCTGGACGCAAAGGACGCGCCGCACTCGATACAACGCCTTTTATCCTCGGCGTTCATCAGCTCCGCATACAGGAGCTTGTCGGCGGGAAGTACGGCGACGCGAAACCATTTGCAAAGTAGCGAATAGGAAATGAGCTGCGGACAAACGCACTCGTCCCCGTCGTCCAGCAAAAGGCATTTACCGTCTACGCAGTTGCAACACTCCCGTTTTACAAGGGCACCCACTTTCCGGCTTTGCGGCGGCGTCAGCCGCTTCACCGCACTCATGCTTCATCGGCGGCATAGACGGCAAGCCCCGCGTATTCTTCATCGGTCAAAGCGTCCACTTTGGAAAGGGTGCGCTTTGCAAGCTCCCGCATATCCGCGTCCATATCGGGCAGCGCGGCGGTCATGTTCTCCATAAGCTGCGCCTTGCCGCCCTCATGGTAAATGCTCATAAGGTTTGTTTCTTCAACGGTAAACTGTACCATACTCATACCTCCAATTCGTGATTTTTCGCCTTTACGGTCTTTTTCTGCGCCGCCCGTTCCTTTTCGGCTCGAAGCTGCGCCCGGATAGAGGGCTTTTCCTGCTTTGCGCCGCCGCGCTCTTTCTCCGCTTTGATTGCGGCGGCATAGTCCGCAAGGGAGATCGGCTCGCCCGCCTTTGCCTTTTGCTCCAGCTCTCCGGCGGTGGGCGTCTGCGGCGTATTATTGATAAGCCCGTCAAAAGCGTTGTCGTTCTGCTCTACGGTGTCCTCGATGTGCTTTAAGGGATTGACCTTTTCTGGCTGCTCGGCGGGAATAGCAAAAACTCGCGTCCCATTCCCCATAATCAGATACTTGCCGTCCTCGGATTGATGATGAAGCCCGTACCCGGCGGCTTCCATTTGCTCGCGGCTCATGGCGGTTACATAGAAAGTTCCCCTCGGCGTTTTCACGGTTTCGCCCGTTTCCAGCTCGTCGGGGGTAAGCTGCCGTCCCTGCTCCTTGAAAAACTCCGGCACTTCCCGATAGCCGATACTGTCTACATAATGGGCGGCGTCCCTGCCGTCCCGATGAAGCACCACAATATCGGAAACGGAAAGGCTATGTCCCTTGAAGTCGGCGGGGTGGTCGATATTAAAGCGTGTGTAAATATCTTCAAGGGAAGTGTCCGGCGTAAGGGGCGCGGTATAAATCAGCTCATAATTTGCCCGGTCTACTGCGTGTCCCGTCGCTTGCAGACGGTCGTAAGGCTCAAATCGAAAGTCCCTTGTTTCGTCCCCGCGCTTTAACTGATAAATGGAAAAGGTGTCTTTATCCTGTCCGGCTTCCTGCGCCTTTGCGTAAAGTTCTTTCACTTCACCCTGCGTCAGCTCCCCGGCGTTGAGCTGCGCCATCAGTTCGCGGCACTTCTCCGGCGTACCGATATACAGTACGTCCCCGATCTGCGCTTTCCCGTCCTCCTGCGGGATATATGCCTGTAAAAAGCAAAGGTTTTCCCGGCTGTCGCTGCGCGGGTTTGTGTGTACCTTGTAAATCGGCTCCGGCGCGGGTGCCTCCTGTGAAGCCGACTTTTGCTGCCGGATATGCGCCCGTAAAAGCTCCGAGGGCTTTTCCCCGGAAAGGGGCAAAATGGCTTTGATGTAGTCTGCGGAACGGTATGCGTTATCGGTAAGCTGCCGTTGCCATGCTTCGGCTTTGGGCGACCACCGAAAACCGTTTGACTTTAATTCTTCCCGCGTGGCGGCGTCCGGCTTTTCTTCAAAGAGGATTTGCAGACGGTTTGCTTCGGTGTTGGCTTCCACCTTGCCGCCCTCAAATTCCCAGCTGACATAGCCGATTTCCCGTTGCTGCGAAAGGGATTTGATACGCTCTTTCACACGCCGGATTTCCGCGCTGTTGTTGGATAACGCCCATGTCGGATAGGGCTTATCCTCGATATGCCACTGGCTCGCCATATCCGCTTTCATTTTCTCGATACTCTCCGCAGATAAATGGGGGCAGCCGTCAAGGGTTTTATGCTTGCGGTAATAGGCGTTTACCGCTTTCATGGTTTCCTGCGCTTTCTCCAAGCCCGCAAGTTTCTTTTCCAGCTTTTGAACCGCCTGCGGGTCGTCCGCGCTGATACCGCCCATGCCGGTACTGCGGATTTTATCGAGTAAGCCTTGAATGTCCTGCCACTCCCGGTAGTTGGTATCGCGGGCGGCGTTCTGCTTTTCCTTTTTACGGACAGGGAAATTAGAGCCGCCCGCAATCAGAATAGAGGGAACGCGGGCGTCGATCTCAAAGCCCTTGTTCATATTCGCCGCAAGTTTCCGGGCGTAGGTATCAAGCAGACTGTCGATTTTCTCATGGTACATCGGGTCTACCCGCGCTTTCTGCCGCTCGGCAAGCTGTACGGCTTCCTCTACATAGCTGCGGTATTCTGCCGTTGCGCTACCGGGCTTGTAGTCGGAATAGCTGTTCATTTCCTTTGCGCGGCGGGCGGCAGCTTCGTTGATCGGATAGTATTTCACGGCGGGCGGCTCCGCTTCCTGTGGGGCGCTTTCCGGCGGCGTCGCCTGTTCCGTCTGCTCCTGTGCGGGCTGTGGCTCCAGCGTGATAGGCTGCGCTTCCTGCTCCTGTACGGCGGCTTTCTCCTGCTGGATTTCAGCAAAATGCCCGTCAATGGTTTCAATCAGCTTTGCGGCGGTGCTGCGGATTGTTTCAAGAGAGCCTTTCAGCTCCGAAAGCTCCTTGCCGCTGCTCCACCCGGCGACATATCCGAAAGAATAGTCGGACGTGTCAAGCCCGTAGTGCTGGCAGACGGCGTAAGCGACGCTTTCCGCCTGTACCTCGCGGGTACGGCGGTCGGGGCGCGTAGGGTCGTCCGGGGCGGTGTCGTGCATAGTCGCATGGGATATTTCGTGAATTGCGGTTTTAATGTTCTGTAATTCACTCATGCCCTCATGGATTGCAATACGGTTTTCTTCATAATAACAGCGTCCTTTTGCGCCGCCGTCCAGCGTTTCAAAGGCAATGGCAAAGGGGGAAGTCCGTTCAAGGGCTGCGAAAAAGTCCCGGTACTGCTCCACATCACCCGTCAGCTCGGAAACAGAGAGGTTTGGCAGCTCCTTTCCCTCGGTTTGCGATACGTCAAAGACAGATACCACTTTGTAGGCGGGTATGGTAATTTCCTGCGTTTCCATGACAGGCTTTCCGTCCGCGCCGATCACGGGCATTTTCGTGTCCGGGTCGATTTTCTCCCGTTCCTTTTTGACTTTGTACGGGGCGGGGGCAAGTATCTTGATTGCCTTTTCTCCGGGCTTCACATGGCGGTCAAACTCCTTTTCCCATTGACGGTAGCCCTTTACCAAATTGCCGCCCTGCATGGCAATCAAGAGGGTGTTGTTCAAGCTGTAATTGTGAAACTTTGACATGGTACGCAAATACTCCGCGTACCGCTCGCTTTCAAACACGCCCATAATGCCCTGTTCCAGACGGTCGGTAATCTCTTTCATCTTGTCGGCGGGGTTGTCCGCCGTAAGGATAAGGGGGATAACCGGGCGCGGCTCGGCGGCGGGCGGCATGGTAGCCGCCGCGTCAAAGTCTGTCCGTTCTGTTTCGCCGCGCTCCGGCTGCGGGTAGCTCATAATGCGGTATTCTTTGGGTATGTCGCTTTCGCGCCCGTTGTACCACTCGGAAAAGGTGTTTTTGTTGTTATAGATATAGCCCTGTTCGGTAAATCTGCCCCCGTCGTTGATAGCGGCGTCCCGCCCGTATTCCTCATACATGAAATACCGCTTTGCTTCTTCCGGCAGCTCCAATTCGTCCAGCTCGTCGATCAGATAGTAGCCGTAATCTTCTTCGCTTTGGACGGTGGGATAAATCCAATAGCAGTCAAGGTTTTGTGCAAGGTTGATAAGGTCTTTGAGATTTCCGGCATACTCGCCCAGCGTAACCGCCGCCGCAAACTTCGCTTTATCCTCGTCGCGCTGCATTTCAAGCAGCTTTCCAAGATAATTCAGCTCGTCTATGCTGCCGCTTTGGATAACGGAAAGCGGTACGTCAAAGGGGCATTGTTCGGTATTTGCAAAGCCGCCCACAAATAAATCCTGCGGGTTTTCTGCGGTAACGCCAATATTCCTCATAGCGTCGTGAAGCTGCTCCGTCGTGGCGGGCATAGGCAGCCACGCGCCGTCCGTCTGTCCGGCTTCAAGGCGGCTATGGTTTCCAAGTAAGATAGAAAATTGTTCGCTCATTCGGTCGCTCCTTTCGTTTCAGATTTTCAAGAGGGTTTGGGACACTTCCCAACAAGCAAAATCCCCGCTATCGTCGGCAGACGAAAACGGGGATTTTTACGGAAAGGGTACCCCTTTCCTATGCTTGCTGCGTAACTTCTCTGTCCCTCTGGATTGCAATTCGGTAGTTGACGTACTTCCCGCCCGTATCGGCTAACAGGATAGTGCCGTCGTAGGTTTTCCCCGTTTTCGGGGAGTACAGCTTTTTGACTTTTGCTTTCCCGTCTTTCAAGAGGGCGGCGGCAATCTTCGGGGAAAAGGTTACTTTCCGTTCCTCAAAAAATCGGTCATTCTTCCACATGGTAAAGGCGCAATCCCTGTTCGCGCAGTAGTAGTTTTTCCTGCCCTCGTAAATGTCTGCGCCGCAACGGGGGCATTTGCCGATCACCGGCTTTTCCTCTTTGAAACGCTCCTTTTCCTTGTCGGAAAGGAAAGGATAGGTGCTTACCAGCTCCCGCGTCATGGTTTCAATTCCCGTCATAAAGCTGTCCGGGTCGGCGTTGCCCTTTGCAATCTGCGTCAGATTGTTTTCCCAATCGGCGGTAAGCTGCGGGGAAGTAAGTACCTCCGGCAGGACGCAGACAAGCTCAATCCCGCTTTTGGTCGGAATGAGCTGCTTCCCCTTGCGCTCCACAAAGCCGCCCTTTACCAGCTTTTCAATGATAGCGGCGCGGGTGGCGGGCGTCCCAAGCCCCCGGCGTTCCGCGTCCGGGTCGGTTTCCTCATTCCCGGCGCGTTCCATAGCAGAGAGCAGCGACGCTTCGTTATGGGGCTTCGGCGGCGTCGTGAAATGCTCCGTAACCGCCGCTTGCGGGTTGTCAAAGGTCTGCCCCTCGGCAAAAGGCGGCACGTCCAGCGAAAGGGCGTTTTCCTCGTCGTTCTCGGTATCGGCTTTCTTTTTCAGCGTCGCCATAAAGCGGCGTTCCAAGCCTTTCCACCCCTCAGCAAGCACCGTCTTTCCCTTTGCGGTAAACTCCTGTCCCGCGCAGGAGAAAACCGCCGTAACCGCTTCAATGATATGCGGCGCGGCGCAAGCCATTAAAAGGCGCGCCCCTGCAAGGGTAAGGATATTGCGCTCGCTTTCCGGCAGCGCGGCAAGGTCTGTTTTGGTAAGCTCCATAGTGGGAATGATTGCGTGGTGGTCGGACACCTTTTTGCTGTCCAGCAAACGGGAGATTTCCGGCGTGAAGTCTGCGCCCTGCATAAAGGGCAGCTTTCCGGCAAGCAGGGCGGCGATCTGCGCCGCCGTACCGCCCATGTCGTCGGTAAGATAGCTGCTGTCCGTTCTCGGATAAGTAAGCAGCTTCTTTTCGTACAGGGCTTGCGCCAAATCAAGGGTCTGCTTTGCGGTATAGCCGTAAATGCGGTTTGCTTCCCGCTGCAAGCCGGTAAGGTCAAAGAGTTTCGGCGGGGCAACGGTTTTCTTCTCGCGGGTAACAGAAGTGCAAACCGCCTGTGCCGCTTCGCAAGCGGCTTTCAAATTCCCGGCTTCGTCTGCGGCGTGGATCTTCGCGCTTGCGGCTTCCACGCCGGAGAGGGACAGGCGCACATGGTAGTATTTTTCTTTCTTAAAGGTGGTAATGGCGGCGTCCCGGTCTACAAGCATTTTGAGCGTCGGGGTCTGGACGCGCCCCACATTCAGCGTCTTTCCATACAGGCAGGAAAACAGGCGGGTCATATTGATACCGATAATCCAATCGGCTTTTGCCCTGCAAAGGGCAGAGGAATAAAGGGGGTCGTACTCTTTCCCGTCTTTGAGGGACGCAAAGCCCGCCTTGATTGCGCTTTCTTCCATAGAGGAAATCCAAAGACGGCGCATGGGCTTTTTGCAGCCCGCCACATCATAGACGAAACGGAAAATGAGTTCTCCCTCGCGCCCTGCGTCGCAAGCGTTGACGACTTCGGAAACGTCGGCGCGGTGCATGAGGTCTTTTAGGATTGTGAATTGCTTTCCCTTGTCGCTGGCAACAGCGTACTGCCATTCCTGCGGCAGAATGGGTAAGCTGTCATAGCTCCATTTTTTGTACTGCTCGCCATAGGCGGCAGCTTCCGCAAGCTGTACCAAATGCCCCACGCACCAGGAAACAAGGCAGCCGTTTCCTGCGATATACCCGTCCTTCTTCTCCTTTGCGCCGAGCGCGGCGGCAATCGTCGCCGCCACGCTCGGCTTTTCAGCTATGATAAGTGTTTCACTCATACGGTTTCGTCCTCCTGTTCGTCGGCTGCTGTGCCGTCGGGCAGCTCGCCGTCCGCTTCCTCGTCCTCGTCGTAATCGTCAAAATCGTATTCATCGAGATTGTCATTTCCCTTTGCCGCGTCCTTTTTCGGCTTTAAGACTTTGAAATAATAGAACGCTGCGCCGCCACCTCCGGCAAGGATAAAGACAATCAGCAGAATACCTCCGATGTTACCCTGCGTTTCTTCTTCCGGCTGTTCGGGTTCCTCCGGCTCGGCTTCCTTGCCCGTACAGTCGCCCAGATTGACAGAGCAGACGGGGCAAGCGGTATTGACGGCTCCGGCTTCGCATTTATCCGTACAGTTGCAGACGGCGGGCGTTTCTTCCGTCTGCCCGTCCTCGTCCTCCATAAGAGCCATAAGGTCGGCTTCGTCTACTTGATTGAGGAAATGGACGGTGTTTTCGCCCTCGTCGTCCCGGTCGATGATGATATAGAAATAGTTGCCGCTTTTGGTGGTAACGGTAATGAGCTGCTTGTTGCCGCCGTAGTCGTCCACAAGGGTAGCGTTCCCGTCCGGGGTAAGGGGCGGCGTGTCCTCGGTTTCTTCCACGACAACGCCCGTGTCGTTGGTGGCGTCGTTCTCCGGCGTCTGTGCAAAGGCGGTAACAGAAGAGCCGCCCATGAGCATAAGGGCGGCACAAAGCGCGGTCAAAGTCCTTTTGATTTTATTCTTCATTCGCTGCGTCCTCCTGTCCTTCGGCGTAACCGTCTGCGGGGAGAGCCGCCATACCGGGGATTGCGTCGCCGGACAGCATGGCGGTAAGCTCCTGCGGGGTAAGGCGCATAGCCCGCACAAGCTGGACGATTTGCAGATTTTCCGCTTCGGTTTTCTGCGCGGTAAGCTCTTTGAGCTTGTTCTGATACTCGGTGATCTTCTCGCGGGTCTTTTGGATTTCCCGGTCAAGACGTTCAATTTTGTTCATAGCCATAGATAAAATTCTCCTTTCTTCGGTGGGTCAGTCCCAATTCATCAGCCCATACCCTTTGATACATTCATAGGTAAGGGCATAGCTCTTGATTTTACAGGCGTCGCCGGAATTACCCTCGACGGTATAAACTCGGCTTCCGTCTGTGCCGATCACAATGCCTACATGGTCTGCGCTGCCGTCTAAATCCCAGTCGAAAAAGATAGCGTCGCCGGGGGCGATATTCTCATAATCCCTCGCGCCCCATTGTCCCCGCGATTGAAACCACGGGACACCCTGCGATTGACAGCCGGAAAAGCGCGGCTCGCTTGCGCCCGCCTGATTGTAGCACCAGCTCACGAAACAGGCGCACCACTCCACGCGGGAATTGAAGCCGTACCAGCTCCAATAGGGATAGCCGCCCACATTCCCGACTTGCTGCTTTGCAAGGTCTACAAGGACGGTATTGCCGGGACGGGTACCGTTTACGAACTGTACCCCGCTTATGTCCTCGGACGGGCTTCCGTCGGGAGAGCCGCCGCCGAAAATAAGCGGCTTGTTGCCGCTCATTTCCATATAGACGCGGAACATTTCAAGCTGCTCGTCGTTCAACAGCTCCGGTGCAAGGGACGTGATCGGGCGGGTTTCCAGCTTGACGTTGAGGATATAGTAGTTATACGGTACCTCTACGGTGTAGCTGTTGCCCTCGCTGTCCGTCCTCGTTTCGGTGCGGTAGCGTACCTCCACTTCCTCGGTCAGCGTGAGGGTGTATTGCATATCAAAGATACGCTCGATTTCTGCCTGCGCGCTCTGCGGGGTATAGCTTTGTAAAAGCGCGGTCAGATAGGACGCTAATTCGTGGGGATTATGCCCGATAGCGTCAAGGTCGTAGCGGTATTCATCGTAGCCGGGGTGGGTGTTTTCGATGTTGTCAATCTCGGCTTGCAGCTCGTTTTCCATAGCGGCGTAGTTGTTTTCCACCGCCACAAGGTCGCTGTCCTCCGACGTGTAGGAAGTCCCCACAACGCCATTGACTGCGCCGGAAAACATAGAGGAACAAGAGGACAGCCCCGCAAAAATGATGATGAACAAAAGCAACGCGGCAATCGCAATCAGTACGCCTACCGGGTGTCTTGCCACAAAGAGCGCGGCTTTCCTTGTTTCCTCGGCGGTTTTCTTTGCTGCCTTGCGGGTGCTTTCCGCCGCTTTTTTCGCGGTGGCTGCGCCGCCTTTCCTTGCCGCTTTTGCATATTCCCGCTTGATTTTCTGCTTCTGCATGAAACGGGAAAGGGGGTTGCTGCGAAGCTGCGGGTTATCGTGCAGGGCTTTGTGATAGTAAAAGCTGGCGTTTGCCTTTGCCGCCGCTTTTTCCGCTTGCGCCGCCTTGCGGTAAGGTTTCAGCTTGTGGCTGCGGTAGCCCTCTTTGACCTTTCGGACACCGTATTTCCCCATGCGCTCGGCGGCTTCCTCGGATTTGTGCGCCCCCTCAACGCCGGAATTGTCTTTCTCCACGGAATGTATCTTGTTGTGGACGAAAATCCCGGCTTCCTGCGCGGGGCGGGATAAGGGATTGCGCTTGCCCTCGAAGCTCGGCGGCGTTTCCTGCTTGTCAAATTGCAGCCGCGATTTCTTCTTTGGGGGAAGTGCCGCCCGCGCTGCGTCCAGACGGTCGGCGGCTTTGTCCGATTTCTTGATGTACTTTTCCAGCTCCGGCGTTGCCCGTTCCTCGTCGGTAAATTGCAGACGGAACGGCTGCGCCTTTGACGCTGCCGCTTCCTGCGCCCGCCGGACAGCCTTTTTCGACGCTTTCCGGGTCTGCCCCGCGCCGATATGCTCCATGACGCGCTCGGCGGCTGCGTCCTGCGGCTTTGAAAAATGCTCCGGCGCGTGGGGCAAGGGAGAGGACGGGGAAACCGCCCCTTGAAGCTGCGCCGCGTCCTGTGCGGCTTGCAGCTCCGGCGTTTTCTGAAAATCCGCGTCCTGTATGCGCTTGCTGATAAGCTCGCTTTCGCCCGTGGTCTGGTTTTGCTCGGTCAGCCCGTCGCGGCTCATTTTCTGCGTGATTTTGTCGCGGGGCTTCATCGGGTCTTTCAAGTGCTTTCACCTCCAATCCGCGCCCTTGCAAGGGCGCAATATTCAATGTTAATCTCAATGCCGATATAATGGCGGTCAAGGTCTTTTGCCGCCTTGCCCGTGGTGCCGCTTCCAAAGAACGGGTCTATCACAACGCCGCCTTTCGGACAGCCCGCCAAAATACAGGTTTCCGCTAACTTCGGCGGGAACGCGGCAAAATGCCCGCCCTTGTAAGGGACGGTGTTAATCAGCCATATATCCCGCTTGTTCCGCATGGTGGGGATCAGCGCGTCGTCGTAGTAGCCGCCTTTCCGCGCTTTGTTGATCCCCTGCACTTTACCCTGTCCGGGGACTTCCTCGGCGTATTTGTGTCCGACGGCGCGTCCCTGCCTGTACCGCGCCGCCGTCGTGGGGGCTATCGGCTCGGCTATGGCGGCAGCGTCATAGAAATACTGCTTTGACTTTGCAAGCAGAAAAATGTGTTCATAGCAACGGCTCGGACGGTCTTTGCAGCTTTCGGGCATGGGGTTTTCTTTCTGCCAAATGATGTCGCTGCGTAAATACCACCCGTCCGCTCGCAGGGCAAACGCCAACAGCCACGGAATACCGATTAAATCCTTTTGCTTGCAGTTCGGGGCGCGGCGGTTAAGGGATAGGCTCTGCCCGTTCCTGCCCTTTGGATTTTTCGGGTCGGTGTAGCCGCCTTTGCTGCCGGTGCCGCAGTAGGTGTCTGCGATATTCAGCCAAAAGGTGCCGTCCGGGCGCAATACCCGTTTCAGCTCATGGAATACGGCGACAAGCCGATCAATGTACTGCTCCGGCGTGTCCTCGCGCCCGATCTGCGCGTCAAGCCCGTAGTCCCGCAGGGCATAATACGGCGGGCTGGTAACGCAACAATGGACGCTTTCATCGGGCAGCTCCCGCAGGGCGCAGAGGGCGTCCCTGTTGATGATTACGTCTGTTTTCATGCGTCGCCCACTTCCTCCGGCTTTGTTGTCATTACGCGGTAAAGCTCGGTATCTTTCGGGAAACGGTCTATAAAGGGCAGTACCACGTTGCCGTAGAAGATAAGCCCCTCGCCCGCTTCGGTGTGGGTAACGTACTTCATCTGCTGCGGGGAAATGTTGAGCTGCTTTGCAAGGATAGCCCGGTCGCCCTGTGCCTGATTGAGCATTAGGACAAAATCGCTGTTTTCAAAGATGTTCTCCACCTCGCGGGAAGCAAGCAAATCCTTGACGTTCTGCGTGATAGCGGTCGGTATGCCGCCCCATTTTCTAAACCGTTTCCAAATCTCGACGGAATAGGCTGCCGTCTGTTCCTCTTTCAAGAGCAAGTGAAACTCGTCCATGTAGTAGCGTGTCGCCTTTTTCTCTGCCCGGTTGACCGTTACGCGGTTCCATACCTGGTCTTGCACAATGAGCATACCTAACTTTTTGAGCTGCTTCCCAAGCTGCTTAATATCAAAGCAGACAAGGCGGTTTGAAAGCTCCACGTTGGTACGGTGGTTAAAGACATTGAGTGAGCCGGAAACATACAGCTCCAATGCCGCCGCAATCCGCGCCGCTTCCGGCTCAGGCTGCTGCAAAAGCTCGTTGTAGAGGTCGCCCAAGACAGGCATTTTCGCCGGGTCGGGGTCGGCAAGGTACGGGCGGTACACGTTCCGTACAGCCCGGTCAATGACCGTCTTATCCACGGGCTGCAAGCCCTCCTTGCCGCCGATCACCAGCTCGCAGAGGGAAAGGATAAAGTCAGATTTCAGCGCAAGGGGGCTGTCGTCCTCGCTGTAATTGAGGTTAATATCCATAGGGTTGACGTACTGCGGCTTCCCGTCAATGCCCTTGCCCGTCGGGGAAAGCCGGATTACCTGTCCGCCCAAACGCTGCACAAGGGAGAAATACTCCGCTTCCGGGTCGCAGATGATAATGTCGTCGTCAGTAATGAGGAAAGCGTTTGTCATTTCCCGCTTTGCCGCAAAGGATTTACCGCTTCCCGGCGTTCCCAAAATCAGCCCGTTCGGGTTTTTAAGCTGCTTGCGGTCGCAAAGTATCATGTTGTTGCTTAAAGCGTTCAGCCCGTAATACAGGGCTTCCCCGGTCTGGAAAAGCTCCTGTGTGATAAAGGGGATAAAAATAGCGGTGCTGCTTGTCGTCAAGCCCCTTTGAATGGGGACGAGGTTTTCCCCGATAGGGACGCACGACAGCAAGCCCGCTTCCTGCTGGTAGTCAAGACGGGTCAAAGCGCAGTTATATTTCTGCGCGATACCCGCCGCCGCGAACACGTCATTTTCCAACTTCCGCTTTGTGTCCGCCATGTTTGCCACAAGGAACGTAAGGAGAAACATTCGCTCATTCCGGCTCTGTAAATCCTGCAAGAGATTTTTCGCTTCGCTGCCAAAGGTGGCAAGGTCGGACGGAAATAGCGATAGGTAAGCCTTTGAAGTTATCTCCAGCTTTTCCCCCGCTTCACACCGGACATGCGACTTTCACCGCATCCGGCGTTCCATC
>QWCK01002672.1_pt1 | contig 21596 bp, 22 predicted proteins | sample 1972571 | NCBI WGS metagenome assembly QWCK01 (sample SAMN09866710, study PRJNA288562) | Human gut metagenome isolate term2_stool, whole genome shotgun sequencing... | isolation source: gut | host: Homo sapiens | place: USA: California | reverse complement strand
GTATGTTTTCTGATAAGTTCGTATTCCAAAAGCCGAGCCTCCAAATGGCTGTCCGTTACAATATAGCGAAGATCGTCAACATAGCGCATCATCTGATAGAGTTTTTCCCGCTCATGAATTTTCCCGAAATAGGAGCGAACCCGCTCTTTTAAATGTTTACTCTTTCCCACATAAACGATCTGCTCTTTGGAATAAAATAAGTAGACTCCGGGTGCAGAGGGAATGTCCCCTATGTCTCGGTATTGTAAAGCCATTGGACCTCCTTTCTCTTTTTCGTCAAACGCTTTATAAAATGATTGAATCTCTCTTCTTCAGGTGATAATATATATCAATAGAAAGGGGAGGTATTTATGAGACCGTCAAATGATGCTTTGGCTCAGGAGATTTTAGAGCAGGCTAAAATGGATTTCTTGCATAATGGCTACCGCAAGACCTCAGTTCGGGGAATTGCCGCTGCCGTCGACGTTACTACCGGCGCCCTATATCGCTATTATGCAAGCAAAGAAGCGCTCTTCGATGCCATTGTAGAAGAGCCGGCACAAGAGCTTTTGGATTTGTTCGAAACTTATGCCGAAAACAATGTTCCCTGCGACGAGGACGGCGCCGTCCTCTCCTATCTCCCCTACCGCACCACCGATCACATGAAAAAGCTCGTCGCCTATATTTACGAGCATTACGATGTCTTTAAGCTCATCGCCAGTTGCGCCGAAGGGACGAAATACGCACACTACGTGGAAAGACTGATCGCCATCGAAACCGTATCGGCCATCGATTTAATCGAGGAGCTCGTTAACGCCGGGAAGCTCACCCATTCCATCGACGATATGTTTATTCATATGATCATTACCTCCATGTTTACGGGAATCTTTGAGATTATCGCCCACGACGAACCCATCGACGATGCCGTGGCCCATATCGAATCCTTGCAGCGTTTTTATGCCGCCGGCTGGAGGGAAATGCTGAGGGAATCTTAAATATCTCATGAATCATCGCGTCCTATAGGGGACGCTTTTTTTGTGAGAGGCCGTAAAAGGCGATGGCGGCCAATTGACAGATGACGGAAATGGCAATCATGGCGCTTATATTGTGATCGTATAAATATCCCAGAGACCATGAGCCTAAAAACCACGCGATCCCAAAGGCCGTTTCGAAGATACCGAAGCCGGTAGAGCGGAGGGATTTCGGCACAAAACTGCTTACCGCCGCTTTCATTACACTTTCCTGCGCTCCCATGCCGATTCCCCAGAGCACAATCCCGAAGATCATAGCGGAGGGGGACTTGGCCATAAAGATAAAGGGGGCGAAGAAGGCACTGATAAAGCTTGAAATCATTAAACTTTTAATGCCCATCTTGTCGTAAAGATAGCCGAAGACGAGGGCCGCAAAGGCATCTACAATCATGGCGAGGGCATAGAGTAAACTGAGGCGCTCGGGAGAAAAGAAATGACTGTCGGCGCCGTGAAGAGTTACCAATGTAAAGTCGATAAAGCCGAAGGCGAAGAGTGAGATGGCCACCACGTAGAGAATAAAATCGGGGCCCGTCTTAAAGTTCTCGGTCTCTTCTTTTTGTTTTTCAAATATTTCCGGATGAGGGTATTTCACCTTAGCGAAAAGCACGAGGGAGATGGTAATGAGGGCGGGAATTCCCAGAAACAAGAAGGATAGGCGATAGGTCTCAAATACATTGCCGCTTCCTCTGATGAGGCCGATAAAAAAGAGCATCACAGGCCCTAAAAAGGCGCCCAATTGATCGAGAAATTCCTGGTAGGCGAAGCCCTTCCCCTCTCCGACTTCAGAGGATGCGAAGGAAACCAGCGTGTTTTTCGCGGGCTTTTTAATGGCCTTTCCTACCCGCTCCAAAACGACCAGGCTGCAGGCAAAGACCCATCCCTTTTCTCCCGTAAGGGCGAGGGAGGGAATGGCCAACACCTGGATCGCATAGCCTAAGGTGATAAACGTCCAGTAGCGCTTGGTCTTATCCGCCAAACGTCCGGAGACGATGCGCAGGCCGTAGCCTAAAAGCTCGCCCAGACCCGATACAAAGCCGATGGCGGCGGCGCTCGCTCCCGTTAAGCTTAAAAATTCGCCGAGAATACTCCGGGCCCCTTCGTGGGTCATGTCGGAGAACAAGCTCACGATCCCCATTAAGGTAATAAATAAAAAGGCGCCGGTCCAATTTTTATTCTTTATCTTCTTTCCCATTTGTTCCTTCTTTCCTTTAAGTAGCAAAAAGCCCACCCTTAGGTGGACTCTTCTTAGACTCTGTTCACGGAAATGCGGCCGCTTAAATCGTCTCGCTCCGTATATTCCTCATCTGTTGCACCTAAAATGATGCCGCAGCAGGGAATAAAGCCCTCAGGGATGGCGAGCTTTTTCTTAAGCTCTTCGTTTTCTTGAAGAGCCATAGTGGCACCCCAAATATGGCAGGTTCCGACGCCTAAATCCACGGCGGCGAGGCTCATTTGATGGGCGATAATCGCAGCGTTTGAGAAATGCAGATTCCCCTCCCCGGCTGCCGAAACGATAATATAAGTCGGTGCGCCGTGTAAAAAGGGCTGGCCCTCCGCCTTAAAGAGCGATTGCGCCGCCTCTTCCACCTCTTTTAAAATCGCCTCGTCCTCTACAACCGTCATATGCACTTTGTCATAATAAGCCATACCTACGGGAGAAGCTTGCCCCGCTTCTAAGATCGCATCGAGAGTTTCTTCCGAAATCTTTTCGCCCGTATAAGAGCGAACGGACTTGCGCGTGTTTAAAATCTTTTTAAATTCCACTATTCTCCTCTTTTCTGATCCTGATATTTTATAGATTGCCGAAAGAGGCGAAATTTAAACAGACTCTCATCCTTACTGCATCAAAAAAGAGCATGTTGCCATGCTCTTAATTTATGCTCTTGTCAAATCCTGTTGCTTGCTGCCTTCTTTAAATACGACATAGCCGTAAATTAAAGCGACGAGGACACCTAAAAGATTCGATGCCATATAGGGCAAGTTAAAGCCGATCTTGGCGCCTAAAATATAAGCCATAATGACGTAAGTGTAAAACATTCCGGGAACTAAAGAGACCAGGAATTGTCTTCCATGACGTTGCAGATAAATGGAAATCATGGCAAAGGCGAAGACGGCGATGGTTTGATTTGCCCATGCGAAATATTGCCAAAGGACATTGAAGCCGTTGGGGCTCATTTTCGCAAAGATCAAGATCACAAGAACCCCTGCAAAAATACCGAGAGAAAGGCTTAAACGGCTCTTCATGGTTTTTTGAGAAATGTTTAAGTGATCGGCGATCATCAGCCGAGCGGAACGTAAAGCTGTATCGCCGGAGGTGATGGGAAGCACAATAATTCCGATAACAGCGATTAAACCGCCGACGGTTCCGAGCATATCGTTGGCTACCAATCCGATAACGGCAGGTTTACCGATGAGGCCGGCATCAATTCCCTTATTGTAAATACCCATAGCGGCAGCTGCCCAGATCATAGCAATGAAGCCCTCTAAGATCATCATATCGTAGAAAACGAAACGGCCTTCACGTTCACTCTTTACAGATCGACCGATAAGAGTAGCTTGTGTGGAGTGGAAACCCGATACGATACCGCATGCGACGGTAACGAAGAATACGGGGAGAATGGGCGTGCCTTGCGGGTGGACACCTGCAATATTTTGCATGGTTAAATTTTCCAATTGGTAGCCGTGGAAGAACAGGCCGAAGAATATACCGATGGCGGAAAGAAGTAAAATGCCGCCGAAAATCGGATAGACTCTTCCGATAATCTTATCGATGGGGAATAAAGTCGCTAAAATATAGTAAGCGAAGATGCAGGCGTAGACAATCCATACCACGGGATTGGATGCGATGGTCTCTTGATGCAATACATTGGCAACAATTAAGTCTCCGGGTGTGTAGATAAACACGGCGCCTACTAAAATCATTAGAAGAATAACAAAAATGTTGTAGACCGTGTAGACCTTACCACCGAGATTGCGCTTAATAAGGGACGGCATTTGAGCACCTTCCGAGCGAATGGAAATCATACCGCTCATGTAGTCGTGAATGGCACCACCGAGTACGCATCCGACGGGAATCATAATAAATGCTAAAGGTCCGAATAAAATCCCTTGGATGGGTCCTAAAATCGGTCCGGTTCCTGCAATGTTCAACAGCTCGATCAGTGCGTTTTTCTTTTTGTCCATGGGGACGTAGTCGACGCCGTCTTGATTTTTAATAGCAGGCGTTTCCCTGTCGTCCGGTTGGAACACTTTTTCGGCAAAGCGGCCGTAGAAGAAACCGCCCACGATTAAAACCGCGAGGCCGATGAGAAATGTAGTCATAGACTTACCTCCTTAAGTATTCAAAGCCGATTCCTTCGAAAGTTAAAGGTTTATCTAACTTTGTAGAAACATTATACTGCGAAAAAAAATAAACACAATACGAAATCAAGAAGAATACAGTATATTATAAAATTTATTTTATCGTCTTTTCTAAAAACAACATGTTTATTTCATACATTCTATTGTTTCACAGAGTAAAAAATATATGTAGAATAAAAGATAGAAGCGCTGTTATTTTTCCGACTTCCCTATAAATTAAAAGAAAGATTTCAATAGAATCCATATATTCTGAATGAAAGGACAAAATAAAATGAAACTCACTATTTTTTATACCAATACAAAGGAGTACATGAAGGAATTTATACGCTACATTCTTCGGAGGCTCATTCGTTGGGGCTATATCGTCGGCGTGGCGGGCCTACTCATGTCCATCGTATTTTTCAAAGATGGCGACAATTTCAAGGCGGGCACCATGATGGTGGCCGGCATGATGAGCCTCGCAGTGGCTATTTTCACCGTTCCCTTAAGTGTACGCGATTTACTGACACAGGAAAAAAAGCTCACAGACGACGAAAACAAAGTCATGCTCCGCTTTCTGGACGACACCGTGGAGCTTCATCAGGGAAAAGCTCATCTTTCCGTGGAGTATCGCCACGTGATCCGCGTAGCGGAAACGAAGAACCTCTATATCCTTCAAATCGGCAAACGAAACGGTGTCTACATCCCTAAGGAAGCCATAGAAGAAAAAGATCGAGATGAATTTTACGCACTTCTTGAAAAATTAAGAGCACAAACAGAAAAGCACGGAAATTAAATCCGTGCTTTTCTCATTATTGAACGATGGGGTTTGCCAAAAAATTATAATCGATAGAATCCGCCGTCGCTGAAATCAACATCAGATCAGGTGCGTCCGGGTTATTAATGCTTACGGTAAAGGGAATATCCGTATCCTCAGTCAGTGCTTCAGACAGTTCCCTGACGGCCTCCATATCATCGTTCCATTCATCGACAAATTCGTCATCCAAATAAGGATAATAACGAATTTCCCGATAAAAATCTGCCACGTCTCCTGCAGGGTGAATAGCAAATTGAAACTCGTAAGGATCATAGGATATCCAGGCCTGTTGATGCAGGATTTCTTCCAATTCCCTTTTCACAGCCTGCACATAGTCGTCGGTGATTTTTTCAATGCTGTTATCGGCGCTATAGCCCTCACCTACAATCGCCGTGCGATACTTTGCGTCCCAGTTTACGGTCTCACCAAAAAGCTCCGCCACGGCACGTAAAGGCACGAAGGTACGATCGTTTGATATGCCTGCAGCTACATCGATTGTAATCGTCCGCTCGCCACTACTGTCTTTGACTAATACTTGATTACTGTTGAAAACAAGCTGAATCGATTTTCCGTTCTTTTCCACTGTTACCTGTCTGGTCCCTTGATCCCAATTTACACCGTATCCTAAGCTTTCACTGATGACGCGAAGAGGCACAAGAGTCCTTCCTTTTTCTATGTAGGGATAAACATCAGTACTTACATAATCACCATGGATCCAAAGTTTCACAGGTACCTGCGCATGTGCATTCGATGGAAGCATTAGTAAAACAACGAGCAGAATTACATTTACAAGACTTTTCCTCTTCACGGTTTCTCCTTTCTTGAACTATCAGGCTAAACTATATTTTCATTATCTCAACCCCATATCCCTTTGTAAGTATATTACCGAAAAAAAGACCTTCGCCTATAATTGACCCTCCTACTTAAAATTTACAAGGTTTTATCATTGAACTATAATCGAGATGGAGGACATTATGACAAACTTTTTACTTGGACTCAATATTATCTTTCCCATCTTCTTCGTGATCTTGGTCGGTTATCTAGCCAAACGGAAAGGCTATTTGGACGAGCACTTCGTAAGCACCTCTACCTGGATCGTGTTTTACGTAGCACTCCCCCTGAAGCTCTTTACCGATATCCGAAGCGCCCATATCGAATCATTGCCCACAACTTATGTGGTCTACATATTGCTCGGGATCCTACTTATTTTCTTCATTACCTGGCTCGCCGCAAGGCCCTTTATTCCCGATCGAAAAAAACTTTCCGCCTTCGTTCACTGCAGCTTCCGTTCCAATTTCGTCTACGTGGGCTTCCCGATATTGGAATCACTCTACGGCACCCCGTCGCCGGAGCATATGATCGTCATTACCGTCTTCGGCCTGACTCTTTATAACATTTTAGCCATCGTAATCCTCACCCTCTATTCGGAATCCGGAGATAAGAAAATCCATCCGGGCAGAATCATCTTAAAAATTCTGAAAAATCCCATGATTATCGCCATCCTTATCGGCGTTCTGTTTAACATTCTGGAAATTCCCGTCTACGTAGGGCTGGATAAAGGGATCGGTCTTCTCGCCGCCCTCTGCACGCCCCTGTCCCTTCTCCTGATCGGCGCAAGCTTAAGTTTTGCATCCGTTACAAAAGATATCGGCCTCGTCCTGACATCGGCAGCTATTCGCACGATCTTAACGCCCCTGATCCTGATCCCAATCGGCATGGCCATGAGATTAAGTGCCGTGGAACTGGGCATCGCCTACGTCTTTTGGGCCACCCCCTGCGCCATTAACTGCTTCATTTACACAAGAGAAATGGGAGGCGACTACGAACTGGCATCGAAAATCATCACCACCTCCTTCCTCTTTGCCATCATTACCTACCCTGTCGGCATCGGACTGCTCCATATGCTGCACATACTATAAAACAAAGCAAAAAGCATGGCGAAAAAGCCATGCTTTTATTTTGTATAATAAAATTCAAATGCTCCATTAATCGTTGATTCGTGATAATTTTTCTTTCAAGAATGGAAACTCTAAAATCTCTTCATCCTCTAATCCCATGGTTCCGAGGATTAAAAAATAAATTATCGCATCTAAAATATCGCTCGCTACTGACAGTTCTTCTATAGATTTTAGGCGAATTTCCGCCTCGTTAGAGCCGTGGGTGTGATAATTTCTCGTATTCTTTAATTTTTTAGCATAGTTTTCAATGAATTCTTCATCTTCTCGCCAGTTAGGATCTTCCTCAGAAAACACATTCTTTAATTTCTCGGGGAGATTTTCTAATATTTTCTTTAATTTATCAGTCAGATATATTCTTTTCTCCCATTTTGCATTTATCTTTTTAGTAAGGTTCTTCTTCACTTCGTCCTCAAAATCTTGCTCCTTCACCCACTGTTCAGTTTTTTGTATGGCATTTTCCAACTCCGGATCGACCTTACTTTGAGTGCTCTTTTCTTCTCTCAAAAAGTGATCGTAATATGTTTCTAAGATCTTAATTTTATTGACTACTTTTGTATCGATGTCGAGAGAAGGAATTCTATTTTGATAATAAAGATCTACGATATATTTTAACTTATTCCAGTTTTCAAACCATGCCCGAATTAAGTCGCCGTAAATATCCTTAATATTATTCAATCGAAGATCGTCTGCCCTAAGAATCGATTTTCTCTCGGATAACTGAGAAAAAACTAGTCTGCCCGAATAGAATGGTTCATGGAAAAGAACCATATCGTTTTCTAAACTTTCTCTCCAACTATGATTTACCTCATCTTCGAGACAAAACTCAATGTATTCGTAGCTTCCATAGATCTGCGTTATAAAATCATTCATTTTAGAAGCCCAATTTGCAATATGCAAAAGGTCTTCAACTGTCTCTGTGCGGTAATCTTTTGTATTAATCGTTATAAAAGGATTGAACTCTACGTTAAGTTCATTCTCTCTACTGTCTTTTAAATCTATCGTTCTTTCGATTTTTAGACTATATTGTCCTTCTAAAATATCAAATTCATTCGTACTGAAATAGTCATTACTATAATTTACAGAAAAATTCTCAGGATAATTTATATTCTCTAGAGTAGGCAGGTCAATATTGAACCAGTCTCTAAAATAATCGCTACTAAACTTAATTCTCGTAGCCTCGATTTTTTCGCTGACCGAACTCGTAAACTCTAAAGGCTTATTGAATAGAAATGTTCTATTTACTAAATACTTTTCAACTACATATCCGGGAGCACTCATGCTTCTATTTGTGATATAGCATTTTTCTAAAACGATAAATAGTCCCGAATGTGAGTATCCATAAACCTTTTCGGAATTATTAAGGAAAGCGCGTCTATCGCTATGCAACTTTCCATTTAAATCTAAAGTAACCCTCCCCTCATTAATCTCCAAAGTTCCGGGGATGACAGTATCGAGAAAAACATTGTTTTCGCCGATTAAATCCTCCGCCCTCGTCGCCCACATGCCCTTTATAAATTGCCGATTGTCCATGCGAATAGAATTCATCTTCCCCAAAAAATTCCCTCCTTAACATAAATCCAAAATATTAACACTACTCATGAAGAAAGGCTTCCGGGATTTCAAATCCCAAAAGCCCTTCCCTAATTACCTTTTCTTATCGTCGGCATAATGTTCAATAAACTTTGATAGCTGTCCACATCGTGATAGACCACATCTTCCGTGGAGAACTCGTTAAACAACTTCCTGGCGCAGGATATCTTCGCCTTTTCAATGGGACGAAGCTGCAAACTTTCCATAGTACCCTTGGTTTCCGCAATAAAGAAAATATGCTTTACCGTGCCCTTGTTAAAGGCAATGGCCCAATCGGGACTGTAATTTCCCACAGGCGTCGGGATAGAAAACCCTTTGGGAAGCTTGGCATAGACGCAAACCTCCTCCGCTCCGTCTAGATCTTCTGCAAAGCGCCGCTCTACCGATTTCTCCGCCGAACCGTCGGTAAAGACATAGGGCTGAATATGCTTCTCCGCCTTAAACGCCCTGTCGATGGTGGCGTGCTTTTCTGCAGTGAAAATGGCAGTATCGTATTCACCCTCGATGCGATCGTAAGCGATATGCTCGACGATCATAGAAGCTTTCTGCTCTTTAATCAAACGAGACACTTTGCCGATAAATTCCTCGGGATTCTGCTTATACATGGCAAACTTATAGGGCTGAATTCCCTTTAAAATCCGCACCACTGTCTTCCGAGTTAAAACAGTAGACTCGGAAATCTTGCCCACTAAATCATACTTAATTTGGCTCGTTCCGGCATGCTCTAAATTTTCGGTCGTGGACTTGGCGGAATAAAACATCTCCCCGGCGTTTACCGAGGCGCCGGAAAGCTTGTCTTTTTGCTCCGACACCGAAAGCGTATATTGCAATTGAGACACAAAAAGCTCGTCGTCGATGGCGCGAATCGCCTTTTCAATTAATTCCTCGCTGTCGAAAGAGGTCGTATAGGCGTACTTGTGATTAATATAAGACCATAGCGTTTGAAACTCCTTCTTGTAGAAATTATCGTTGAAGTCATTATCTAAAACCTTGGTCTCGTGTCCGTCGCCGATCATGTCCTTTAGGGCATCCTCGTTAAATACACTTTGAATTAATTTGTGGATGTCCTCTCCCATGGGAGCCAAGGCCTCGGGCATGGGCATGAGGCAGTTATTTTCCAAATCCACATGATACTGCTCGGTTACCTTGTCGTCGCCGTCGTCGGAGACGTAATTATTTCTCACCAGATACTGATAAATCATCCTCGCCTCGCGCTCGGAAACCTTGCGCCGCTCGCCGTCCACGAGAATGGTTTTGCCTTCGAAGTACTCCGCAGAAGCCGACCGAGGGCGATCGTACAAATTAGCTTTCAGCTCCTTCTGTAGATCCCCGACGAACTCCTTATAACTTTCGCTGGCGATTACCGTCAGCTTATTTAATTTATGCACGCCGGAATCGCCCAGCGCCTTTTTATCCATGCGAAAACCGTTTTTATCCACACAGAGGCGCAGACCGCGGCCTACCTCCTGTCGCTTCATGATCGTGGAGGTTCCCTGCTTCAGCGTGCAGATCTGGAATACATTGGGATTATCCCAGCCTTCCCGAAGAGCCGAGTGGGAGAAGATAAAACGGGTGGGCTCGTCGAAACTTAAAAGTCTTTCCTTGTTCTTCAGAATTAAATCATAGGCGGAAATATCGTCCGAAACATCGGAGCCGCGCTTTATTTTACTGTTCGTCACCCGTCCCTTTTTATCGATGGAGAAATAACCCTTGTGAGTGTCCTCTACGTGAATACTCTTTAAATAACGCTGATAGGGCGTGTCGAACAAATTAATATATTCATTTAAAACCGCAGTGTATTCCCTTTCGAAGACCTCTCCGTATTCTCCCAGTAACTCCTCGCCGTCATCGCCATACTGACGATACTTGGATACTTCGTCGATAAAAAACAGAGATAAAGTTTTAATCCCCTTATTAAAAAGCTCCTCTTCCTTTTCGAAATGGGATTTTATCGTTTCCCGAATTTGAATTCTTCGAATATCCCTCTCGGAAGCATCGCCTGCTACATCGCCCTTTTGAATGACCTCGCCGTTGACAAAAGAAACCGTCCCGTCGATAGGGTTAATCTCCGCAATGCGAAAGCCGCGATATTGCTCCATCTCTCGAGAAAGCTCGAAAAGATTATCGTCTACGGAAAGAATCCGCACCTCCCGCTTAATGCCGTTTTTACGGGCGACTTCAAATTCGATCCTGGCCTTGGGCGGCTCCTTGGGAGAGAGAATAATATCGTCTAAATAAAGATAGCGGTCCGTTCCCCTTAAATTCTTAATTTGAAAGCCCTTCACCTCGATTTTTTTAACGAGCTTTTCGTTGTAGGCATCCACTGCATCGAGAGCATAGACTAAATTATGTTGCCGGGCGTGGGTCGCCGAATAATTTAAAGTAAAGAGAGGATTGAAGTTTTTCAGAGCCGCCTGAGTGGCCTTGCCGCCCATTTTTTGCGGCTCATCTAAAATTAAAATGGGATTGTTCGCCTTAATAACGTCGATGGGCCTTCTGGATTGAAAATTATCACGCTCACTGTAAATAATCCGAGCGTCTTTATTCCTCGCCCCTTCTTTTAAAGACGTATTAAAGGCCTGCATATTAATGATCATGACATTGATTCCGGCATCGCTTGAAAAGGAATCCAGCTGATTTAAATTCTTGCTGTCGTAGACGAAAAAACGAATCCGCTTGCCGTACTGCTCCATAAAATGATCCTTCGTCATTTCAAAGGATTTCTTTACACCTTCCCGAATGGCGATAGAAGGCACCACTACGATAAATTTCGACCAACCGTAGGCCTTGTAGAGCTCGTACATCGTTTTAATGTAGACATAGGTCTTGCCCGTGCCCGTTTCCATTTCTATATCTAAAGAACAGGCGCCAATGTCCCCGATCAGGCCGTCGGAGACCATAAGATTATTAGTTTGTTGCACCTGCTTCACATTATTTAAAAGCTCATGAGAATCGACATGAAGCCGTTCATTTTTAAAGCCCGTGTCGTCTAAGGGATCGTCTACCGCCTTAGAAGAATCTGGAGAGTCCATCTTCATAGCAGTTTGATAGCCCTCTTTCGCCTGCTCGATAGAACCTAAATCTCGACGGTAGCGAATGCCGTCAACATAAGGCTGGCCGCGAAAACAATCCACTACAGCCTTCACCGCTTGAGTTTGGTAATCTTGAATTCTAAAATTAAACTTCATATTAAAGCACCCTTCTGACCGTTTCGGGGCTGATGCTTTCAAAAATTTGATCGAAATTCGTTGCCACACTGTCTCCCGCCATGGAAGCATCTCTAAAGACGGCGTAGTAGGGCCGCTTTTCAGCAATGGCCTTTACCACATCTTCTCCCATATCCCCGTCGAAACAGGCGATTAGAAATCCCTCTTCCACGACGAAGACATCCTTTCCGCCCATAGTTTCTACCTGAATCCCGGCGGAGAGGGGAATTCCCAAATCCAACATCACCTGGAAGAGGAGATCTTCCGGGGAGCGATTCTCTTTAATATTATTTTCCAAAGAATCTAAAAAGCCCTGTTCCGTCTTATCCGGTGCGTAGTAGACATCCTTCATATTGGAGGAATCGGTTTTTAAGACGCGGAAGCCGATATCTAAATTTTCGATGTTTTCCTTGTCTTTGTTTTCTTCCAAAATCTTTTGCCCGGCCCGGCGAATGCGCTCCTTGCCGATGTCGCAAATGGTTTTATAGCCCGCCTTATAGGCCTCGGATTTTTCGTCGGTTTCCTCCGGCAACTGAACCATAATATATTTGCGATAGCCCCCATCTTCCGCATTTAAATCCATGACGGCGTGGGCGGTGGTTGCGGAACCGGAGAAAAGGTCTAAGCATACGAACTCTTCGCCTTCAATCCTATCAATTAGGTAAGATATTAAGTTAATTGGTTTGGGATAAGAAAAATATTTATTCATTCCCAATTTTACGAGTTGTTTTGCACCTTGTGTACTTGAAAAATCTGAGATTATTCCCATAGGATTTTGAGTTCTTGTTATTATGTTACCTTCGTTATCAGCATTAAGGTATTGTTTGGTGTAGACTGTCCAATTTCCATTATTATCTTTTTTTGATACTATATAGTCATTTTCCAATCCCCATTCGTACTTTTCTTTTGACCACCTCCAAATAGCTCTTCTCCCAGAATTGTTATCAGCAGGATATAAAATTGTTCCATCTTCCATTGTAATTGGATAATCCATAGATTCAGAATATCTTATTGATCCCATGCCAAGTTTTTGAAGATAATACTTTCCTCTTTTCTCTTCATGCTTATCTGAACCAGTATACCGTTCAATATTCGACGGAGGTAAACCCTTTATAACCAATTTTTCTATCATTTTTGAAAAGACCAATATATGCTCATCTTTTATCCTGAAATGTTTTGAATCAGATGAACCACCGCCCTCTTTGTTAGCCCACTTTAAGTCAACAATAAAGTTCCCTTCCCCAAAAACCTCATCGCACGCCTTCTTTAAATTAGCCTGTTCGTTGTCGTCGATGGAAATGAAAATAACGCCGTCGTCGCTCAAGAGATTCCGCGCCAGTTTGAGCCGGGGGTAGATCATATTGAGCCAGTCCGTATGAAAGCGGCCGTTGGATTCCAAATTCTTTTCCAATCGATTGCCTTCCTCGTCGTATTGGCCGCTGTCCTCTATATAATCATTCATGGATTGCTTGAAATCGTCGTTGTAGACGAAGTCGCTCCCCGTATTATAGGGCGGATCGATGTAGATCATTTTTATTTTTCCGAGATAGGTTTCTTGCAATAGCTTGAGCACTTCCAGATTGTCCCCTTCGATATAGAGATTTTCCGTTTCGTCGAAGTTGACGCTCTCTTCCCGCGCCGGTCGCAGTGTTTTTGAAAGGGGCGCATTGGCGGCTAAAATAGCTTCCCGCTTATTAGGCCATGTAAATTGATAGCGTTCGTCTCGCCCTTCCACTACTTCCGTGGCGATTTCCTGCATCAGTATATCCTTATCGATAGCGCGTATCACCCCCCCGATTCATTTTTGGCCTCCGTTACTGCATTGGGGAAGAGGGTTTTCAGGGCTTCGAATTTTTCATCCGCCAAATTCTTGGTCTGCATCTTTAATTTCTCCATTATATTTCCTCCGGTTCTTTTTTAAGTTGATCGTAGGCATAGATGGAAGAGCTGGCGACCGCAATGGAAAGCTTACTTCCCCGTTTTATTTCCCCACTTAAATCTTCTTTTAATGTTTCACCTACATTATCGATAGATTTCAAAATTTCACCTCTCCAAATCTTCAGTCTTTAGATTCTTCATTCAAACGACCCACACTTCCTGGATATATTTATAAAGTCCTTTTCAGATTCAGAAGCTTCATCTTTATGCTATGTGATCCTAAACAGAGCTCCCAGCTTTATTTCATAAAATAGCTCTAAAAAGATCATTTACTCTAACTAATGTATTAAGGAAATTATAGCAAATAATATGCCTATGCTTAAGAGTGCCTTTTATTCCGAATTCAGGTTCAATTATATTTTCTTCGTCTACTGAATTTTTACATTATGATAAGCTGCAAAAAATCGAGTAAGCAAAACGCTTACTCGATTTTCCAATTTATTGATCGCTTTAAATTGTTCTCATTTGTGTTTATTGCCTTCTTTTTTATGCTTCTACTTATCCAACACGGCGATAATTTCCGCGGGGAAGGCCACGGCGTCTTTGATATGAAGGGTGTTGATCATAATGGCGGCGCCTGTGGCGGGCACTTTGTCCAAGTTCGCCATAACTTCCACCTGGAATTTATTTTGATTGAGCCAGTAGCGCTGGGCAACTAAATCGCCCGCTTCCGCCGCTTCCGGTCCTGAATCGGTGTTTAGTGTTTCGTGGCCAATGGCGGTAATCTTTCTGGTCTCGCTCAAATACTTCAACGCCTCCACAGACCAGCCCGGCGTGATTTCCACGCCCTTTTCGTCGGTATTCGTAAAGTCTTCCTGTGAATAGATACGGTGGTACCAGCCGGAGGAAAAGGCGACGAAGGCGCCCTCGGGGATCTCGCCATGGGTCTCCTCAAACTTCTTAATGTCCTCCACGCTCACGGAATAGCCGTTGTCCGCCTCCACTTCTTTTTCCAGATGGAGCACGTAAAGGGGAAGGTAGCGCTCTTTTACGGGGATCTCCGATAAAATTCTGCCTCCCGCCATAAAGTGGGCCGGCGCATCCACATGGGTTCCGTGAGAGGTGCCCATGGTGTATTCCCGATTGTCCGATCCCGTTTCTTCCAAGGTGGTGAGCACGCGCTCGCCCAGGGGATTAAAGGCTTGGTATATGGCCATATCCTTCGTAAGTTCGTGGGTTAAGTTCACCCATTCTTTTGATTTTAATTCATTTAATAATTCGTGGGTTTTCATAAGAGCCTCCTTTCCCCTATCCTACCGTTTTTTCCAGATGAAAGAAAGGTTTAGCGTTCGAGCTTTCTTAATTTTTCATTTACGGCGTCGATTTCTCTTTTCTTAGATCGATAGATCAAGATCCAGATCAAGGCGTAGATCACAAAAAATATCGCCACTGAAGCCAATACTGCATATAGGTTCGTAAACCATTTAAGATACCATCCTGTGGCGAGGAAGTACAGGAAGATAACCACGATATGGACCGTCGTTCTCTTCAACAGGGATTCCCCGTCCCGGTCGTAGAGGGAAGATGCCAATTCCGAGACGACGCCGAATCCCGCGTAGAGAATAGTTTGTACCACTCGTACAAACACCACGGAATCATGGGCGCCCATAAACTGAGGCGTGCCGATAATGAGGCTGCCGTAAAAAACCGTGAGCACACATTCTATCAAACTTCCGATTCCGATGCCCGTTAATGCAGCTACGAAAATTTTCATTACTTTTTTCATGTCAACCCCCTACAGGCCAAGTGCCTTTTTGAAATCCTTTAAGTGGCGGCGGGCCACATAGGACGTGGCGCCGTTCTTAAATTCCACGGCGACGGTACCCGAAAATGACAGGTCCAGCCGCTTCACATAATTAAGATTAATGATTTCGGAACGGGAGATCGTTATAAATTGCAGGTCCCTCAACCGTTCCTCCAGCTCATAAAGTTTCAGACGCGTGGTATACGTTGCGTTCATTGTCTCCAGCATTATCTTCTTGTCCTCGCTGTAAAAGCGCACCACCTCGTCGTAATCGATAAGCTCCACGCCCTCTTCCCTAAAGGCGCTCAATTTATGGTGATTGGGCTCAAGCAGTCGATTTTTAATGCGCTCCACTTCGTCGGAGTAGCGATTCGACAAAATCTTTACGACCGTTTCATCCATGGTTTCATCGATCTGAATCTCGATCCTCATAATCTCCCTCCTTTTATCTTTATTGTACCGACTCTTAAAAAAATTCCCACTCTTATGCTCTAAACGGTCGTTTTATATTGATGAACGGCACAAAAAAAGCCTTGGCGTAACCAAGGCCTTTTTGATTATTCTTTGATGAGCTGAAAGCCTTTTGCTTCCAAATCTTCTATGTTTTTCTCTTGGTCTTTTTTGTCCACATAGGCAACGCCGGGAAGGTAGAGGGCCACAGAGTGCCCTTTTTCGGCAAGACCCAGTAAAGTTTCCCGCACGCAATATTCGCTTGCAAAGCCCGCCACTAAAATATCGCCTTTAATCGCTTCTTCCAGCACATCTCCTTTGTCGTTCGCGCCGCGGCAACCGGAGTATTCCTCCACATCGTCCCGCTTCCCTTTTTTAAAGACATTGCTCTCATTGGGGCGCGCGTCTTCTCTCTTGAGTTCGTAAAACCCTTCGTAAAGCGCGGCGCCTTCCGTGTCTTCCACACAGTGAACCGGCCAAATGCCCCCGTTTTCTTTAAAACTTCCGTTCATCTTGCTATGCCAATCTGCCGTGTACACCACGTCCATATCCGGCTCGCATTCAATATAGCTTACGATATTTTTTAGGGCCTCTTCGCTTCCTTGGCAGGCCAGGGATCCGGAAATAAAATCATTTTGTGCATCTACTATAACGAGTGTCTTCATAATGTCTCCTTTTTCAATCTTTCAGCACGGCGTGGACCACCAGGCGGTCCTCCTCATCGGAACAGGTGGAGAGTGTTAGGATACGGCCGTCTTTATCGGGGAGACTTTCCTTGATGCGGTTCTTCCCCTTCACCCACTCTCTGAACTTTTCCCATTCCTCCTCGGAATAATTAGGCTTCCGGTAAGGATCGTATGCCGAGGCCGTGTACACGGCGACGATTTCGTAAGTCTTCTTCCCGTCCACCGTGTCGATTTCAATATAGGGATGGGCATCGCGGAACGCCTGCTCCTTATACTGCTCCAAATCGTGGAACACGTGGCCCGAGCGCACATTGTGGCCGTAGAGTACCGTGTTCTGATCGGAATAATCCGGCTTGTCGTCTTTATCCATAAAGACTTCGCCGAAGGGATGGTATTCCCCCTTATAGGTGTGGTTCAGATAAAAGTCGTTGTCCTTCCCCTGCACCACGGGAAAATCCACATCGGTTCCTTCGATCTTAATCCAGCCCACCATGTCCGGGTACTTCGCCTTCAGCTGCGCCATGAAATTAGTCTCCGAGGCTTCCTCTTGCCGTTTTTGCCCGTCGCCTTTACCCTCGGCAGGGCCATTACCTTTAGCTTGCAAACTTTCCCCGCCGTTCTCACCATCGGCAGGGGCGCTTGCTTTTTCTTGTGAACTTGACTCTCCCCTTTTATTCTCGGCGGGTTTTTCCCCCGCTCCTTGCTCCGGCTCTATCGGATTCTCTTCGCTTTTATTTGCCGCGGGCTGTTTCTCGTTTAAACTCGCCTTCAGTTCAGCGTGCTCTTTATCAAACTTGCGCCCCGCCAAATAGTAGGAGCCGATCTTATAGCCGGAAAATAAAATACAGATTACAAGAAGAATCTGAATGACGACAATCAGTTTTTTCTTAATAGGAATCACCTTTCTACACTACATAGTATCTTTTACCGCCACCGCCACCATTTTCGCTGCGGCGCGAACTTCCCCGGCAGCTTCCATTTCCATGGCAACGACGACTTTCCGCTCGCCAATTTCCTCGGCGCGGGATGTTAGCTTTATCTCTTCTCCCATAGGCACCGGCTTTTTAAAATCCACCTCGAGATGAGCCGTAATAAAACGCCCGATCACCGTGTCTGACCTAAGGTTCAGCCCCTTTTCACGGTGGGCAAACCACGCCGCCGACGCCGTGCCGTGGCAATCGAATAGGGTGGCGATCATGCCGCCGAATAAATTATGGGGCACGCCACCGGTGTACATCTTATCGGGCACGACGGTAGCGATACAGGACTCCCCGTCATACGAGGGATAAGATTTTAAATGTAAACCTTCTTCATTTTTCGGTCCGCAGCCCCAGCAGTATTGAAACCGCTCGCCGTATGTGGATTGAATAGAGATTTTTTCCATCATAACCTTCTTTCAATTATATCTAACTATAGTGTACCCATTCCGCCCATATCTTTCCATAAAAAAAGACGGCGCCTTGCCGTCTTTCACTATGCAATCTGTTCTATAGCTTGTTCCTCTCTTCTCGCCTTTAAGATTAATGTGATTATAGAGATCATAAGGGCGATATGGCCGAGCCCCGCCATGCCGGAAAAGGCGGCGTCCGGGTAAAGGACCGCACCTCCCGAGGCCAAAGTGTAAATTCCTCGAATGACGAGAGAGGCGATGAAGTAATTCATGGTCAAAAGATAGAGCCGATAGTTTTTGTGGAGGTTTCGCCCGTCCTCTTTTTCCACACGGAGATATAAAAACAGGGCGAAGGAAAATACCGCCCCGAGAAGGAGCATATGGGGATGGGCGAGGGATAAAGTTGTCCGCTTCGTAAAACCGTTGATCCGCGTAAATTCACGGTAGAGCGCGCCGAGCAAGAGCCCGAGTTCCAAGCAGACCACGGCGCCCTTCCCGATCTTTCTCCCGTCCACTTTTCCCGCTTCTTTTTCATAAAGACCGTCTACGAGGAGAATATAGCAAATCGTCTTCGGCAACATAAAGGCGCCGAAGGCGGGAATAAAGGGGGAGACGATCACCACGAGGGCGTAAAAGAAAAAGCTCGCGGCGATTAAATAACTCGCCCGCTTAAAGCCCGAAATCTCCCTGTCGCCATATGTCCACGCCACGAGGGCGAGCCCCATAATAAGGAAGGGGATGTTTCGTATAAGCGCCATAGCGTAGGGGCTTTCGCCGCCCCAATTATTCGCCGGGAGCAAGACGAGAACCACCCGAAGGGCGAGGAAACAGAAGAGCGTCCACTGCCGCCCCTTGGTGGCCTTCCCGCCGGCCGAGCGGTAGTAATAAAAATAGAGCAGGTAAAAGACCGACATGGTAAGGCTCGTAATCATCTGCCCGTAGGAGAGATACATCCGGTTCCCCGCGAGCCCGCCCGGAGAGAGATGGCCGTAGACCCTCGGGAGCAAATGGCAAGCGTCGCCGAGAGCCAAGAGAATCGCCATGGCGGCGAGAAGCTTCGCCCGCTTCCCCTTTTCTAAAAGGAGTGCCAAACCGAATCCCATCATCAACAGCAAATACACGAGGTCGAAATAAACCTCTACAATCTTAAACATTCTTCATTCCTCCCAAAATAAAACGCACCATCTCCTCGTATGCTCGGGAAAATTCATGGGGAGAGAGCTCGTTCATAAACACCCGCTGCATCAGCCCGTGAACCAGATCCCCTATGAGGATAAAACGGTTGTCCCTATAGAGAGCGTCGGTTTTCTCCCCGGCGTGGTACTTCCGCCACGCCAGTTCCAGATTGGAATTCCATGCCATGTAGCGATTGCGAAACAAAAGATAATGCTCCGGCGCGTAGAGCACTTCCCTTAAAAAATCGCCGTACTTTTCGAAAGCGCCCTCCATATCCTCGGGATCGGCGCGGTATAAATCGAAGAAAGCCTCGTGCATAAAGCGCAATTTTAAATCCAAAATATAAAAATACGCATCCTCCATATTGTGGAAATACTGATAAAAACTGCCGCGGGAAATTCCGAGACGCTCCACAACATGCTTCACCTTGGCATCGGTGACGCTGCAATTTTCAAATTCCGCTACCAGCGCCCTTTCGATACGCTCCCGCTTTTCATCTTTCAAACCAAAAAAGTACTCTTCGGCACGACGACCTCCTTTCCCTAAAATGACACTATGTCACTTTTAGAAAAGTATATCTCCAAGAAAAAAATCTGTCAATTCTTCCCATAAAAAAAGAGCGACACACGCTCTAATTTTTCCTGTAGATAAAATGTTCCCCGTCACTCTCGGGGCTGAAAGAAAAGTCCTCTGCCGAAAAAGATTCAAATACTTCCCTCTCAAAAGATTTCGACGAGAGAATATGGTTTGCGAGCATACCCCGCAGCTTTTTCGCCGTGGCGGAAGGCGCCTTCTTCTCGCCATCGTAAAAATCTACGGAGATCCACCGCCCTACTTGCTTTTTATCGATACGAGAGGAAAATTCTCCGGAGGCCAAATCATACACACGGCTCCCGGCGAAAAAATCCGAGTAATTCTTTCTCTGCAACGATTTAAGAGATTCCCCCTCGATCCTCAGGGGCTTCGTAAAATCCAAGCGATAAGGCTGCATCATAAAATCCGGGGCAATCGGCCCGTAAAAGGCGGATAAAATCACGAGATGCTCCCGGGCAAAGGCGCTCCCGAAAACCTCCGGAGCCATTTGACGAAAGGCGATGCCCCTGTACGTATCCTTGGCGGCCTTCGCCGTGGGCTCCTCCATCTGCTCGTAAGAGAGGGCGAGCTTTTCCGCGAGATCTCCCTTAATGGCGAAAAACTTCGCCAAGGATTCTACGTCCATCTTGCGGAGCTCGGTTAAAATCATTTCCGCCACGGGATCCAAAGCCACGCGCCCGGTACCCGGCGACCAATCCATTTCCTTACTCGGGGAAAGAATCAGAAAATCCTTCATCACCTTCCCCCTTTCAGCGTAAACTCGTCAACATCCTCTACATCCATGGCGAAAATTCCCGCCTCTTCAAGACGTGCGGCAAAGATTCCCTTCCCGGGAATCAGCTTGCCGGAAAAAGAGCCGTCGTACACTTCCTTCACCCCGCAGGAAGGACTCCGCGACTGTAAGATCACAAGCTCCACATCCTCCTCGAGTACACGTCGAAGAGCGATCTCTGCGCCCCTTCGAAAAGCCTCATCCACGGAACGGCCCTCACGATTTATAACCTCGTCTTCTACCAGTTCCGCCGGAATCCGAGGCGTGGAAAGCCCGCCCATAACCTCCGGGCATAAGGGCACCACCTCGTGGCCCTCGAGCAAATCCTCGAGCTTCGCCGAAAAATTATTCCCACCGTTGTACTTGCAGTTCACGCCGAGCAAACAGGCGCTTACGCCGATCTTCATCACGCATCCTCCTTTATAGGAGATATTATAGCAAAACCGCCGGCTGTCATTGGGAGGAAAGAGTATAACTCGGCATCATCGACGGTAATCCCTCTTTGTAGCGTTCGAAGTCCGCTTTCTTTTGCATGCACAAGTATCTTTCGCCGATTGTTATTGGAAAATAGCCCTTTATTTATAAAAACTTTCTCAAACTTACCTTACCTCTGTTAATTTTCGATCATTCTGTAAAATAAAATACGACATTATCGTAAATTTTAGTTTACTAAAGTAAAGCATTATATTATAATCGTGTTAGTACACTAAGATATAAGATCTTGCGTACATAAATGTTACTAACATAAGGAGGAGAACATGAATAATAGGAAGATTAAAATTCTATCGCTTTTAATCGTATGCGTCATGTTGCTCGCTGCCTGTGGCGGCGGCGCCAATAATGCCGCAAACGGCGGCGGCAATGGTGGAGAACAAACCGCAAGCTCCGAATCCGGTGGCGAAAAGATTTTACGCACCAATAATAAA
>QWCK01002666.1_pt1 | contig 21652 bp, 21 predicted proteins | sample 1972571 | NCBI WGS metagenome assembly QWCK01 (sample SAMN09866710, study PRJNA288562) | Human gut metagenome isolate term2_stool, whole genome shotgun sequencing... | isolation source: gut | host: Homo sapiens | place: USA: California | reverse complement strand
CCTTATAAGAATCATAGACAGAGTCAAAGACAAGAGCCTGCAGTGGCTTTTTTAAATCTCCTTTGGGAGACGGAATGTTTTTTACGATAGATTCTAAAACATCCTCAATATTTTTCCCCGTCTTTGCCGAAATTTGAGGAGCGTCCTTCGCCGAAATACCGATAACATTTTCTATTTCTTCAATGGTCTCTTCAACTCTTGCCGAAGGAAGATCAATTTTATTTATAATCGGTATTATTTCCAAGTCGTTTTCAAGAGCAAGATAAGTATTTGCGAGTGTCTGAGCTTGAATGCCCTGAGTGGCGTCAACAACAAGCAAAGCGCCCTCGCAAGCGGCGAGGGAGCGTGAAACCTCATAATTAAAATCCACATGTCCGGGTGTATCTATCAAATTCATCTCATAGATTTCACCGTCTTTGGCCTTGTATCCCAATTTAACGGCTCTTGCTTTTATCGTGATTCCTCGCTCTTGCTCAAGTTCCATATTGTCAAGCAATTGCTCACGCATCTCTCTTTTTGTAATAGAATCGGTCTTTTCCAAGATACGATCCGCCAATGTAGATTTTCCGTGGTCTATATGTGCTATGATTGAAAAATTTCTTATTTTATCTGAATTGTAGGTCAATTTATCACCTCATATTATGATCTGAGTTTTTTCTTCATCATTTCAGGACTGAGTGCCGCTCTTACGGCTTCGTCCTCTTCTATTATGCCCTGTTTATATAAATCGAAAATTTCTTTATCCATTCCGGTCATTCCCTCTCTTGAAGAAGTATTTATAACCGAATCCATCTGATGAGTTTTTCCTTCACGAATCATATTCGCAATTGCATTATTAACTTTCATGATTTCAAATACGGGTATAAGCCCTCCGTCTTTCTTTCTCAAAAGCTGTTGTGAAATAACCACTTTCAGGGTTTGTGCAAGCTGAATTCTTATCTGTTGCTGAGCAGAAGACGGAAATACATCAATTATTCTGTCAATCGTATTTGCAGAGCCTAAGGTATGCAAGGTTGAAATTAAAAGGTGCCCTGTTTCCGCTGCGGTCATTGCAGTTTTTATTGTTTCATAATCTCTCATTTCTCCGAGTAAAATAACATCGGGAGATTGTCTCAAACAAGCTCTCAATGCAGTTAAATAATTGCTCGTATCGGTTTCAATTTCCCTTTGAGATACAATCGCCTTGTCGTTTTTATGCAAATATTCCAGTGGATCTTCAACAGTGATTATATGAGCACGACGATTTTTATTTATTCTGTCAATCAAACAGGCAAGAGTTGTCGTTTTTCCTGAACCTGCAGGACCGGTAACGATTATAACACCTTTTTGTAGATCGGCAGTTTCCAAAACAGCTTCGGGTATATTTATTTTTTTAGGATCCGGAATATCAAACGAAACAAGTCTTATAACGCAGGCATAGGAACCTCTCTGTCTGTATGTGCTGACTCTGAATCTTGAGAGACCCGATACAGAAAGAGAAAAGTCATCGTCTCCTGTTTCCTCTAACTTTTCCATATCTCGATTTGCATGTTTATAAATTTCTGCAATTAAATTAAACGTGTCGGTACTTTTCAATCGTTCTTCGTCAAAAGTCTTTATTTCACCGTTTATTTTATATGTAATGGGAAGATTTGCAAGAACGAATACATCTGCAGCCTTGTTATCAACTGCAAGTTTTAAAATTTTGATTATATCTTTCATGTATTTCCTCCCGCTAAATCTGAAGGTTCTTCGGGCTTCCAATCGTCTGTAATTACAGTCTTGTGCTTTATAATTTTATATTTACCGTTCGTTTTTTTAGCGACAACAAAAAGCAGAGATTTGTCATCGATTTTTTCTCTGATGGTCAGCGTTTCAGGCCCGTTTTCGGTCATTTTTGCGATTCTTTCGGTTGCTCTTAAATCAGCCGAATAATAGTTTTCGGTATCCTGAATATTTATCTTTGAGATATCCGATTCTCTCTTTGCACTTATCATTGTCAAAACGGCAAAAACCGTCAAACAAAAAATCGTGAATATCATAATAAGGGAAGCGGAACCGGGACTTATTCCGACTCTTTTTTTAATCATTTTTATTATCCCCCTTAAGTTTTCCTACTTGCAACGAAAACACATCTTTTTTTGTCTGAATTTCTTTAATACTGATTGTAAGCTTTTGATAATCTTTATAATCTTGAAGTTTTGTTTCTGCCTCATATACGGCAATTTCTTTTACCTGCGTCTGAACAAAATTAGAATCATAATATCTATTCTGTAAAACATCTTTATTTTCACTGCTTTTAAATTCTTCTGCAATTGTCGTCGCTATTTCTGAAGAATGATCTTTTTTCTCTGCAGTCTCAATCATCATTCTTGAACTTGCAAAAGTTTTCATACAAATCGCCGCTGTGACCGACAAAAATAGAATTACAATAATAAAGTTCTCGCTCATTCCCCTCAGCATCACAAATCATCACAGAAATCTCAGAACATTTTATTCCTATATGACGATTCAAAATATAAAATAAATTTTGCCTAAGTTCATCCTCAATATCGTTATCATCGTTATCACACATCAACGCCAGCGGCAGTTTCGGAATATATTCCGCATTGACCTTATCCCGGTATTCTTCTTTCAGATACAACTTCACCAGTGTACCATGATCTCCGATTGCCTCTGCTTCTGTCCTCTTCGGCTTTGTGTAATAAAAATGTTCGTTGACGCCTTCCATCATAAAGCTCAATGCATTTCTGCTTTCTTCGTAGTGAATCGTTGTGATTCCGATTTTATCTGCAAGCATATAGCCAGATAAAAGTCCGATGCCGAACTGTGATGTTGGTTTTACATCGTATCCCCAGTCTGTGTTTTGTTTTGCGAAGTCTTTAGACCTGTAATAAGAATTTCCAATATGAAGCAGGTAGTTCTTGATGATGTATGCATTCATACCGGTTCCGTGATCCAGACAATAGATGTATCTTTCTTTTTTCCCATGAAGGTCTTCTTCTCCGATACCGAATTCGATCGTCAGGTTCTCTGTCTTCCCTTTTTTCTTATTATATGCTTTCATACACTTCGAAGCATCAAGTGCATTCTGATAAATCTCCCGCAGGCACAGAAACGAATCTTTATACAGCTGGATCCCCATTAACAGTTCAAGGATTTTTGACTGGTTCAGAACGAATTTCATATCGTTATCCGGCACAAACTGATCTTTATCATAGCCTATGTCCGTTCTGTCAACTTTCTCTATATTGAAGCAGTATTGACCGTTTTCACTGCTCTGGTTCATTTCCCATCTATTTTTCAGTACATAGTAATTGTCAATCTCATTATCGATCCATCCCATGTAGTCCTGAATGAAATAGTACATCTCCGGATCTTCACAGTATGCCTGATAGCAGATGATAACTTTTCCATTTGTATTCTGTACTTTATACTGCAGTTCCTGGAATTTTGCATTCCAATGCTTATAACTCACCGCATCTGTAATCTGTTTCTCCGCATACAAGGAGCGGGGTGCTCTTTTGGAATCGAAATGGATAACATCTCCCAGTCTTAACATCATTGCAAGGAACTGTATGTTCGCCGTCCCGCCAAGCCAGTCTTTTCTCGCATCCGGCAACTGGAATACGCTTTCCAGATTTTCTCCGTGACATCTGCATATTGCAGCCAGGTCTTCTATGAATTTTTCTGCATAGAATCCACCGATCGCATCTGCGATTTTCCCTTTCAGGCTTTCGACATTCTCCACTGCCCTGATATGGTGTGTCTGCCGTATAAATTCACTGCGGATCCATCTGCTTTTATCCATATATTCAGAAACAGAGCCCTTGCATTTGTCCAGGTCTGTTATGTATCCGTTACGGAACTCTTCATACTGCTGCATAAATTCTGCCAGTGACTCTGTCATCTTATCTTCTGTCGGCTTTGCACATACATAATTTTTCGCCGTGTCGTAGCAGAACAGTTTATCTTTATTTTCCTCGATGATCCGTAAGGCCTCTGAATATGTATGCTTTGGTTTGTAGTCATTGCATATGGTGAATTCCAGTGTATTATCGTGGTATTCTTCTGTTCCTTCTACTGCTTTCAGTACTTTATACTCCCAGTCCGGCAATGCCATCGCCGAATCATGCAGATATGCGGACATATACAGCAGAAGGAGCTCGTACACGGTCAGCTTCTCCATATTCTGTCCTAGGATATCTTCTATGATCTCCAGTACTTTTTCGCTGTGTTCTTTGTCATGTGTGTCGTAATCCCGCATCTGTGCAATGATCTGTTTATTATGCTGGCTTACATTTTCCACAATTCCCCTGCACACACGCCACAGGCTTGTCGTGTTATCATCTTTTACTTCTTCTGTTAATGTTGTGATTCTTTCCTGTATTTTCATATACTGTATCCTCTCGTGTTTCTTTTTTTATCTGTCCGAATCTTTTGTGTATTTATTATAACATGTGTGTGATGATCCGTAGAAGATTATGTATGAAGAAAACAGATACGAAGGTATTTTACCGCCCTGTATCTGTTTTTGCTTCTTATGTATACCAATAGTCATATCGGTCCCTTATGTTTTTTTCCATGTGATGCCGGTTACCCCGCCGTTTCACCATCTCTTTCGCATTCTCGTAAAATATCTGCCGCATATATTCTTCCCCGTACTTTTTCTCTACATACGCTGCTGCCTTCTTCATCTTCGGCGGTCTGTGCTTTTTATCGTGTGCATCGGTTCCGACGCAGTATATCAGTTCTTCGTCCAGAAGTGCTCCTATGAATTTCTTAATCTTTCTTCCTCCGCCGCCAGTGATGCTGTCTGCGTTGACCTGTATGTACACGCCCATATCGTAGAGTTTAGTTATTCACTTTTGTAGTGTAACATGAATCTTTACACACACCAATTACCTATTACCCATCCTCTCAAAAATTGCCTCCAAATATATTCCCCCATACAATCTTAACCATTCCGTCTCCGACAGTTTCCCCTTATCTATCACCATACTCATGGCTACATTTACTGTATTTCTTGTAATATCCACATCTTTTCCCAGCACACACACGGCTCCTTTATTAATAATATATCGGAACTTCTCACCCTTTTTCGTTATAAATGTATATCTGCTAAATAATTGTATCGTCTTCCAATCCTTGATTTCCGCTTAAAATACATTGTTTCAACTCAACCACAGCATTTTTCCGCTGTCGGTATAGACGGCATCTTTCTGCATACGCACTCGCCTCATTCGCATTGTATATCGTTCTTGTAATACCTCGTATATTCACTATCGTCGGCCTTTTCCTTATTCAATTCTATTTCTTTTCTCAGAACTTTCAAATCTGATAAATTGGCTTCCAGATCGTGTGCCCGTCTGGCAAATCCCTGCGAGTTAAAAAAACAGACCATAATCGCAACTGTAACCGTAAAACATGCCGCCGGTACCGTCAAATAACCAGCTCCTATTTTAACACCCACAACGGACAAAATTGCGGTAAATACAGAATAATATATCTCTAATATTTTCGTTATGAGATCCTGTACTTTAATCCTTTTATATGTATTTTCGCGTAATTTAATTACCCTATCAATTTCCTTTTGTAATTCCTCATATAAACTTTGTAACATCTCTTACCTTCTCTCCCCAATACAAACGTTCTTCTTCCTCTTAATCATCTTCAGAACCCTATCCTTCTTTGTCCCGTTGTCCGCGCTCGTTCATTGTAAACGCACCATCGTCGGTACAGATTATAATACTGCCGCTCGAAAGAGCGGCTCATTTTTAACTTTTTCTGCATTTAACCGGCAACTTATTCCCTCAGCGAAGTGCCTTCCATATTTTTATTTGTTCATAACATCAAAACACTTCCAATACATCCAGCGCAAATATCCGATAATCATGGACTGTTCCATCCTCTACTACCAGATCTTTATATCTTGCTTTCATATAATTTGTAATCATCTCGTCCGTTTCCTTGGTATTATCAAACTCCAACGCCATCAGACAACAATAAATACTTTCCATATAGAAGTACGTTATTTTTTCTGCTTTCTTCGTCTGATTGCTATATTCGATTGCATAATCTTGATAATTGTTAGCGAGGCTCCACCAGATTTCATAGTTTTCTTTTTGTTGCTTTTCCATTTCTCTAAGAAGTTTCCTTTTACCGATAATGAGCATGTCTAATTTTTCCGAAACAGGAGCTCTTTCTTTCCACTCGTCCATATATAAAATTTCTTTGCATGCTTGTATCTCATTTTCGAATGAATTCTCATCTATCATATAGTCAGAATAATTCTTTTTTAATTTATTTTCCACTTCTTTAAACTGAGGATTATTCACTCTGGTATCTTTCTGACGCTCTATCCATTCTAATGGATTGTTAATGCTCATCACATACTGTATCTCTTCACTATCCTCTAAATTGTCCGTTTTTACATTTTTTAATATGAACCTGTATTCTTCTGGTTTCCTTCTTCTTATGTTATCTGTTGCATTCACTCCCTTTTCTTTGTTTTTTGTCTGATTTTTCTGTTTCTTTTGTTTCTCCAAATTACCAGATACATCCATTTTCTTTTTTTCCGTCTCATTTTTATCTTCACTTTTATCTTCCGATGTTATATCATGTTTCTGCGCTGTTTCTGTGCCCACAGTATCCTGTTCTATTCCAATACATACCTTCACATTTCTTTCTAACGCTTTTACTGTACTCATATTAAATGCACACACCACAATCGCCATCACTATTCCACCGCAAATATTTTTTCCATATTCTCTAAAAATGCATTGACGTTTCTTTTGATAGCCATCACATAATATGTTTGTATGGAATCCTACCTTTTTTTGTTTATCTTCATCCTTATATGCTTCTTCCATCATCGCATCATACAAGGATCCCTTCCGCTTCTTTGCTTTCTGCCAGTCCAAAATCAGCAAAGTCATATTTACACATAGATAAATAAGAAAGATAAAAAATAAAATGCCAAGTAGTATTTCACTTTTAAATATTTTTACTACTCTCGATACTCCTCCGGTCACTAGCATTGATATTAAAGTACTTTTTACCTCTTTCTTCGTCTTATCCATAACCGTTTCCTCATTTTTACAGGTACTTTTCCTTAATTCATCACAAATCCGCCTCTATATATTTATCAATTAAATATATCAACACTTCATTATCAATAAATTTTTTTACATCAATTACACTATCATCAGATTTAATACTTTTTTTCTTCATATTTTCCATAAATGCATAGAAAGCATCTACCTTAGTACCGGATTGTTCATCCGCTTCCGCAAGAAGCAGTCTGTTTAGTTCTTCTTTCCAAACATGACCTGTGCATTCTACGAAACGTTGAAGCGACAGGAATAAAGACTCCTCTGTTTCGACTTTCTCATCATCCCCCCCTTTATTCAGATCTCTCATATAATTCTTTACATATTCTGGCAAAGAATAGCGCCTGAATTTTCCTGTCTGGCTCACATTCACCAGCGGGATTTCTGACGTTTCCATCTTTTTCAGTACAAGGCTCAGCCCACTCGGCAAAAGATTAAGTTTCCTTGCAATTTCACCCTGATTAATTCCATCTTCCTCATATATGATGGTCAAAACACTTTTACAATGTTTCGAATTGATATATTGAATCTGTTTTTCTATACTTTTTTTATCATGTTCCATATTCATTTCCTCTTATTGAATACTTCTATTCTGTTCACTAACTAAGTAAATATGATATCACATTTATCATTTCACTTCAACATTTATCATTTCATTTCATTTTTTCATACTCAATACAATACATTTTTCGCTATTATACACTCTTTAGTATATTGCAAATATCAAATCGTCTTATCCTCAAATCTTTATCCTGAAGATATGCACCCTTACAATTAACATTATCTATCTCCACACAAAAATTTTTTCACCTCTTTACAACAACTTATCCCTTTCCATTTCCTCGCACATCTAAAAAGCAGGATAAAATTATTTCAAAAATTCTATCCTGCTCCTCTACCACAATATTATATTACTCTTCTCTTATACTTCTTATTTTATATCCTTTTTCTTTTCTGTGTGTAAGTATATAATATTTTTCCTCTTCTTTCCTAAATTAAATTTACACATTTAATTTTTAATAATAATATTTTGAAAACACCTCTGACAAATTAATACCTATTCCATTACAATACTTAACAAAAGACTCTATAGATGGATTTCCATTATATGATTCGATTTTTGAAATCATCTGTTGTGTTAAACCTGTTTTTTGAGCAATATCTTTTTGTGTTAATTTTTTCTCTTTTCGAATTTTCTTCAAAATCTTAGCAATATCATATATTTCCGTTTCTACTTCATATTGCCTTTTGAGTAGCGGATCCGCTGCTACTTCTTTTTTCAACTCCTCTAATACACCCATATTGATGCTTCCCTTTGCTAAACAAAATTATATGTATTCATTACCCATTTTTATCATAATATACTTTTGATCGTAGTTTTTTCTTTTTTAACATAATAATCACCTCATCTTTCTTATTTTATATTTTTCAGAAACTATAAAAATATTCTTAGGACTTATGTCTGAGGGATTAACTCCCTCAGACTCCGGTGGTAAATTTAAATTTGCTCTCTGTAAATTTCTGGATTTTTTAACATCCTTTTTTCTCTCTTTACAGCAGTAATCTTATCTTTTTTTTCTGTTTTATTCTTCTGTTTATGCTCCGTTATGTAGGTAATATTTATTGAATTGTCATAACCCATATAATAAAATATACGAACAGATTTCTTCTTAATTTCATAAAGTATCGGTGTAATATTTTTATCAATTGGTTTCGTACAAAAATTCTTCACCCCATCCTTTTGCATTCCCTCTAAAACAGTCAGCACTGTCGGCTTCACTTCTTTCGAGAGTGTAGACAATAATGTTTTACCACCAGAGGTCCTATATACATATACTTTCATATAGTTCCCCTTTTTTATTACAACTATCAGTTGTATTTTTTATTTATAATACAATGATTACAAAAAAATGTCAAGTGACTTCTGGCTGCTAAAACACACCTCCTTTTCTTTCAGCAGCACCATTACTTTGTCTACAGTTTCATTGTAATTCATGAAATCACATCCTTTCGGCTTTATTGTGATTTCATTATCGCATATAAATTTTTATCCTTATATTTTTCTTAAAAACAGTCTAAAATCAATGCCCCCTCAAAAAGATGAGGATAAAAATATCATGAGGATAAGCCACAAACGATATAGATCGCATCGACATTGGAAATGTCCGCTAACATAATGGCTCCTTTAATGCATCCATTAAAATTTTCAGAAGCACAGGCTGAACAGTATTGCTCATACGAATCGTTAATCCCTTTACTTCAATCTCGATCGTATGTGAATTGTCAAGGTACATAGAATTGTTTCTTTTATCTTGAAACAGTTCTGCCGGAGAAGTTTCCGGCTCTATAGCAATCTGAACTACATCCTGTTTATGAGATGTAAGATCAAGAGTGCTGGCTTTTCCAATCGGATCTGGTATCTGGCAGGCTCTTTTGCACAGACGGGAAACGGCATTATAGAAGCAGCTTGGAGAAATCCCTTGCGCTTCACACCATGCAGCGTCTGTTAATCCACTTTGCCTGCTGAATTCAGTCACCAGTTCCATCCAATCATCCAAGGAACGTCTTGGTGTACGTTTATCACTCATAATGAAACCTCCAAATGTAGTGAATTTCTACTTCCTATCAAAGAAGTGGAGTAAAAATCTATCTGCTATCATTATGAGTTAAGAACCGGCGAATATCTAGTTACCCAAAAACTAAGCGCTTACAAAAGAACTCAATGAATTGGTTGGATAAAGTGATATCGCCGGACTGTTCCGGCGATATCAAAGGATTACTGTGGACACAAGATTGAGCTGTTTCTGGACAATTCGTGTGATCAAGAATCGGTCAATTTAGGAGATCATAAACACCCTCTCCTTTTCATTTGAAGAGGGCTTTTACTTTTGTGTTTCTACATCACTCACCTCTGTTTATCAGAAACTTTTTCTTATGCTACCACGGATGTATCAAATTATCAATTCATTAAGAATTTTTTACTTTTGCGATTCACCGTGATAAAGTGTTGTTTTCAATTTAAAACTGGCTAATCTGCCAGTTTTAAATTTTGCATAATTTGTAAATACGGATTTATCTGTTTATAAAAATTTAATAGTGCCTGACACCTTGTAATTATTTCGTATACTAATGTTTAAAAAGAAGCGACAACACTCTCGGTCTTGCGCCTTTCTCATATCGAAATCCCAAAGCATGTCTGATAATTTCCGGCAAATAAAGTTTCTCTCCATCTCTTATCAAATATCCGGCCTGAAGCATCAATTTTTCTTCCTTTGCCGTGAGTAACCCCTCTTCCGCATTCATAGGTAATTTCTTCTTACTTTCAGAAAGATTTTCTAATTTTTCAAAAATCGGCGCCAAGTCTTTATATTCCGCTTTAATTTCAGAAATTTTATCTTTCGAACAATTTGGTAATGCATTTCGAATTTCTGATGGCATTAAAATTCTATCTACATAAGAAGGCTTCTTTCCATTCGATTTGGATGCATATTTTAAAAATCGAATAATATCTCTTGCCTGCAACTGACCATTAAAATCAGAAAGTGCTGCTAAAATCCAATTTGAAGCATAGGCTTCATTTGAATTATTTTTTCCTAACTTTAACCCCCATAACTTTTCAAGATACTTCTCTATAACTTCTTGAGAAGCATTTTCAATAGATATGGATTCTTGATAAAAATCTTCAACAGCGTGACTCACTACCCATACTGCCAGTTTAAGAGCTTCATTAGAAGACCATTTCAATTCAGCATAACTAAAGGCCTGTTTAAACTGCTCATAATTGACTGTAATCGCATTCTGCGCCATATCACTTCGCAAGAAAACAATAAGTCCTATATTTTCATATTTTGCAGCAATTGAATTCAATATTCCCTGACATAAAACTGCAATTGCTCGCTGTTGCACCTTACTTGATGTCACCGATAATAAAATTTCTTCCATTCCATCAATTAAATATACAATCTTTTTTTCTTCCTTCTGCAATGCTGTATTTAATTCTGCAAATGAAGAAATATTTTTATTGACTGATGATACAAATATTTGTTCCCAAAAATTCATCCAATCAACATCATCATCCATACTCCGAGATAACTTATATGCATTGTCAATATATACCGCTGTTGATACATCTGCAAAAGATATTTGTTCATTGAACTCTTCAATACATTGTGTTAGCAATGGTTTTATTTCCGAACTATTCTGAGCAGCTAAAACAGGTAGAAAATATCCATTATCTACATCATACTGCCTTGGAATAATTTCAGTGCAAAAAGAATTCCAATTTTTCTTTTCCATTAACTGACAATACAAAAAAGTTTTTCCTGACCCCTTAGCACCTTGAACAACTGCCGTAGGAATCTGATAACTATATCTCATACAAAGGTTTTTGATTGGTTCTGTTAAAAGTAACTCTTCTGCTCCATTTTTTTCAGCAGTTGTTTGATTATTTGCAAAATTATAGATTTTCTTCAATAAAGTCGCATGTTCCTGTTCAGGATAAAAATCAACTTTACTCATTTCTTCTGGATAGTATTGTTCAACTATTTTTTTAATTGAATAATACATATCTCTATCTTTTAAAACAGACAGAATCTGTCGAAAACTTGTTAAATGTATCAGTTCGCTTGCAAATGGAAGTTCTACTATAATATTATCTAACAATTCTTCTGTTTTTTCCGTTGTCTGAAATATATCAATTAAACTTTCTTTTATCTCTACTTTTTCTGATATTGAAAAAGTATCTGGTATCATACTTAAAAAAATCGTTGGCAATAAAGTATCAGTATCAATATAAAGTCCTTTAGAAATAAACTGCAAAATTTGTTTAGTTCCAACAATAGATTGTTTCGACGTTGAAGTAACGCAATATTTTTTTACTCTTGGATCAAGCAGAAGTGGAGCTGAATACTCACTTATACCTGCTCGTAAATCAATTAAAACGGCTTCTGCTCCCAAATATTCTGCTAGCTTCGATAACACTTCTGCCAAAATATACTCTTTATTTCGACTGGTAGTTATACTTTGAGGACTTGCATATAAATCATATAATTGTTGTACATAACGGTACGTTGGCAAAAAGAAATGTTCAACCTTTTGCTGTTTTGTTTCAATTGGCAAAGTAACTGCTCCCATCAAATTTGCTGCAGTAGATACTATCTCATCTATATTACTGTTATCTTGAATTAAAGTTAACAAATCTAAGTAACTGAAAGATGCCGCATTTAAATCACCTTGTATTAAGGTAAGTCCAGGTGCTTCCAAATCCGAATCGATAATAAGTAACTTATTCTTCTGTGAATTCTTATGCACGTTCGTCCAAGCCATAGCAAACGCAATCAATGACAATGTTCGTCCTACACCACCCTTATAAGAATGAAATGCAATCACCGGACAACTTAATTCATTTAGTTCACCACTTGGATAAACAGAATTCTGATAAATTGCTTTCTTAAATAAAGGCATTGTATGAGATGAAACAGACACATATTCATCATCATACGTAATCTTTATGTTCGTATTCTGATAATCCAACTTTATCGCCGAACAATCAAGCGTCATATTTTTTGGAAAAAGCTGACCTAATACTTCTCTACACTTCTCATTTAATATATCTTTTGGATACACTACAATTTCATTTGGATATACCTCTATATTGTATATATAATCTTTCCATTCATTGTAATTTATTAAAATATATCGTTCAATATCTTTCCATGTATAAAATTTCATCGTCTAAATCACCTCTTTTAACCATTCTTTTATTTCAGTTAATGTACGCTCAAACTTCTTTACGTCATTCGTATTTTGTGGTGCAATTGCATATCTGCATAATTGATGATATTCCGACGGAATCACAGTTTCATTATATTCCGAGACAAATTGGTTTAATATGTAATTTCCAGCTTGATTTACTTTTTTCAGCAGTATTTTAAAATCATGTGAGCCTAAAACTGCTTTTGTCTCTTCATTTGCTTGAGCCACCTCAAATATCCTATCATTAATCATAATCAAACATTTCAAACCACATTCTACACAATAGCACAATAACAAACGCCGGCTATTATCACTTCCCACATTCCAATTGTCATAAGCATTCGCATGCGTTGTAAATGCTTTCCTATAATTTCGTCTATCCGCACGCAACTTGGCCATAAAACTTCACCTTCTAAAATAAATTATACTCCATATCAACAAAGATATTCCACCAAAACTTCTATTTCATCTAAAAATGTCCTCCAGAAATTGCGAATTTCCCAGACGACATTTTCTAAATATATTCGATATTTATTATAATCTATCAATTTATATAACGCAAGTTATTTGTGCATTAAGGTATTCAATAATCCTTCGTTAAATTCTATATGAATCCTTTGCAATATATCATTTATCCTCACATTAGAAGAGAAAAATGTCTACGATTTTTCACCGTTAAAAGATGGCCTTGACTCATATCAGGAAACAATAAAAATCTTGATTTTTCTATGCCTTCCTTATAACATATAAATATCTTAGTTCTCCATTTCCAAGTTCCATTATGCACTATTTCATTCCGAATTGCCTCTACAGTACTGATTAACTCACATTTTTCAAAAAGTATATTTTCGACTTCATTTATTTTCAACTTTTTCTTTGATTCCCACACTACATCCGAACATTTCAATTTTTGATACGAGTCAAAATTTGTTCGCATATTTTGTATCTCATAACAAATTTTACATACTATATCCAAAATAGAATATGTTCTCATCCAAATTTTCCCTTTTCTTTACTTAATCCCCATAAACTTAATCATCTCTGAAAACTTATTTTCGATGTGTTCCGATAACGATAAGCTCTTGCAATCCCTAAGGAATTCCATAAACTCTGGAATATCACTTGAAATTCTCCGAAGCATTTTTTGTTCATTAATTAAATTCGTTGCATATGTTAAATCTTGTATTGTGTCTATTTCAGCTTTAAGATCCTGCATTTGCTTTGATACATACCGATATAATATTTTCATTCCACTATTTTCTGGTATATAAAAATCATCCTTTATCCCTTGCAGTCTCAAAAATTCTCTAGGCGTTAACATTCTCACTCCATAACTATCTTTAATGATAGTTACGTTAAACGGATAAAGAAAATCAGACGGACAATTTTCTAATTCATAAATTTGAAATTTTCCTCCTTTCATATACCGATACTGATAGAACATTCCTTGTTTTAACTCCGACCCCATTCTTAATTTTATTTTTTCAACACTTTGTTCCTTATAATATTTCTCATCTTGTTTTTCCTTAACATAAATCATATCTTCAAAAGTTTTTGTTAAATTTATTTTGGCGGGAAATACAAATTTTCTGAAATTTTCTTCATCACTAAACCCAACAATATACAAACGTTCTTTCAAATACGGACTGTTACCAAATTCTTTTGCTCCCATAACAGCCTTCTTATTATAATAGCCTTCTTTTTCCAACTCTATAAATAGGTCTGTTTTTTTATATTTTTCTAAAGATTTGTCCGTCTCAAATAAAAAAGCCTTCGGTTTCTTTTCTCTTATTATCCTTCTGATTTCATAAAATAATATTACTGAATTAGCATTTCTGCTTATAGAATGTATAGCAGAAAATCCTTGAAAGGGAATTGAGCCAACAATTATATCTGCATCTGGCAAAAGTGCGCCATTTAAATTTTCTATTTTTTCAACGTCAACTTGACATTCAGGAACATTACTTTTGTAAATTTCAAATACCTTTTTATCAATAACGTTAGCAAAAACAATTTCTGCTCCTACATTTCTGAATGCTATCGATAGACCACCTATTCCAGACATCAAATCTATAACCGTATTCTTCAAAATCAAACCTACCTTCATATTTTAAAATAACTATAATTTTACTATTTTTCTTATTTTGCAATTTATCAAATGTTGCCTTACTTCCTGACATTTCAGTTAAAATACAAAATTTTAATCGGTGCTAGAACATCCACCGGGGACACAAAAAATCCATTAAACTCCGTCTCCATTGGCTTACTTTTTACTCCTTCTTTACTATACCAACGATCTTCACTCCCGCATAAATATTAAACAATTGAAATACATTAAAGATAAAACTTTTTATCTCCCATAACACTATTGCAACTATGTAAAAATATACAAAAATTAATATCGAAGCCATTGTATTATTTTTCCACATCTGATTAAACAATAGAAACTCCGGATTTACACAACTAATAATTATTTTTAGCAAAAGAGAAATTAATATTGTAAACAATTCCAACATCATACATTCAATAAATGTTTCATTTGTTTCCTGCAATTTACTCTTTTCATCTCCTTTACAATCCTTTGTTGTATCGTTAACCATCCTTACTAATAGTTCCTCACTGATAAGTGCCTGAAAAAAAGAATATCCGGTAAATACGGTCCCGAACATTGCAACAACCACATTCAATATCGTTTCACATGATTCAGAAAATATATTTACTGTTTCTCTCGTATATCCAACAACTGTAGCAATTATTAATATAATTACAATTAGTATCCCTCTTTGAAGATAATTTTTTTTCGTAATTTTAAATGCGTTCATTGCAGACGAAATAACATCTTTCGCTTTCCTCTCTTTTGCCAGCTGTAATGCTGCATCTATATTTATGTTAATTTTACCTTCCATTCTTTACTTCCTATCGTTTAACAAACGGTATTATTTTGCTTCGATTTTTTCTATATATTTCTCGATTTCCTTCACTTACATAATTCAAGCTTTTTGAATTCTCGTTTTTTTCCATTACTTTCATAACTTCCTCTTCTATCGTATCGCTTTCTATATCCATCTCTGTCCGTTCTGAAATTTTATCATTTTTAATTGTTGATTTTTTCTTTCCTGGATATTGAACATGAAAAATCGGTTCTACCGTCCCTTCAGATTTATCCACTACCTCAATTATTCCTTCTATATTCTGTGGTGATTTAAGAACTATTTCCCCTTTTTTACTTCCTACCAACTTTCGTAAATCTGTGGACAAACCGTTAAATAATCCCGAAAAATCTAAATCTCCATTCAATGGATAAAATCTTAAAATAAGTTCATTTACTTTTTCTACTTCTTTTAATGTATCACTTAATTTCTGCCTAGTTGGTATTCCCACTACATTAATTATCGGAATCGGCAGTTCTTCTTCTGTCTCTTTTTGCAAATTACTCACATATCTATTCATAAAATAACAGATTGTTGCCCTAAAGCTTCTTAAATCTGGACTTCCTTTCTGATTTTCAGCATATATCATACGATGATTTTTCAAATATATTGCAAATGTTGAATACGGAGCGGTTGGTATTTTTTCATCTTTTTCAATTAAATTTCCCGATTCATCCAAATCCGATTTTATTTCCAGCACTGTTTGTTTTACAAGAACTCCCGTCAAAACATAACCTTTCTCGCTTTCCATAATTTTTACTTCCATAAGTCTATAGGTTGAATCTCCTGATCTACGCACTATATTTTGATTTATAGCCGGCATAAATATTGTATCAAAATAATCCAACAATGATTTTTCTTCTTTCCCATCGAAAAAGACAACATTAAAATTTGCAATTGAAATTTTCTTTTTTGCCATATTAGTTTTTCCTCCACGATCTATTAAAACTTATCTTCATGATATCCTATTTTTCGACATAGTACAATGTAAAAAAGAAAGGCCTTTTCATTTTCATTAAATATTCTTGTGCCGCACCGTAATATCCAACCAGTTTATATGTCTATGTAACAAAATACCACCAGGGACACAAAAAAAGCCACTATTCCCGTCCCCAACGGACAAATGTTATTACAATTAACACCATCTATCTCCCCACAAAATTATTTCCACCTCTCCACAACTTATCCCTTGCCATTTCCCCGCATATGTACTATAATTTATATGTTTTACAAATGCCACAAGCATTACAAAAACGTTATTCTAATTAACATTCGCACAATTTAAATGCATAAATAACAATTCAACCAAACAAAAGAAAGGACCGTACCACATGAAAAAATTATCCACCTCTCTCCTTGCCAATCTGGTAGCAACGAAGAGAAAAGAACTGAAACTTACCCAGCAGGATCTGGCTGATGCCACAGGCATCAACCGCGCCCAGATCTCACGTCTGGAAAAGGAGGATTACCTCCCGTCCATTCCACAGCTGGAACAACTCGGTGAAACACTCGGATTCGAGCCGGATGAAGTATTCGTTGACAACAGCAGCAACAAGCTTCCATCACCATCCCCGCTGAATATCGCAGTAGCCGGAACCGGATATGTCGGACTTTCTATTGCCACTCTGCTTGCACAGCACAATCATGTCACTGCAGTGGACATCGTTCCTGAAAAAGTAGAGATGATCAATAATAAGAAATCACCGATTCAGGATGATTATATTGAAAAATATCTAGCTGAAAAGGAACTGGATCTGACTGCTACATTAGACGGCGAAGCCGCTTATAAAAATGCAGATTATGTAGTTATTGCTGCACCGACAAACTATGACAGCAAGAAGAACTACTTTGATACTTCTGCCGTAGAAGCCGTCATCGAGCTTGTATTAAAAGTGAATCCGGAAGCCATTATGGTCATCAAGTCTACGATCCCGGTTGGCTATACAGAGTCTGTCCGTAAAAAATATAATACATCAAATATCATCTTCAGTCCTGAATTCTTAAGAGAATCCAAGGCATTGTACGACAACTTGTATCCAAGCCGTATCATCGTTTCTACAGACAAATCCGATGAGCGTCTGGTAAATGCTTCCCGCACATTTGCGGCACTCCTTCAGGAGGGCGCTCTGAAAAACCAGATTGATACATTATTCATGGGATTCACAGAAGCCGAAGCAGTAAAACTTTTCGCAAATACTTACCTTGCACTGCGTGTGTCTTACTTCAACGAATTGGATACCTATGCAGAAATGAAAGAGCTCAACACTCAGGAGATCATCAACGGCGTATGCCTGGATCCTCGTATCGGAACACATTATAATAACCCTTCATTTGGATACGGCGGATACTGCCTGCCGAAAGATACCAAACAGCTTCTAGCAAACTACAATGATGTGCCTCAGAATATGATGTCTGCGATTGTGGAAAGTAACCGTACAAGGAAAGATTTTATTGCAGACCGTGTACTCAGCCTTGCCGGTTATTATGATTATAATAATCATGGGGATTACTCCGCTGATCAGGAAAAAGAATGCGTCATCGGCGTTTACCGCCTTACTATGAAGAGCAACTCTGATAACTTTCGTCAGAGCAGTATCCAGGGAGTCATGAAACGAATTAAAGCAAAAGGCGCCACTGTCATCGTATACGAACCAACTCTTGAAGACGGCACAACCTTCTTTGGCAGCAAAGTTGTGAATGATTTGAATAAATTCAAAGAAATGTCACAGGCTATCCTTGCCAATCGTTATAACTCATCCCTTGATGATGTGAAAGATAAAGTATATACCCGCGATTTATTCCAGAGAGATTAATTCTTTTTCAAAAAAGCGGCGGCACATCCTTTCTTTCGTTAGGATCTGCCGCCGCTTTTTGTCCTTCATGATAACATTTGCAAGCTATCATATCTTTCCGCTCTGTTATGTACTTAAAGGAGTATGCTATAATACACAAACTTTTAATTCTTATTTACAAAATTCCCATTTTTGTCTAATGAAACCGGCATGCTATCTATTGTATCCGTTTTTTCAATTTCCATATAAGCATACTCATTAAAATGCTCAATCTTCTCTTGCCATCCATTATGAAGATTCATAACATGTTGCGCACCTTTTCCAGTGAATGCAACTGAATAATAGCATTCCTTAATTTTTTCTTTTCCCAACACATTTTTCTCATATGAAATAACTGCATCGCTGCCACTTCCAAGAATTGTCATTGTATCTTCTCCAAAATCTCGAAATCTTCCTATCCAGTAAGAATAATGAATATAGGAATAATACATTCTTATTCCAGGATGCGGATGATCATATTCATCAATACTTTTATCAAAATAATCAGCAAATTTTCTTCCTGTTTTTTCTGCAAATGTTCGGAAACAAAGATAATTTGCTATAAACATCTTATCAAAATTTGCAAGATTTACCCTTATATCCTCCTGCCATTGCTGCAAAAACAATACCGCTTGTATTGTTACCGCAAAAGAATCCGCATCATATTCTTTTAACTGTGTAGTCCAATTCTTTGCCTTTCGGTCTTTATCATTAGCTACATCTGACATTTTAAACGTCTCATCAATACTTTTTTCACCTTTTTGTTCTCTAAGATGTCCATGCGCTATATGTCCATACTCATGCGCTATGGTAAAATTGAGCATGTGAAAATATATATTATCCATAAAAGTTGGTCGATTTTCTTCACTAATTTTAAAAACCGAAGTCAAATTATCTTGACTAACAAAATCTTCAACTTCATTCCAAAACGCTGTTAATAGGCCCACAGATAACGCTATATAATTTTCTCCGTTTTCATAATGACACAATGCATTAGCTCTTGTATCATTATATACCCATAGAGAGAGCTTCATTTCATCATATTTTTCCGGCGAAACCCATGTAGGCAAGCCTTGTCGAAGTAATTCCAATGCTGTATTTGCTTTTTGAGATACCAGATAAAAGTCTTCGACAAATTCGTATAATTCAATTGTAGAATTGGAACAAGTAATTATCGCTTTCTTCATATAGTCAATTTCCCTTACAAAATTTTAATGATTTGATATTGTTAATGTGCAAGAATATATTGTTTATGATCTCTTAAATTGTCCGATTCTTAATCACACAAATTGTCCAGAAACAGCTCAGTTTTGTGTCCACAATACATCTCTATCTTTTCCCGTATTGTTTCTGCATACGCTACCAAACGCTTTTCTCTTAATTCTTTCTCCTCTTTATAGACCTTTATTGTATTATCCATATCTCTTTACTCCATTAAACTTTTCATCATTATATCATTCATGATATGTTTAATCTAATGAGTTTATCTGTCTTTCATGGGGTCTGACCCTGCGATTTTGTTTACCTTTTACCCTTTTACCTTTTTATATTTATCACTTGGAATATCATTCCCCATATTTTTATATTCATCATTAACTTGTTGTATAATATAATTTAACCACATTGTAACTCCCATAGTAATTACCTTTGAAGTATTCTTTTTTGAATCCCAATGATAATCAGATAACTCCAAAGTTGACGATGGAATTCCCAATACTTTATAACAATAATAATTTAATGTACACGAAGATGTTCTATATCCAAAATACTGATCATCAACATTTCTTCCCTCTTTAGCATACTGATCACATAACCATGAATTCACACGAAATAATGTTCTTACATTTGGACAATTTTTGTGAATTACTCCATAAAAATCAAGATAACTATCATTGGTAGTTGTATGCATATCCACCATAAATGATAAATCACTTTTTATTCTATTTATATATTTCTTTATATAATCGACTTCTTTAATATTCTTCTTTTTATCAAAGGATTGAAGCGTATATCCACTTACATTGTTTCTTTTCTTCGGTTTTTGTGAGAATCCCCACGGATTAGCAACCGGTATAACACTTATTTTTACATTTTGGCGCATATACAATATGTCACCATCCATACCCGATTCTTCCGTAATTATTTGCATTATTTTTCCAAGTGAAGCAACAGCATCCTCTTCATCTGCATGTATTCCACTCACCAAAAGTATATGCTGTTGAAAATATCGCGGTTCAAAAGTATATGCATATATATTATATTGATTTGATGAATCCTTTCCTATTATTTCTCTTTTTATATAATTAGGATCTTTCTCTCTTAAAGGTTCGTAAACATTTTTTATAAAGTCATTATAGTCTTCTTGAATATCACAAAAACTATTCTTACCCCCATCAGCTGATGGTTGGTTTCCAAAAAATTTCATTGCGCTATGTCTTTTTGTGCTATTAGAATATTCTAATTTACTTTTTTCAGTCAAATTTCTCTCAGTCAAATACCTTATTAATAAATTTAATTCTATTATAATTCCAATTCCTAATATTATTGTTAAATATATTTTCCCCAAATTAAAACATAAAATAACTATTACAATATCTAAACTAATAACACTCATAATTAAATTAATTTTCGACATTTTATCACGATTTTTCACATTCTTTTTCTTTTTTGATCTACATACTATTTATAGCTCAACATATTATATTCATCTGCTTTTATTTCAACACACCATTTACATCAAACCTGTATATATTTCCTTCTATTTCAACCTCTCCACTTACACTTTTAAATGTAATTGGATTAAAATAATATGTATTACTATCAATTGTCACAAAGCCACTTTCTGCTTTATAATCAATATCATTAAAATAGTATCTTTCATTTCCAATTACACGTAAACCCTTTAAAGCATTTCCGTCCTGTGGATGAAAATAATACAACTCTCCACCTACTTCCGTTAAGCCTTTTGCTACTTCTCCTTTTCCCAGAAAATCAAATACATAACTTCCAGTATTATATACTCCTGTCATTGACTTTCCACTCTCTG
>QWCK01003445.1_pt1 | contig 21654 bp, 18 predicted proteins | sample 1972571 | NCBI WGS metagenome assembly QWCK01 (sample SAMN09866710, study PRJNA288562) | Human gut metagenome isolate term2_stool, whole genome shotgun sequencing... | isolation source: gut | host: Homo sapiens | place: USA: California | reverse complement strand
TCGATGACTTGAGTCATGCCTACTTTTGTTGTAAATATACTCTTCATGAGTCCTCCTTAATTACAGCGGATTGATCAATCTAGTTAATCCTTATTAACTATTAACCGTCAATCATCCTAATTACAGTTATAATTTAATCTCTATATCAACACCAGCTGGAAGATTTAACTTCTTTAGGGCATCTAATGTTTTTGCATTAGGTCCAATGATGTCAATAAGTCTTTTGTGAGTTCTTTGTTCAAACTGTTCTCTGGAATCTTTGTATTTGTGAACCGCTCTAAGAATTGTTATTCTTTCGATTTCTGTTGGTAATGGAATTGGTCCACTTACTTCTGCTCCGCTTCTTTTTACCGCTTCTACAATTTTCTCTGCTGAGCTATCGATAACTTCATGATCGTAAGCTCTAAGTCTGATTCTTATCTTTTGATTAGCCATTTTCCTCTCTCTTTCTTTTACGCCCATCCGGGCGTTTGATTATTTTTGGAAATCGCTTAGGATTATTCCTAAGCTCGCTCTGTCAGAGTTTCCTTATGTATTGGCCTATGCATAAGCAACATCCAACTTCAAAGCACTTATATATAATACGACAATTAAGCGTATTTATCAAGTTTTTTTCTGGATTTTACAAATCTTTTTGTTTTTTAACAAAGATTTTCAAACCTAGTAAAAACCCTGCTTATAAATATACCAGCTAGGTTTTACTTTTCAAGTTTATATAAAAATATTTTTAATTTTTTATTCCCTTCTTTAATATATAGAATTAATATACTTATATTTTAAATATATCAATATTGCCAATAGATTTTTTCTATGTTATGATTTTATTAACTTACATAGGAGGTAATTATGAAAAACAAATTATTGCTATTACTTTTAAGTGCTTCTATTTTAACAGCTTGTCAAAATGACAATGCTGATAATAAAGACGAAGTTAAAAGTGAAGAAAAATCTAAAGAAACTTCTGAGCAAAAAGAAGCAACTACTGATATAGCCTACAAAGAAGGTCAATACAAGGCTGTTGCCACAGGTGTTGACGGTGATGTTGAAGTCATAGTGAAACTTGGCAAGGATAAGATAGAGTCAGTTGAAATCGGCGAGGAAAATGAAACAAGCGGTATTTGTGAAGCTGTTTATGAAAATATTCCTCAAGCTATAGTTGATAACCAATCCTTAGCTGTTGACAATGTTTCTGGCGCAACTATTACATCTGCAGCAGTTAAAACTGCGACAGCTAAGGCTATAGAAGAAGGATCATCAAAGGAAGTTGTTGAAGCCCTCAAGAAAGTCGAAGTTCCAGTCGATGTAAAAGATGAAGAATTTGACTACGATGTTGTTGTAGCAGGCGGTGGATTTAGCGGAATTGTATCTGCTTATACAGCTGCTAGCAATGGTGCAAAAGTTGCCCTCATCGAAAAGAATGGCCTACTAGGAGGTACATCAATCACTGCCAGTGGTAATATGCTTGCCGCTCCAACAGAAGCTGATAAGGAAACAATGAAAACAGGCTGGCTAAACAGGTCTTGGTCCCAAGATTTAAACCCAATCGACATGGAAATGCTCGATGCCCTTATAGATGTTTCTCCAAAATTAATGCAAGTTTATGATGAAATCGGCGTTGATTACAGGACTGAACCAAGCGAAAAAGATGGGTCTATTACTGTAAAAATCAATCCAAATGAAAAATCAAAGAAAAACGCAGAAGCAATCACCATCCCATCTAAAAAAGCAAATGCCAAGGGTGGGCCAAGCCTAATCGCAACCTTTGTTAAAAAACTAAATGATTTGGGAGTTGATATTTACCTAAATACTCCAGCTACAGAATTGATAAATGATGACGAAATAATCAAAGGAGTAATTTCAGATTCTAAGACTGGCAAGAAAACCTTCCACGCTGACGCAGTAGTCCTTGCTACAGGTGACTATGCAAGAAATCAAGAAATGGATAAGGAATACAACAAGAGGGGTGCTGGAGAATATTCTGCATCTGCTATAGGCAACACTGGTGATGGCCACAAGCTTGCCCTAGAAGCTGGTGGTGTGATGAATCCATTCCAAGAGTCTATGTCGGGTGTATTTAACGCCAACCCACACGACTACCCAATGGTAGGCGATCCTACAAATGGTTACCCATTTGAAGCTATCCTTCTTAATATGGAAGGAAAAAGGGTATTTAAGGAAGATGGTGGTTCTCACCCACAAAAATTTGAATTCGTAAGAGAAGACGGACAAAATACTGCTTGGGCAATTATGGATAGCGAAATTGCTCCAAAACTTCCTCACTTGGAAGAATACCTAGAAAAAACTGCCAACAATGACAAAATTATCAGAGTTTACAAGGCAGATACTATTGATGAATTAGCCAAGTTAATGGAACTTGACCCAGAAGTTGTCAAAAAAGAAGTAGATAGGTACAACGAACTAGCCAAGATTGGCGAAGATACAGACTTCGGTAAAGACCCTAAATTCCTCAAAGAATTTAAGGCAGAAGGTCCTTACTACGCAGCCTTGATGTATGATGCAACCCGTGGTGTTTATGGCGGAATCAAAACCTCTCCAAGGGCTGAAGTTGTAGACAAAGATGGCCATGCAATACCAGGACTTTATGCATCAGGTGTAATCTCATCAGGCCAATTCTTTGGCGATTTCTACCCAGGTAGACAAGCTATAGGCGTGGCTGGCCATATGGGTTATATAGCAGGTGAAAATGCAAGTGCCTATGCAGATGAAAGTGTAGCAAATGACTATGCAGGCGAAAGCGATAAAAAATAAATAAGGCTCTATAAAAAAATCACCCTCCGGCTAATAAAGCTCGGAGGGTTTTTTAATGTTCTAAAAAACATTAAATTGCGCTTAAAAATTGTCCTATTCCTATATATTTTTCCATCAATATTACTTAGCCTTTCGAATCTTAAGCCACAGGCTAGCCACAAAAGGCACTAATAGTGAGCTTATTATTACAACTGTACCAAGCTGAGCTGCAGCAAGTGATGAGTAAGGCTGCCAGCTTTTATCAAGGTCTGCTACAAGGGCTGGGACTATTACAGAATTTCCCGCTGCAGTATAGGTGGAAATAGCTGCCCAACCTGGTCTTTTGTTAATAAATATATCTGCTGGTAGGCTAATTACAAAGCTTGCTAGGACTGTAAGAATTGACAAGACAAGACCTGCAGCTCCTCCCTTAAATATAGCAGATAAGTCTATTCCAGCTCCTATTGCAAAGCCTAAAAAAGGCATGATATATACTTGGGTGCCAGCGAGAAAATCACAAAAGCTCTTATCGATATTCCCAAGTATTATTCCTACAATAATAGCAAAGGCTAGATCCAGGATTGATGTAGGGGTGATATCTGCGATGCCAAGCATAGATAGGGTCAAAAATGTAAAAATTGGCACAGAAATAATTGCAGTAATGGCAGCACTTGCAACATCATATTCATCCCCGAACTCGCCAATCATCCCTATAAAAATCGAATTGTTTTGGTTTGAAATCGCCGCTATAAAAGCAAGAGCGGATATTCCAAGAAATCCGTCCCTACCAAAAAGCTTATAAAATATAAAGCCTAAAACAAGGGCTGTAAGCCACTTAGATAAAAACAATACCAAGCCCCTGTGAAGGGCAAGTCTAAGTCTTTTTATAGTAAGCTGACTACCAACTGCTACAAGGGTTATATCAATAATGGCATTAAGTCCATCCTTACTTACCATAGCCTCAGTCATAGGCCCGATTCTTAAAAGATTTGGTGCAAGGGTATTTATAATAGAAGCCAAAATCATAGGCACAACTATAGTCGCCGCTGGCACTTTTTTAAAAAATTTAGAAAGCATATCATCCTCCGTAATAAGGTTATTATACTTATTTATTTTAAAAATTTCTTTGTGAGATTATTCTTTCTAATTTTTGCAATTATTTTAATAAATAACAAAACCACTAAGGGGAATTTCCCTAAGTGGCTTTAGTCTTTAAATCTTTTAGTTTATATTCTGTTATACATCCAATTAATAATATCGCCTATTACTTCATCTTTGGCGTATTCATTCATGATTTCGTGGTATAGACCCTTATAGATTTTGATTTGGCAATCTTTTGATGAGTTATTTTCAAAAAAATCAAAAGAATCTTTAAAATTAACTAGGGCATCGTCCCTACCGTGAAGGATTAATACTGGGTAAGAGAAGTCTTTTTCATTTTCCTTAAACCAAGCTATTCCGTCTTTTACTGCATATAAAAGACCCAGTTGGTATTTTTTAAGGTTTAATGGGTCAGCAACATAGGCTTCTACAACTTCTTTTACAGAGCAAACCCCGTCGCCAAGCTCGTTTGGAAGTTCTGTGTGTGGGTCAATACTTTGCCCCGTAAAGGCTTACTGCAAAACCACCCATAGAGTGGCCTAACAAGAATACTGGCTTATCAGGATTTTCTTCTATAGCCTTGTCTACAACCACATTTACATCCTCTAGCATATCGTTGTAGTCCTTGTAATATCCTCTCTCGCCTTCAGATTGGCCGTGGCCCCTGTGGTCAAACCTATAGGTTGAAAAACCTGCCTGGTGGAATTTTTCTGCCACATAATCATACCTGCCGGAATGTTCTGCAAGACCGTGAACTATTACCACAGCTGCCTTGGCGTTTTCTACTTCTTCTTTATTGTAAAATAAATTAATGCCGTCAAATGATTTAATAAAATCTGTCATACCTTCTCCTTTGTGAAAACGTTTATTATTTATGTAAAGCTTACATATTATAGGCTTAAAGCCTTCCACTATTACTTTTACCCAAAAAAGTAAAAAGTCTTCTGAAAAATAAATAATTCAGAAGACTTTTAAAATATTTTTATAAATCGCTTAGGTCTACTTTTTTGTTAAAAGAGTATTCTTCGCTTGGGAAGGTGCCGTTTACAGATTCTTCATGGTAGGCATTTAATCCCTTTAGCATTTCTTCTCTAACATTGGCAAAGATTTTTACAAATTTTGGTTTGAAATCTGGATACATACCTAGCATATCTTGTAAAACAATTACTTGGCAATCTACGTCTTTTCCTGCTCCTATTCCTAAGATTGGTACTGCTACGCTTTCAGCGATTTTTTTACCAACAACACTTGGCACACATTCAAGGACTATTGAGAAGCATCCTGCTTCTTCAAGAGCCTTGGCATCTTCGATTAGCTTTTTGGCAGATTCTGGAGTTGTTCCTTGAACCTTAAAGCCACCAAGCATGGTAGATGATTGTGGAGTAAGACCGATATGACCCATTACAGGCACACCTGCTTTAATAATCGCCTTGATTGTATCTACGTATTCTGTGCCGCCTTCAAGTTTTACACAATCACACCCAGTTTCCTTAAAAATTCTTACGGCATTTTTAACTGCTTCTTCCTTAGAAACTTCATATGAACCAAATGGCATATCCACAGTTACAAAGGTATTTTTTGCTCCTCTAACAACTGCACTTCCGTGGTGGATCATATCTTCAACTGTTACAGGCACAGTAGAATCATAGCCAAGCATAGTCATACCTAGAGAGTCACCAACCAGGATGATTTCAACATCGCTTTCATCTACAATTGATGCCATTGTATAGTCATAAGCAGTCACATATGCAAATTTTCTTTTTTCTTCCTTGTACTTTTTAAAGTCTAGTATAGACATTTTCTTTTTCATATTTCTCCCTCTTTAGCCTTTACAAGTAGACAAACTGCCTCATTATAAGGACTTTTCTTGTTTTTGGCCTTAGCCTTATCCACGATAATTTGATTTATCTTTCCAATTTCACTTTCATTTCCCCTCAAAAAATCTGCTCTCATTGAGGAGGTATTCTTGCCAGTTTTTTCTGCTATCATAAGGACTTTTTCAAATATTCTTTCCCTATCAAAGTTAAAACCATCTAGGTTAAAAATGTCGCAAGCCTCATAGACCAAATTTTTCGCCATCTCTTTTGCATAGGTATTTTTATAAATACAGGCATTTTCCTTATCAATAAGTGCAGTAATAGCGTTAATACCAATATTTATAAAAAGTTTCTCAATTACTAGTCTATTAATATCATGGCTTACTTCTAGATCAAAACCAGCCTTAGTTAGAACATCTTTTACGATATTGACGCTCTTTATATTAAAGTCATTTTGACCCAAATAAGTCATGCCAGATCCTGCATGAAAAATTTCATTAGCCGCAATCTTAGTTGCCCCATGAGTTGTAGAGCCAATAACCACACGACTCTTATCCTGAAATTTCTCCAAGTCTTTGTCATTGCCATAACCATTTTGCAAACTCACTAAAATAGTAGACTCGGAAATAATAGCAGAAATATTTTCCAAAGCCTCAAGGTTTTTAATAGCCTTAACAAAAACAAAAATTATATCAGGCTTTTCAAGGCTTTCGTCATACATATAGCAAGGTACTTTATAAAAATAAGTCTTGCTGTCATTTTCCCTAAGAGCTAAACCATCCTTATTAATTTTTTTAACCTTACCTTCTTTGTGGTCGATTAAAAAGACATCGTTATCTCTTGATAAAAAACTTGCAAACAAAGACCCCATAGCACCTGCGCCAAGTATTGCAATTCTCAAAATTCCCTCCATATCTATAAGAATCATTTATAGAAAAATCAAACCCTTAACTAGCTGGGTTTATAAAGCTTATGTAATCCTATCTCACCTACCAACTCCCAATCTTAGTTAAATACAAAATATATACTTTGTTAATTAATCCCTTCTATTAATTATAACAAGATTTCCTTATTTTTCAAAAAGAAAAACCTTTTATTCTTAATTAAATATACCCTTAAAAATTAATTCAAAAAATACTGTAAATTTTATAAATTTGCCTTATAATACCTTTAGAGATAATCTCGTAAAATCTATGAGAAATTTTATGCTTTATTCAATTTCAGAGGAGAAAATAATGAAAGTTATCAAAAAAATTGATGAATTAAGAGAAATTTTAAAACCTTATCGCAAGGAGGGTAAAACAATAGGCCTCGTTCCAACCATGGGCTATCTTCACAAAGGTCATGCCAGCCTTATAAAAAGAGCCGTAGAAGAAAATGACCTAGTGGTTGTATCTGACTTTGTAAACCCAATCCAGTTTGGACCAAACGAAGACCTAGAAGCCTATCCAAGAGATATAGATGCAGACAGCAAACTATGTGAAGATCTTGGGGCAGATTTTATCTTTAACCCTGAGCCAAGCGAAATGTATCACGACAAAAAAGCCTTTGTAGATATTGAGGGCCTCTCTGATAATTTATGCGGAGCAAGAAGAGCCGGTCACTTCAGAGGAGTGTGCACAGTCTGCACCAAACTATTTAATATTGTAGGACCAGACAGGGCATATTTCGGTCAAAAAGACGCCCAACAACTATCAATAATTAAAAAACTAGTCTTCGACTTAAATATTCCAGTAGAAATTATACCAGTACCAATAGTAAGAGAAGACGACGGCCTCGCCATGTCATCAAGAAACACCTACCTAAAAGAAGACGAAAGAAAGGCAGCCCTCTGCCTATCAAAAGCTATCTTTGAAGGAAAAAAAATGGCCAAAGACGGTTATGAAGTAAGCCGCGTCCTAGAAAAAATGACAGAAATAATAAAGGCAGAAAAGCTAGCCAAAATAGACTACATCAGTGCCGTAGACCTAGAAACAATAGAAGACGTAAAAACTTTTGACCAAGACACCCTAGTAGCCATAGCAGTATATATAGGCAAAACTAGACTGATAGATAACTTTATATATAGAGTATAAGAAGGCAAACAAAAAGAGCTGTAAACGCAGCTCTTTTTAATTTTCCCTAAAACTAGTTTCCTTCTCAATTAGCTTCGCCTCTAGGGCAATATTTGTCTTTGCTTCTTCGTCATTTAAGATTTTAAGGAGGTTGTCAATGGCTATTTCTACCTGATCTGATATTCTTTGGTCAATCGATGTAATGGCTTGGTTGGTAAATTCTGTAGCATGGAGGTTATCAAAACCAATTATGCCATAATCTTCTGGGATTTTCATGCCGGCGTTTGCCATTAATTTATAAGCTACTACAGCTAGCGTATCAAGCTCAAATTGGATTGAGTCAAATTCTTTGTTTTCTTTTAAAAAATCAATTAGCTTTGGCAAATCTTCGTCAGGATTTTTTACCTTAAATTCCACAAAATTTGCATCGTCAAAATATTTATAAAGGGCTTCTACAAAGCCAGATTTCTTAGCTATATAAGATCTTGACATGTAGCCAGTATCTAGGGACACATAGAGGGGTTTTTTGTAAAAATTATCCTTCAAAAGCTTCACAGCCTGGTCCATGGCCTCGATTTCATCAATATAGACGTTTACAATTTTTTCGTTTTCGTCAGTAGTTTTGACATTTAATAGAGCCATAGGAATAATTACCGACATATTTTTAAGCTTTTCGTAAAATCTTTTTTCCTCATAGGTTGAGCCAACGCCTATTATAGCATCAACCTTACTTTCCACCAATACATCAAGGTAGGACATCTTTTTTTCATAGCTGTCGGTAGTTACGCACAAAAGTGTAGTATAGCCGAGTTTGTCAAGTCTTCTTTCAAGCTCATAGGCGGATTGATTTGCGAAATATCTCCTAATATCTGGCACCATAATGCCAATCATCTGGGTAGAATTTTTAGCAAGACTCCTTGCAATCCTATTTGGCTTGTAGCCTGACTCTTCTATAATTCCTTCGATAATTCTTCTCGCCTTATCACTTACATTTTTTGACTTGTTAATAACCCTAGAAACCGTCGCAGTAGAATAACCCGACTTTTCAGCTATATCATAAATATCCATTCTTGCCTCACAAATTTTATCACTAGCAAACAAAAAATAAATCTCTTTATATTATTATATCATAGAAAACGTTTGGCAATAAGTTTTAATAAGATTTTAATAAAAATAGAATATAAAACGACAAAAAGCAAGAGATTATCTCTTGCTTTTTGTCACTGTAACAGAAAAGGGTAATATGAAAATTGTTTAATTTGCAATTGTATTATTCTAGTAACCCACCATCAGTCATAGCTTTTACTATTTTATCTAAAACAGCTCCTGATGATGGCAAACTAGGTTTTATTGGATTTCCAACATCTATTCCTCTTAAGTTAGCCATATCTTTTGTAGCTACTGGGAAAGATGCCAAATCCATACTTAAGCGAATTGGATTTAGTTTGTACTGATCTTCTAATGAACCTTGGTAGTCTCCATCTATATACTTATGGAAGATACCGCATACAAGTTCTGGCATTATGTTTGCTGTTGAGCAAACAGCTCCACATCCACCCATAGCTAAAGTTGGGTAAATAAGAGTATCTTTTCCGCCCATGACTGAAAATTCTAAGTCTTTAGTTATCCTGATAAATTCTGATAGGGCAGTTATATCTCCACTAGAATCTTTCATTCCTATTATATTATCAACGTCTCTTGCTAGTCTTCCAACAAGTTCAGTTGATATCTTGTATCCTGTTCTTCCTGGATTATTATAAAGTAGCATTGATGTTTGTGGAACAGATTCTGCAATAGCTTTGAAATGTTGATATAATTCTTCATCTGTTGGCTTTAAGAACATAGGTTGAATAACGGAAATTCCGTCAGCACCAAGCTCTGCTGCCACTTTTGCATATTCGATACAGGTCTTTGTTCTAATGGCACCTATACCAAAAAACATAGGAACTCTTCCTTTGGCTTCATCAACCATTATTTCGAAAGCTTGTCGCATTTCTTCTTTGTTTAATGAGTAGAACTCACCATTTGAACCAAAGGCTAATATTCCATTAACTCCGCCTTCTATAACAAAGTTTACTTGTTTTCTTAATCTGTCCTCATCAATATTTTCATTTTCGTCAACTGGAGTGACTATTGGTACAACTATACCATTTAACTCAATATTACATGTAAAAGACATACTAACTCCTAACTATCTTACCAAACAAGGTTTCTTGTTATCAAATTTCCAATCTTTGATCAGATATTGCATAGCTATTGAGTCATCTCTAGCACCTAGATTTTTATCAATATATAATTGATGAGCTTTATTGAGCTTATCTCTATTTATTGTTATACCTAAGCCTTTCATTGTCTTTGGAATTGATATTTTACCATCTACTATTTTCATTGCATTATCACAAAGGTCTTGGCCATCTTGCCAAATCCAGTGAGTATCACATGCATTATATTCTCCAGGAGCTGCTGCTGCAGTATGAGCAACCATTGCTAATGAAATGTCAAAGTGGTTATTTGAGTGAACTCCCCATGTCATTCCAAAATCATGGCACATTTGTGCAACTCTTACAGAGCCTGTCATTCTCCAGAAATGTGGGTCAGCTAAAGGAATATCAACTGAATTTAGCCTTACAGAGTGTCTCATCTGTCTCCAATCAGTTGCCACCATATTTGTAGCAGTAGGTAAGCCAGTTCTAGATTTGAACTCTGCCATTACCTCTCTGCCTGAGAAGCTACCTTCTGCTCCACAAGGATCTTCAACATATGTTAAGATACCATGCATATCCTTGCAAACTTCAACAGCTTCATCTACAGACCATGCACCATTTGGGTCTAAAGTTATTCTTGCATCAGGGAACTCTTCTTTTAAAGCTTTTATAGCTTTAATCTCTTCTCTTGGATCAAGGACCCCGCCTTTTAATTTGAAATCTTTAAAGCCATATCTTTTATAGGCAGCTTTTCCAAGTTCTCTTACAGCTTCTGGTGTCAAGGCTTCTTTTCTTCTTAGTTTGCCCCAATCATCAGAATTATCGTCATCAGATATGTAATCTAAATCAGTTTTATCTTTATCACCTACATAAAATAGGTATCCTAAAAATCTTACTTCTTCTCTTTGTTGGCCGTCTCCTAAAAGACTTGCAACAGGCACCTCAAGATATTGACCCATTAAATCTAATAGAGGAGTTTCTATAGCTGTTAAAACGTGAATTATAGTTCTAAGGTCAAAGGTTTGTTCGCCTCTTCCCCCGTCATCAAAATTTTCATATTTTTTCTCAATATCTAAAATAATATTCTTGTATTCACTTATTTTTCTACCAACAACTAGGTTTTCGCATTCCTTGATAGTGTTGGTGATTTTGTCACCACCAGGAACTTCTCCAACCCCTTCATTACCTGTTTCGTCTGTAATTATTACTATATTTCTCGTAAAATATGGACCGTGTGCACCTGAAAGGTTCAGTAGCATGCTATCATAGCCTGCTACTGGAAACACTTCCATTTTTGTTATTCTTGGTGTACTCATTTATTTATTCTCTCCAACTTCAAGATTGTTAATCTTTTCGTAATACTTAATGATTGCAGAGTGGTCATCTTTTTCATTTCCATCAATTCTTAATGCTTGAAGAATTTCCATAACTCCAGCTGTAAGTGGTAATGAAGCTTGTACTGAGTGAGATGTATCTAGAGCATTTTGTAAATCTTTGATGTGAAGGTCAATTCTAAATCCTGGTTTAAAGTTTCTTTCAAGCATCATAGGGCCTTTAGCATCCATAACAGTTGATCCTGCTAGACCACCTCTAATTGCGTGGTAAACTGCTTCTGGATCAACACCAGCTTTTTTAGCTAGGGTAAATGCTTCAGATACTGCTGCGATATTTAAGGCGACAACGATTTGGTTTGCAAGTTTTGTTGTATTTCCTGCACCAACATCACCAGTTCTAACGATTGATGATGCCATTTTTTCAATAATTGGTTTAACTTCTTCAAAAGTTTTTTCATCTCCACCAACCATTACTGCAAGAGTACCATCTATTGCTTTTGGTTCTCCACCAGATACTGGAGCATCAATGAATCTAACTCCTTTTTCTTCTAAGGCTTTTGCGAATCTTTTTGATTCAACTGGGTTAATTGATGACATATCTACAATGATTTTGCCTTCGCTTAATCCTTCTACTAGGCCATCTTCACCAAATATTGCTTGATCACAGTTTGGTGAGTTTGGAAGCATTAATATAATAACGTCTGAATCTTGAGCTAAATCTTTTTTAGATGTATAACCCTTAGCACCAAGTTCTTCAAATTCTTTAACAACTTCTTCTTCTAAAGTATTAACGTTAAGCTTATAACCTGCTTTAATAAGGTTTTTAGCCATTGGTTTACCCATTACACCTAATCCTACGAATCCTATTTTCATAATTTTCCTCCTATATATTCTATATTTATTATTTAGTTTTTTTATTATATAATCATGTAATCGGCGCTGGATTGAAAACAACAAGTGCGTTATATAATCCTAATTCATCCGATTTTGTTATTTTTCTTCCACTAGCTACTTCGACAATATAGTCAAGTAACTCTTCGCCTTTTTCTTCAACAGTAGATTGACCTATGGCTATATCACCAGCATTAAAATCTATCAAGTCATTCCACTTCTTAGCCAAAAAATTATTTGTTGCTATTTTTACTACAGGAACTTGATGCAAATTATAAGTAGTACCTCTACCACTAGAAAAAAGCATTAAATTTATTCCTGATGCCAACTGGCATGTACCGCATACAAAATCTGAAGCTGGTGTAGCTGCAAAAGTCAAACCTGGTTTCTTTATCTGTTCTCCAGGAGACAATACATCTGTTATATCAGAACTTCCTGACTTTGCTACAGAACCCATCGCCTTATCTATGACAGTAGTTAGACCGCCTGCCTTGTTACCAGGGCTAGGATTTGCGCTCCTATCGACTTGAGCATTTTCTAGGTACTCATCATACCATCTAATTTCTTTAACATATTTTTCTCTAAGGCTTCTATCTTTAATCCTAGATAAAATAATATTAGAAGCGTCTCTAACTTCAGTAACCTCAGAAAATATGACACTAGCACCATACTCAACTAGTCTATCAGCAACATATCCAATGGTTGGATTGGCTGTAATTCCTGAAAGAGCATCAGACCCTCCACATTGAAGACCTAATCTCAATTTTGAAAGAGGCTGCTTAGTCCTAGTTCTTTTATTAAGTCTTTCAAGTCTTACTTTAGCCATTTCTACAGCTCTATTAAACGATTCTTTAAAGCTAGCATCCTGTTGAACCAAAACATCTTCTGATGAAACTGAATTAATCATGTCATGAGTGAACTTTTCACAGCCCAAACACACCATCATAACTTCTCCACCAAAATTTGGATTCTTAATAATATTATTAATGATTCTCTGAGGAATCTCAGCATTTAAAGCATTAATAGCAACACCACAACCATAAGCATGGGAAATAGCAACAACCCCATCAACATTCTCGTAATTATCAAGAAGATTTTCCTCAATATAATCAATGAGTTTGTTAACAAAGCCCTCAGAACATTGAACATTAGTTGAAATAGCTAATAAATTCTTTGTCCCTACAGTCCCATCCGGATTTTCATAGCCATAGAAATATCTATCCTTATTTTCTTTATTTGTGGTTTTCCTGCTTAGATAAGGAACCTCAATATCTAAATCTTTTATCTTATTAACATGTATAGCCCTATAATCGATAAGTTCGCCCTTAGATATATCTCTATCAGCAAAGCCAATAATTTCTCCATACCTTATTATAGGTTCATCTTTTTTTATATCTACGATAGCAATTTTATTGCCCAAAGGCACATCGTTTTTAAGCACTAGATTGTAATCTTGGATACAAGTCCCTTCACTAAGTCCGTTTTCTTTGACTACTGTGATATTATTATCTTTTGAATTAATTTTTATATACTCTAAACTCATATTCTAATAAATCAAAGCCGCGTTAGTCCTCCTTCCATTTACATATCAGATTAAACTTTTTTACAACTATATTATATCAATTTTAAGTCCAATAATTCTATGGTACGAGAACTAATCAGCAGCGAATTATAATCGAAATCTTTATTATAAAGAACAATTCTTTAAGCAATAACATTTGTGAAGAGTACATTTATAATAATGGAAGTTTATACGACTCTATCCTATACCTACAAGTTAGTATTGCCTTGTATATCTAGATATCTAAAGAAAAGTCAGCCTGGCAAAATGCTGGCTCGCCATCCACAAATACAAGCTGAGGTACGAATAATTTATTAACAATAAATTTATTATTATCTGAATCAAGATGAATTGATTCTTTTTCAATAATCTTAAATATTGAAATATCAGCATATGCGCCTTGACCGAGAGTACCAATTTTACCTTCCATATTCATCAGTTTAGCAGGAGTTTCGGTTACACATCTTACAATATCAAAAAGCGACATCCCTAATTCATAGTATTTAGCCATTATAAAAGTTAAATTTTTTGCCGTATTTGATAAATTGAATTTATCACCAGTCCAATCACTAGAAATAACATCTGGATAAAATCCATCTTCGAGAGCTTTTTTGCAGCATTCTATATTAAAGTTCATTCTTCCATTTGCTGCATCCATGATTACCCCTCTCTGCCTAGCGTCAAGGATAAAATCTTTTACATGTCCATTTTCATCTAATATGCTCTCATCACCCCAATCTTGGTAACAATGACAATATATGTCACCTTTTCTCAATCTAGTAGCAACTTCTTTTAATGGTGTGATAGGGTTGCTAGTATGAACATTTATTCCAATCCCTAGCTCTTCAGCAATTTCTATCGCTGCCTCCAATGCTTCAATATTTTTGGCAACGCCTTTACTCATTCTAAGCTTTAATCCTAAAATATTATCTGCATACCTATCAACAATTTTTCTAATATCATTGTATCTATATTCATCTTTATCATATTTCTCAATAATATTATAATCTAATTGTCCACTTCCATAAGGACAGAGATAACTCTTAATCCTTACCTTGCTATGCATTACATTATCCATATAAAAAGCATCAAAATTACTTGTTCCAGCAGTGCCAGGATCAACGGCTGAGGTCACGCCTGTAGCCAATAAGTAATCTGGATGGACTCCTGTATTAGCACCCGTATCAAAGATATGTGCATGAAAATCTACTAATCCTGGAAGCACATAGCATCCAGAAGCATCTATCACTTTATTAACAATATCGTTATCTTTGATTTCAACAATTTTATTATTAGAAATTGCAATATCCTTTATATCATCAATACCAGATTTAGGATCAATGACGTGACCATTCTTTATTAAAAAATCAATATTCATAGTTGTCTCCTAAATTTTTTATACTATTCCTAATTTAAATAATATCACAGCTAAGCCATACCCAACCATAGGAATGATACATTGTGATACAAAAGTATACTTATAAGTATCACCCATATTTGTCTTTGCTACAGAATTTGCTAAAACTACACCTGAAGCGTGTGGCATAGCATCGAGTCCAGCAGAGGCAATGGCAGATAACCTGTGTAATACTTCCAAATTTATTCCAGTTTCTATTAGATATTTACTCATAGAGTTTAAGTATATTTCAAGACCGCCTAAAGATGAACCTGTAATCATACAAATAATGTTTATAGATATGAACATCAGTAATAATGGGCTCATATTTAGCCCTAATAACCACTGTGTTGTCATCTGATAAGTAGGTGATGAAGTAACAACCTTGCCAAATCCCATAATGAATGACGTAATCATCAAAGCGTTTAATCCATCAGAAAAACCATTAGATAATGATTCTTTAATATTTAATTTATTATTAAATAAAAATATGCTAATAACTATAGTTAATGTCATTGATAAAACGACAGCGTAGTTAGGAACACCTACTTTTTTTTGGAAAATGAAAATTGAAATAATGAGTATAATAAGAGGTAGGAAGGCCTTTATAGGAGAAGGTAGTGATTTCATTACCTCTTCATTATTAATGTCTATTATTTCTTCATCTTCCGAAACTTCAAAATGTTCGCCTTTCTTAGCGCAATCTTTCACAGCCCAATTATAGAACAAGTAATCCATTACGAATACAACGATTGAAATTACAATACCCATAACTGGTGCAGCGTATATTGATGTTCCGAAATATTCAGTTGGAACCAAGTTTTGAGTCGATGGAGTACCAGGTAAAAAAACCATGGATATTGTTGCAGGTACAGCAAGTAATAATCCCGGGAATATTTTTTTAGGTATATCTGCTTCTCTAAAAAGTGCCATACAAATTGGATACATGGTAAATGCAATAACAAAAGTTCCAATTCCACCATAAGATAACACTAAGGTAGTTAATAGGACTATTAATACTATATGTTTCTTTCCAAGGACCTTTACCACATAATTAGCTATCGATAATGATGCACCACTCTTGTCCATTATTTTTCCAAAAATAGCACCTAAAGTAAATATCAGAAACCAAGTTCCAGCAAAAGAAGTAAATCCTTGCGCGAAAGATTCAGATAGTGATTTCCAAACATCCATTTTATTAGTTAAGATAACAATTATTGCTGAAATTATAGACACAACAGCCATATTCCAGCCTTTAAAAACTAAATATACTAACACAAGCAGTGCTAATATTATTCCAAGAACTCCCATTTTATCTCCTTAAATTTATATATATTGCATAAAGGCGAGGATAAAATACCCTCACCTTTAATAACAATCTTTAATTTTATATTTTCACAAATATATAATAAGTTAAACTTTTATTATATTATTTATTTGCACCTTGTAAGATATCTGTATATTTCATATAATCTTCTCTTATGCCGTCTAGGTATTTTAATGCTTCTTCAGTTGGCATAACTTTTGCTTCTTGGCTGAATCCTTCTTCGATTTTCTTAGCGTAATCTGCATTTTTACCAATTTCTACAGCTATATCACTCATTTTCTTGATTATAGCTGGATCTGTTCCCTTAGGGAATGCAATTATATATGGTTTGTCCATAACCATATCAATTCCTTTTGATTTTAGAGTAGGAATATCACCTAGGAATGGGTTTGGTTCTTCGTTAAATTGTGCTATAGGAATCATATCTCCTGTATCAATATAATCTTTAACACTACCATATGTGATTGCTGCTAGATCAATTCTTCCACCAACTAGGTTTGTTACCTTATCAGCTGTTGATCCGATATCTGCTAATTTGAATTCGATATCTGCTTTATCTTGAAGCATTAATACTTGTAAGTGAGAATAGTTTCCAAATTCAGTTCCAAATACTATTTCACCTGGTGCTTCTTTTGCTTTCTTTATTACGTCGTCAAAACTTGTTAGACCTGATTGTTTACTAGCTACTAAAATAGTTCCACCGTCTACTGCTGGAATGTTAGAAACATCAAAATCAGAGTAGTCATAATCTATTAGGCCAGATACTTTGTTAACTACTAGTGGGCCTGTATGTGTGAATAAGAATGTATTTCCGTCTGCCTTAGCTTGCTTAACATTTTCAGTTGCAGCTACTCCTGAAGATCCAGGCATATTTGTGATAATCATTGGTTGACCTGTTATCTCTTCAAAATATGTTGCAAAGGTTCTTGCGTTGAAGTCTGTATCTCCACCTGCTGCTGCGTGTAATACTGCGGTTACTGGTCCTTCTGGCCAGCTTGTTTCAGTTGTTTCTGCTGTTTCAGTATCAGCTGGTTTTGTTTCTTCTTTAGTTTCTTTAGTGTTGTTTTTTGTTACTCCACATGCACTAAGTCCTAGAGTAAGTGCTAGTGTTCCGATAATAAATGACATTTTCTTTTTCATATTTTTCTCCTATCTTACCAAACATGGTTTTTTACTATCAAATTTCCAATTTTCAATCAAATATTGCATTGCTATAGAATCATCTCTACCTAAAAATCTTTCTTCTAATGAGTTATAGAGTTTGTTTGCTTCTTCAAGCTTTTCGAAGTCTATTTCTACACCAAGACCTGGCCTATCTTCACTTAAATCAATATATCCTTCATTTATCTTATAGGAATTTTTTGTGATATTCTGACCATCTTGCCAAATCCAATGTGTATCCATTGGTGTTATTTCTCCAACTGCTGCTGCAGCTGTTTGTGCAAACATTGCTAGGGATATATCAAAGTGATTGTTTGAATGGCTTCCCCAAATTAGGTTGAAATCATTTAATATTTGACTACATCTTATCGAACCAGAGATAGTCCAGAAATGTGGATCAGCTAAAACAATATCAATTGATTTTTGTGATAGTGCATGATATAGCTGTCTCCAATCAGTAGCAATCATATTTGTCGCTAGCTTAACATTTGTCTTAACCTTTAACTCGGTAGAAATTTCTCTTCCAGAATATCCATATTCACCTGAGCTAGGATCTTCAAAATATGACATATATTTAATATATTTATCGATATATTCGAGAGATTCTTTCACTGACCAAGCACCGTTTGGATCAATATTAAAATTGTATTCTGGATATTTCTCTTTTAGGTTTTTTAAAATTTCTAATTCTTCTACTCCTGATAGAACACCACCTTTCAATTTGAAATTTACAAATCCATATTTTTTATGAAGGACACTTAATTGTTTATCCATTTGTTCTAGATTAAGCATTTCTTTTCTTCTTAATCTAAACCATTCATCCTGACTATCTGATTCATCTAAATAAGGTAAATCAGTTTTATCTTTATCCCCTACAAAAAACATATAACCTAATATCGGAATTTTGTTTCTCTGTTTTCCCTCACCAATAAGAGCATTCATTGGCAAGTTGAGATTCTTTCCAACAAGATCTAGGAGGGCACATTCAACGGCCCCTAAATCATTGACTACATCAGTTAACTTAGATATATCTAGATGTTGTATTCCTTCCGAACTAGCCCTATTTCTGTTCTTTTCTAAATAATTAAGAATATTTTTATAATCAAATATATTTTTTCCTATTATATTCTCTCTATAAGAATTTAAAGAGCTTTCTACCTTCCTTCCTCCATGAGTTTCACCTATTCCAATATTTCCAAGTTCATCTTCAATTATAACGATGTTTCTTGTGAAATAAGGACTATGAGCTCCACTTAGGGTTAGAAGCATACTATCATATCCAGCAACAGGTACAACCTTATAATCCTTTATTTTAATTTTCATATTGTTCTTTGACCCACTCTTCTTGTTTCTTTGTTTCTTTATATTTTTTTACAAAAATATAAATTAAATATACAACTGTAAGGCCTAGGAATAGACCAGATATAGGCTTTGTAACAAACTCATTGAAGCTATCGTTAGATAGGATAAGACCACGTCTTAAATTTTCTTCTAGCATTCCTCCTAAGATGAATCCTATTATGAATGGAGGTGTTGGTATTTTAAATTTGTACAACATATATCCAAGAAGTCCAAATATTAATATTGCAAATACGTCGAACATTCTATTTGATAGTGCGTAAGCACCGACTGTTGTAAACATTAAAACTGTTGGTAACAATATATATGGTGGTACTTTAAGGATTTTTACAAATATTTTTAATCCCAAAAATTCTAATATTAGCATTATTATTGAACCAACAATAACTGCCATAAATATTGTATATACTAGGTCTCCTTGGTTTTGGAATAATAATGGTCCTGGTGATATACCATGTATCATCAAAGCTCCTAGTAAAACTGCAGTCGCACCATCTCCTGGTATACCAAGTGTAAGTAGAGGAATAAGAGCTCCACCTATTGAAGCATTGTTTGAAGTTTCTGATGCTACAATACCTGCAGGATTACCTTTTCCAAAGGAATCAGGATCTTTTGATCTATTTTTTACTATATCATATGCAATTAAGTTAGAAGAGGAACCGCCTATTCCAGGAATGATACCAATTACAACACCCATAACTGCAGATGTTAGGAAATTCCATTTTTGATTTAAAAATTCTTTCATAGAAAAACCAAAACCTTTTGCTTTTTCTACTTCATAAATTTTAACATCTTCTTTTTTAGTAAATTTAATATTTTCCGATGTTTCTAGTATTTCTTTTATTGCAAATAAACCTATTAGCATTGGTAAGGTTGAAAATCCACCTATTAATTCAGGCGAACCAAAAGTAAATCTTTTAACAGCATCTACTGGAGATAAGCCTATAGTAGAAAATGCAATTCCTAAAAATGCTGCAAAAAAAGCTTTACCTAAATCTCTACCTGCCATAGAAGATACTAAGATTATAGAAAATAAAGCAACTGAGAAATATTCATGAGGTCCAAATTTTATAGCAATTTTGGCTAGTAATGGTGAAATTAGCATTAATACTATACATGAAAAAATTGTACCTAAACATGAGAATACTATTCCTAATCCCAAAGCTTTATAAGCTTTTCCTTGATTTCTCATTGGGATTCCATCAAATGTTGTAGCGACTGAGTTAGGTGTACCAGGTATGTTAAGCAATATCGCTGATATTAGTCCACCTGAAGTTGCTCCTATATAAACTGATATAAGAAATGCAATCCCAACTCCAGGAACCATTGTGTATGTAAATGGCAAGAGTAATACTAAAGCCATTACCACTGAAAGGCCTGGCACTGCACCAAATACAATTCCTACAGCCGATCCAAAAAACATTTGTAGTAAGGTTAAGGAATTAAGCACTGTTGATAAGCCACTTAATATATAAGATAACATAATAACCTCCTTTATAATATGCCGTATAATAAGCCAGCTGGTAAAACTATTTTGAATCCAAAATAGAATAAGTAATATATCAATACAGGAAATATCAAACTAAATGCAATTAATAATAGATAATTGACTTTTGTATATTCAATATATGTTGGTTTTAAGTTTAATATTTCAAGAAATATAAATAAACCTGAAGCAATTACAAAACCAAGTTTTGAATAGGCAAATATGTATAATACCAATAATATTATAGTAGTAAGTAGGGTCTTATAGTCTACTTTTGCCTTTTCAACCACCTCTTCGTTTCTGTACTTAATAAACCTAGTTATTCCCAAAACCATTAACATTATAGACATGACTAATGGCATAAATCTAGAATCAAATAGCTGTGACTGGGTAGACGGAATTTGAATTGTCATGACAGAGAAAAACAATCCAAATAAAAACATTATTATTGATAACGTTTTTTCTTTTCCTAATTTTTTCATATTATCCTCCTAACGTTATTGGTAATTACATTATAGCAACTACATCATCTAAATATCTATAGTCCAAAATACAAATAAAATCGTTTGACTTGTAATTTTATTTGTTTCGTGTAACAATGATTATATAGACAAGGAGATATTATGAGAATAAATACTGAATTAGCCCAAAAAATTGTTGAAAGTTTAAGGGATACTATTGAGCAGGATATTAATTTCATTGACAATGACGGAATAATTATTGCTTCTACTGATCATAAGAGGATTAATAGTTTGCATGAGGGTGCTTTGACTTGTATTAGGGAGAGAACGACTATTGCTATTAATAGTGACAACCAATATACAGGTGCGAGGAAGGGTGTGAATTTACCTGTTAAATTCCAAAATGAAATCGTTGGTGTTATCGGTATTTCTGGAGATCTTGACGTTGTAGAAAAATATGGTGATATCATTAAAAAGATGACCGAAATTCTCCTTAGGGAAGAGTGGATTAATGAGAATACCTCTGCTGATATTGAAAATAAAAAACTCATTGTGGAGTCCATATTGAATTCCAATCTATATAATCTTGATTTTTTACCAAAAAATTTAAATTCAGATTCTAAAAATATAGCTGTGGCTAGAATTAACTATGATGCCTTAGATTTTTCGACTCGTAAAAATCTAATTAGGTTTTCTGAATCTAATTTTGTTAAAAATAAATTATATGTAACTTTTTTACAAAATAGATTTGTTA
>QWCK01002665.1_pt1 | contig 21655 bp, 19 predicted proteins | sample 1972571 | NCBI WGS metagenome assembly QWCK01 (sample SAMN09866710, study PRJNA288562) | Human gut metagenome isolate term2_stool, whole genome shotgun sequencing... | isolation source: gut | host: Homo sapiens | place: USA: California | reverse complement strand
GGTGATCATGTTTTTAACGTAGTCCGCGTGACCCGGGCAGTCAACGTGTGCGTAGTGACGTTTTTCGGTTTCGTATTCTACGTGAGAGGTGGAGATGGTGATACCACGTTCTCTTTCTTCAGGTGCTTTGTCGATGTTTGCGTAGTCGACGAATTCACCGCTGCCGAATCTCTTGTTTAATACAAGGGTGATCGCTGCGGTAAGGGTGGTTTTGCCGTGGTCAACGTGGCCGATGGTGCCGACGTTAACGTGCGGTTTGGTTCTTTCAAATTTTCCTTTTGCCATAATATTCCTCCTAAATTTCGCACAATATATAAGTTTATGTTACCCCAAGTTGCAGTAAAATGCAAGAATTTTACAGGGCGACGACGATTCCGCCGTAATCGGCGTAGGCGCTTGCCAGACCTTTGGTTTGAATCATCAGGATTTTTGCGTTTTCAATCTCATCTTGCAGGCGATTTTTCAACATTTCCGCCTTGTCTTCCGCCCGGGAATAACAGATGGTAATAAGATCGGTACCTTTTTCTTTTGAAATCTTGACGAGCTCGTCGCCGAGGCGCATAAGGCTTTTTTTGAACCCTCTGTTAATTTGATGGAGGGCGATGGCGCCGTTGTCGTTCTTCATAATGGGTTTTACGTTTAAAACGTTCACAGCCTTCCCTGCAAGTTTAGGGATGCGGCCGTTTTTAATGAGATTATCCATGCTTTCCAGAATAAAGAAGGTGTGCTGCTCGTCTGCATAGTCCTTGATCGCTTTATGAATGTCTTCGAATGTTCTTCCCTCTTCTATCCACTCGTAAAGTTTCGCCACTACATTGGTGGTGCCAGCGGATGCGGATTTGGAGTCGATGAGGGCGATTTTTTTGTCGGGATTTTCTTCTTCCACAGCATGAATGGCGCTTGCGGCGGCGTTGTAGCTGCCGGAAAGTTTCGACGAGATGGTGACGACAAAGCATTCCTCGGCGTCCGCTTTTTCGATGGCCTCTTTATAGTGGAAAGGCGACGGGCATCCCGTGCGAATGGGTTCTCTCGTCTCTTTCATATCTCTGTAAAGGCTGTCGAGATCCATATCGTAATTGTCGATGTAATTGTTGCCGTTGGCGTCGATGGTGAAGGGAACGTAGATTATTTCCATGGCCTCCGCATCTTCCCGAGAGAAGTCGGCGGATGTGTCGCACACGATGGCTATTTTTTTCATCTCAGTTCCTCCTCAATGTAGCGCGCCAGGGATTCGGCTTCCCGCTCAAGGACCGCCTGGTCTTTCCCCTCGATCATGACCCGCACCACAGGTTCCGTACCCGACGGGCGGATGACAACTCGGCCTTCTCCCTCAAATTTCGCTTCCACTTCGGCGATGCGCGCTTGAATGCCTTCGTGGGTTTCGTAGCTTCGCTTCTTCTCATTGGCCACTTTGGCGTTCACAAGGACCTGGGGATAGGAGGTCATCAGATCGTTTAATTCGCTCATGGGCCTCTTCGTATGCTCCATCACTTCCAGTAAGTGGAGGCCTGTGGCCAAGCCGTCGCCGGTGGTATTGTTTTTAATGAAGATAATGTGCCCGGATTGCTCGCCGCCTAAAACATAATCTTTTTCACGCATGGTTTCCAGTACGTAGCGATCGCCGACTTTTGTCTTCGCAAGGCCTGCGCCGATGGATTCCAAATAGCGATCCAGTCCGATATTGCTCATAATGGTGCCCACAACGGTGTCGCCTCTAAGCGCGCCTTTTTCCTTAAGACCTTTGGCACAGACAGCGAGAATATGGTCTCCGTCCATGACGCGGCCTTTTTCATCCACGGCGATAATGCGGTCGGCGTCGCCGTCGAAGGAAAAGCCTACGTCGGCACCGGTTTCTTTTACAAGATCGACGATCTTTGAAGGATCGGTGGAGCCGCAGCAGTCGTTGATGTTTTGGCCGTCCGGATAGATATTGATAGCCGCCACATTTGCACCTAGGCGGGTCAGCACTTTTTCCGCTATATTTGAAAGAGCGCCGTTTCCACAGTCGATTGCGATGGTAAGGTCGTCGAGCTTGGTGTCGATTAAGCTCACGAGGTAATCTTCGTAATCGTCGATGCCGCGGAAATCTTTCCGCTTCGTGCCGATGGCCATCCCCGTCACGGGTTTCGGTTCCCAATCGGGATCCAGAAGTTTTTCCTCGATTTCTTCTTCTACGCTGTCCGGGAGTTTAAAGCCTTCCGGGGAAAAGATCTTGATGCCGTTATATTCGTAAGGATTGTGGGATGCGGAAATCACAATGCCGAGGGCCGCGCCGTAATGGCGCACAAGATAGGCCACTCCCGGCGTGGGAATGACGGAGAGATTCACGCAATCCACGCCCCCTGCCATAAGGCCGGTGGCGATGCCCATGGAGAGCATGGTGCCGGAATGGCGGGTATCCCGCCCGGTCAATACGAAGGGGTTTTCGATGCCCATTTCGTGAATGCGCTCGGCGAGAATGCGACCCAATTTCAGGGCGAGCTCGGGCGTCAGATCCTTCCCTGCGATGCCGCGAATACCGTCGGTTCCAAATAATTTCATTGCGTGTTCCTTTCCTCGTATCGTCTCTTGGCATAATCGAGCCAGTAATCTTTATCGTTTACTTCCGGATTGTCCAGAAGCACTTCTTCCATTTCACGTAATATTTTCCCCATAAAGGGGCCGGGCTCAATGCCCAGTTTTATTAGATCGTTGCCGCTTACAGCGAGATCCCTCTTGGTAGGAACTCCCGCTTCCATAAGCTCGCGGATCCTCTGTTTGCGCTCTGTTAAAAGGGAAATGTCCCGAGCGCCGTAAGTGCACGCCATATCCGCCGCCATAAGATCGTAGAGGTCTAAAATGTAATCTTCCCCTACTCGGCGAATTTGCCGGCGCAGGGCTCTATCCGTCATGACGTCGTGGACTTTCATGTGCTCCTTAATCAAGATACCCACTTCTTCCTGTAAAGCCTTCGTTTCTTTCAAGTTTTTCAGAATCTTCCGGGCAGTCTCCGCGCCCTTCTCGTCGTGTCCAAAAAAATGGCCCACGCCGCTCTCGTCGATTGTGAGGGTGTTCGGCTTCTCTACATCATGAAAGAGGGCGGCGTAGCGCACGGGGAGTTTCCTCGGCGACCGGTCCACCACGCAGAGTATGTGATCGAAGAGGGTTTTGTCGTGGTGAGGATTGCGCTGATCGTAGCCTACTGTGGATATAAGCTCCGGAAATAAAATGGCGAGGACGCCGGTGGATTCCATGGCGTAAAGCACCTCGGAGGGCTTTTCCAGGAGGAGAATTTTCGCCATTTCATCGGCGATGCGCTCTTTTGAAAGGAGGAGGAGTCGCTCTTTTTCAGCTGAAATGGCCGCAAGGAGATCGTCATCCATGGCGAAATTTAGCCGGCCGCTGAAGCGGAAGGCGCGCAAGATACGCAGGGCGTCTTCCTGCAGTCGCTTTTCGGGATCGCCGACAGCTTTCAATACGCCTCGCTTTAAATCTCCCTGTCCGTCGAAGGGGTCCACGATGCCTTCTTCTTTTGAATAGGCCATGGCGTTCACGGTAAAATCCCGCCGCTTTAAATCGTCGATTAAATTAGCCGTAAAGGTAACGCCCTCGGGTTTTCTGCCGTCTTCGTAATCGCCGTCGATGCGAAAGGTGGTAATCTCCACAGGACCTTCGGAAGTCATGACGCCGATGGTGCCGAACTTTTCCCCTTCCCGGAAGGTGGTGTGGTCGGAGAAAAGTTCTAAAATTTCTTCAGGCAAAAGAGGCGTCGTGAGATCGTAATCGTGAGGCTTCTTCCCCATAACCGCATCTCGAACGGCGCCGCCCACAACATATGCTCGCGCTCCTTCCTCTTCGAAGCGCGCCATGATATCTTGAATCGCACTAGGTAAATACATAGAGTTATTATAACACTTTGTGGGGTATTTTTCCTAACTGACCTCGCTCTCTGCCCTCCCTATGGTATAATCTAAACAAGAAACTTACAAAATTTTTGCGACATACACGGACGGAGGTAAAGGATGAAGTGGTTTAAATTAGCACCTGCTCTGGCACTCGCTGTGGCTTTAATGGGGTGCGGCAAGGAAGAAAGCAATGTTGCGACGAACAGCAATGCCGACAGCACCATGATGGCCGCTCAAAAAAATAAGGACACGGCCGACAATGATGAAGGCGAATACGATCCCGTCGGCGATCTGGAACGGGAAGAAACCAAGCTTTTTGAAAGCGAAAATTCCAAAACCCGCTACGCCGCTTTGGAAGAGGCCAGCGATTATATTTCCCTCGTGGAACTTTCATCCGATGCCGGCGGCGGCGTGTCGCTCAAGTTTATTAAAAACTATAAAGGGGCTCTCAGCACGATCGAACTCAAGACGCCGAAATCCCTTACACCCAATCAGGAATACATCGTCTTTTACCGGGATACGGCGGAAGGCGACGTGCGCCCTACTCACGACACCTACGCGTTTTATAAGGTAGACGGGAGCGACGACGCGCTTCTTCGCTATTTCGAAAAGAACTATGACGATCGGGATACGGCGCAGGAGGAAAAGACCTCGTCCTCTTCGAAGGATAAAGATACGGCAGATGCGGGGAGCACCTCGAAACGCAGCTCAACGAGTAAAGACACGAGCGATACAAAATCGAGCACGAACAAAAGCACTAAGAGCGGATCTTCCAGCAAAAGCAATACTTCTACAAGCTCCGGCTCATCCTCAAAGAGCGGCACCGCTACAACCAAAAGCTCTACCAAGAGCACAAAGAGTTCCGGCTCGAAAAAACAATCCTCGAAACCTTCGACGGATTTAGAGAATTAAGAGAAAAAGAAAAGGAAGTGAGATACCACCATCTCGCTTCCTTTTTTGATGCATTCTATGGTACGTACACAAGGGATACCTTTTTCATTTGGGTGAAAATCCATCCCACATCTCAGGCGGGCAGGCACGCCCCTACAGGTGCATTAGCCGGTATGGCGTTTCGTAGGGGCGAGCCTGCTCGCCCGTTAAATATGAGCAAGGATTAATAACCGATTCACTCTAAACTTCTTTTTAAAAATGGTTTACATAACCCGATAAACCTTATCGCAAGGAAGGGGAAAAGGCTCAGAGGCAAAGGCCGCATTTCCCCTTCCTCGCGGACCCCATCCCCATTCTGGTCGGCTTTTTGATGAGAAGAAAATGCCTGCGGCATTTTCCGCATCGTATGGGATTCATACGAAATTTTTGTGTTTCTGTTGGGGAATTATATTCGCATACCCCTTGCGGGCGTGCAGGGCACGCCCCTACATTGGGCCTCAACAGAATCTTTTTATTTTGAGTCGGTCAGACACCGTCGCGTATTCCTATAAAAAATTTTTTGTCATAACCATTCCTTGCGCTCCCGTAGGGGCGAGCCTGCTCGCCCGTCAGACGAAGGCGACGATAAAAAAACGATTCACGTAAAACCCCCATATAAAAGAAGCCGTCGCCATAGCAACGGCTTCTTCTATTTAAAATCCCCTCTAAAATAACTGGTACCTACGAAATACACAACATTTTTATCAGGTTTTCCGCATTTTGCGTGATCCCCGACGCGAACCTGAACATTGATATAGCGATATTTCGGCTGCATCATATTGGCACGATGTCCGGGAGAATTCCACCATAGTTTATAAAAAGCTTCTGCAAGAACTTTTTCATCACTCATAAAGAGGCGACTCTTATTGCCGATTTTTTGTCCTGACATGTGGACGATCTCCGCCAGATTTTCGCCACATATTGTGGTACGTAACTTCGGTTGAATATCATTGAATGCCGTATCCCATGAACTGCCGTCGAGGCGCACGTGGCTCTTTCCATTCACGTTAATCGATCCGTTTGTTACCAGTTCATCGGCTCTGATACAGGCGCCGTTTGTAAAATCATTACACCATTTCAAGGGTACGAGACCTTGCTTTGTACGATCGGCATTAATCAGCGCTAAAAATTCCCTGTTGAATTTTTCTTGATCAAAACTTTTCCCGCTGTTAAAGGCAGCAAATTCATCGACATTGTTTTCTACAAGCTTTGCGGGTTGAGGCGCTTTTCGGATCGGTGCAACCTTCGGTTCCTCACTTACCGGTCGGTACTCTCCTGTTCCACCGGCGGGTACTGTAGCTTGGGTCGCATTGTAAATGCATAACAAAGACATCGCCACGGGTCGCCGGCGCTTTGGCATTCAGCGCACCGACGCCACTTCCCGAACCTACAATACCAAGCTCGCCTGCCCAATTAATCCAAGATGTCGGCCAGGTGGAGTTTTTAACTTCTGAGGGGGTCAGATCTTTCTTTGCCACTACTGTAAGCATTTTCATCACTTCGGCATTCGTTACAGAATTGCCCGGCCGGAAACTGCTGTCCGGATAACCTACAATCGTGGAGATGCCTTCGGGATTTCTCAGATTACAGGCCGTTTGCACGTACCCGCTTGCCCAGTGGCTTGAAGGCACATCCTTAAACATTTGGGCTCCCGGGCCATTTACTGCGTTGCTCGTCATACGAATTAAAAGTACGGAAACTTCCGCACGACTGATAGGCTTATCCAATCCGAGACTGCCGTACGGATAACCGCTAATGACACCTGCATTCTTTAAAGCGACGATTTTTTCATCGCGCCCTGCTGCGTGAACGGCGACGGCATCAATATACTTATAAGGAGTACAAGTGCCGCTAAAATTTTGCTACACTTTTTCATCTAAATGAACCTCCTTTATTCTTAAAATCAGCGTAGCACATCGTCATAGAATATACAAGAGAAAAAACCCTTACAAACGGCTATTTTAAGCCATTTATAGTACCTTCTTAGTTCATATACATAGTTTTAAAGAGTGCTTTTTTGTATATCAAATCGGTATTTTTTACCCACTAGTTTCATCGATTTTTATCTACCAAATTCATCTATTTTACCTACAAAGTTTAACGATATAAAGAAGATAGTTTGAATCAGATCGTTTAGATAATGTCTAATATCGAGATATTTCCGTTCTCTTTAATCTTTAGCTCGAGGGCGAAATCCGGCTCTGTAATTTACGCAATACTCTGTTTTTCCATTAAAAGACCCCCAAAGGCCGAACATTCAGTTCGACTTTTGGGGGTCTTTGCAGTGGCAGGTCTGCTTATTCTTGCCTATAGGTTTTTATTTTCTATTTCTTCTCTTAAGGCGTTCTAAGCCAAGTAAGAGACCCGATGCCAGCGCCGCCAAGCCTGTGGGGGCTGCGATGCCGGGATCGTAGGTTTGAGGAGCTTTGCGTTCGTCGTGCGTCTTGTGACCACTTTCGTTAGACGTCTTCGATAGCTTGTCTCCTCCGGTATTGGTTTTTTGATCTTCGTGAGGTTGAGATCCTTCATTGTCGGAAGGTTTTTCGGGATTAACCTTGCCGGGATCCGATGGATCGGGTGTACCCGGTTTATTCGGGTCGTCTTTTCCCGGATCGGAAGGATCGGGAGTGCCCGGTTTGCTCGGATCGTCCTTGCCCGGTTCGTTGGGTTTGTCACCCGGTTTGTCCGGTGTGGTCGGATCGTTGGGATCGGACGTACCCGGTTTGTTCGGATCATCTTTGCCCGGATCGGAGGGATCGGGAGTACCCGGTTTGTTCGGGTCATCCTTGCCCGGATCGGAGGGATCGGGAGTACCCGGTTTGTTCGGGTCATCCTTGCCCGGTTCGGAAGGATCGGTCGGATCTGGATTCGGTGTTGGATCTGGATCCGGTGTTGGATCTGGATCCGGTGTTGGGTCTGGATCCGGTGTTGGGTCTGGATCCGGTGTTGGGTCTGGATCCGGTGTTGGATCTGGATCCGGTGTTGGGTCTGGATCCGGTGTTGGGTCTGGATCCGGTGTTGGATCTGGATCTACAGGTGGGATTTCACAGACATTTTTAGTACCGACTTTTATAATCTTTTTGACCGGATCTTTTATGGTCTTTTCTTCTCTGGAAACTTCCTTACTATTTTTTATAGTAATAGTAGTTTCTTTCTCACCCTGTTCACCCTCTTGAACAACTTCAGTCTTTCCGGCTTCCATTTCAGGGTCTTCCACAATCTCCACTTCATAGGGAGTATTATACTTAATTTTTACTGTTCCTTCAGTCTTGGAACCATATTCTACGACCTTATTCTTAGGCTCAACTCTTTCTTCAGTTACTTCAAGCTTGCCGGTTTTCTTGTTAAAGGTGGTTGTATATTTTACAGATCCCTTAGAACCTTCTTCGATGACTCGTGTTTTTCCTTCTTCAAGGTCCGGGTTGTGTCTGTATTCAGTATCGTGACCTAATTCAACTTCTTTTACAACAGGCTTAACACCAACTCTTACTACTCTATCTTCTTTTTCAATTATTGTCTTAGTAGTTTCTGTTGGATCTCCTACCGGCTCAGAGTCCTTAATCTTTTGAGTAATAGTTACTTCTTCCTTACCTGGCTTACCTTCGTTTTCAATTTTTTGGAAGCCGGCTTCTAAAGTTTCATCATAGATTACCTTAGTTTCGTAGGGAATTTCTCTTTCGATAGTCTTAGTAACTTCGCCTTCAGTTGGCTTTCTACCAATCTTAATTACTCTTTCTTGAGGCTCTTTCGTCGTCTTGAATTCGCCTTCTTGAACCTCAACTACCTTACCATCTTTGATAACTAGTTTATTAGTTCTTTCTTGTTCTCCCGGTGAACCTTCGCTTACAACAACTTCTTTACCCGGTTCTAGGGAGTCGTCGTATTCATATCTTGTTTCGAAAGGAAGTTCTTTCTTTTCAACAATTTCGTGGGTACCGTCGTTTGTTCCCCTACCTACTTGGATAAGAGCATCTTTCGGCGCTTCTTCCGTTACTGTTGGTTCGCCGTCAATTTGAGAATTCTTGATCGTCCAAGTAGTGGTCCTGGTTCCAACCTTACCAGGATTAGCAATTCTATATTCACCTTTTTTAAGGTCGTCAACATATTCTACCTTGTAGCCGAAGGGGATTTCTTCCTTGTGTTCTACTTTACCTTCGGTGTTTCTACCAACTTTAATAATTTTATCTTTAGGTGCTTTTGTTTGAGTATATTCACCTTCTACAATTTCGGTTACTTCGCCGTTTTTAAGCGTTAGAGTCCTAGTCTTTGATCTTTCGCCTAGTTCTCCTTCTTGCTCTACTCTTGTTTCACCCGGTTTTAGACTATCGTCGAATTCGATTTTAGTTTCAAAAGGTATTGGTTCTTTGTCATTAAAATCAATCTTTCCCGTGTAATCTTCGTTGCCGACTTCGATGATCTCTTTCTTGGCTTCTTTGGTCACTACGGGATCAGATGTTTTGACTACCTTGGAGTTTTCTATAGTGATTGTATATTTTTCTTCTCCAACTTCGCCCTTTTGAATAATCTTGCGTTCGCCCTTCTTGAGTTCCGGGTTTACTCTAATTTCATACTCATAAGGAATCTTGTTGGTGTACTCATGAGTTCCCTCAGTTGTTCCCGGTCCAACTTTTACAATCCTATTAACCGGTTGTTTAGTGACTGTTGGTGTAGCTTCTTCTGACTTAGTCACTTCACCATTAACAATGGTATGAGTAACGATAGTTTCTTCTTCACCTAGAGATCCTTCTTCTTCTACTACTACTTGACCCGGTTCTAATAAATTATCAACCTTATATTCTGTTTCAAATTCAATAGCCTTGGTTTTCTTAGTTTCAAGAGTTCCTGTAAAGTCTTTTTTACCAACTCTAATGACGGCGTTTACCGGGTCTTTAGTTTCTACTTCCGGCTCGCCAACTATTTCAGAGTTTTTAATAGTCCAAGTTGTCTTTCTTGTTCCTTCAGTTCCCGGAACATCTATAACATATTCGCCTGATGTTAGATTTTCATCGTAAGAAATTTCATACTTAAATGGAATCTTTTCTTCGTGAACAACTTTACCTTCAGTGTTTGCACCAACTTTTATAATTTTCTTTTGTGGTGCTTTTGTTTGAGTAAATTCGCCTTCTTGGGTGTTTGTAACCTTGCCATCTTGGATTGTGATGGTTGTCGTTCTGGTTTTTTCTCCGGGTTTTCCTTCTTGGGTTACTTGTTGTTCTCCTGGAGCTAAGCTATCGTCAAACTGGATTTCAACTTCAAATGGAACTTCTACTTTTTCTTCAATATTATGAGTTCCGTCATTTACGCCTTCACCGACGTGAATTAGGCGTTCTTGAGGTTTCTCTAATATTTTTTCCGTCGTCTTGCTTTCATCAATTTGAGAATCCTTGATAACATAGGTTACTTCTTTAGATCCTTTTTTACCTTCGGTAATGACCTTGATTTCGCCTTTTTTAAGGTTTGGATCTTTTTCTACCTTCGTTTCAAAGGGAATCTCTTCGGTTTTTACATAAGTTCCATCGGTGCCTGATGCAACAAATTGTACTTCTACTTTTTTTGTAGCAATTTCTGTCCCATCAGTTTCATAGTAGTGAGCCTTTACCGGAACATTTAGTAGGGCTCCATCTATAGACATGCCTTCTTCTGCATTTGGAACTTTTGCTGTTACTTTACCTGTCTTTTCATCGATGGATACATCCCAAGTATTTCCCTTATCGTCTACAAAGGTATCAGAGTCTAAAGTAAACTTAGTAGGTTTTCTATTATACTTATCTTCTTGATCGATGATAACGTCTGAAGTAAGTGTATCGCCCGCCTTACCTGCCTTGGCATTGTAGCGAACCTCGAGGTTGGATCTTTCTTTGATGACAAATTCAGCCTTAGTTTCTTCTGTTATATCTTTGTCCGGTTCATTCGGATCTTTATAATGAGCTACTACCGGAACAGTTAACGTTTCACCACCGTCAAATTTAGATGGGTCTTTAGGCTTGGCTGTGACTTCTCCAGTTGTTTCATCTATTGAAACAGTCCATTCATTGCCTTTATTATCCTTAAACTCTGTTCCTTCCGGAATAGAATAACTTTGAGGAGTAAGTTTCTTATCATCCGGATCTTCCGGAAGTTTTGGTGTTGATTTTTGTTCTTCTGATGGATAATCAACTTGAACAAAATAATCCGGTCTATTATTTGTTGATTCTTGAACAACAAAGTGGAACCAGTGGGTATCAGTGGATCCGTTGGTATAAGTGTACGTTAACGGTACTGCGACAAATTCTCCCGCCTTAGCTGATTTCGGCGGAGTGATTTTGAAGGTGGTCGGAAGTGTACTTTCATCATACTCAAGCTTCCATTGATCCTCAGGTTTCTTTCCTTTGTTAATTTGATTTATATACTGCCAGTCAATAGTACCTACTGCTTGATTTGCATCTTTTGCAGCTTCCATCTCCTCCGGTGTCTTTTGATTCGGGAATAAATTTGGATCCTTTTTATCTTCCGGCACATAGAGTTTTACTTCAAACTCCTCTCCCGGTCTTACAGCAGAGGAAGTGTTCTTAGTAGTATCGTCATTATTTCCGTCAATAAAGCCTTGGTCGTAGTATCTTGTATCATCAAGGTTTATTTTGAATCTGCCTATTTCGTTGTAGTGGTCGTAGCGGTCGATGCCTTGTTTGTCGATCACCACTTCTTGGCCCTTGTGGTTGATTGTCTCCGTACCGGCGCCTGTTGGTGTATAAGCTCCTGCACCAGAATTTGCTTTATCAGAAACAGCCTTAAATTCTTCAGCAGTTCTAGGACGAGCAAAGAATTTAACTTCCAGATTTTGAAGTGCTTTGTACTTAGGATCTTTATAGAAGATGGAATCTTTATTAATAGTTCCGTCTTCATTTACTGCGCCCGCAGGCATCTCTACAACTACATTGTCATTTTCATCAATATAGGCCTTGGCACCCGGAACAATCTCACCTGTTACCGGATGGTAAACTTGGCCTACCAATCTTTCTCTTGCATTGTCATCTAGATTTTCTACCTTCACACCAGTCTTGATAGTCTGACCTTGGACAAATTCTTTTTTATTGTGGCTTCCATTTAATTTTATAAGTGCAAGCATGTCATTTTCATTTGGCCAAGGGTTGACTGTAAAGCTGAAGAGAGTATTTGGCCCTTGGGTGGCCCTGAGATTTTGTCCGGTTGGGTCGCTTGCATATCTACCTTCCCAAGCCATGATGATTTTATTATTATCAATACTATTGATATACGCAAGATCATCTTCAGTAGCGTAAAGATTTAAGTTCCTTTGACTTCTAGATCCCGTTATGTCTATTTGCGCGCCAGCCTGATAATCTGGTTCGTTAAAGCTTTCTGCAAGTGCTTTTCCTACTGCATTAGCAGAAATTTCCCCTGTATCAAGTAGCGATCCCAAATTACCGGAGTTAGTAAAGGAAAAATCTGTGTAGGTTCTTTGGCCATTTCCCTTATCAATTTCAATCTCGAAACCCCATTTGGTTTTATCAGGACTGGTTGCAGAAGGTTCTAGTGTGTTGTAGCGGAATCCGTCTTTGAATTCCATGCTGGCAGCGTTCGAACCATAATAAGGGCCTCCGCTGATGATATCACCATATTCATCCACTACGCCGGGTTCCAGTTGCGAAGAACGATAACGTTCAGAGCCATAATCCTTGATGATCTTTTCATCTTCAGCATAGTTCGGCTCATTAGATGTCGCTGCCGCCATTTGGGCGCCAGGTAATCTTTCTTCGCCGATTTCAAGGCCGGTTTCTGATGTTATGGCAGGTTCGGCCGCCGCCGTAACGGCGTATCTGGCCGCTTTATGCATGGTTCTTTTCGGTGCAGGGGTAGATTCTGTATACTCGACGCTCTCTTCCTCGACCGTCGCTTCATTATAAACAGCCTTTGCACGCATTGCCCTCGCAGGAGCAGCTTCCACAGCTTGTTCTTCCGTCGGGACTTCGACGGCCTCTTCCGCCGGAGTTTCCATAGCGGATTCCTCTTTAGCGGACTCCTCTTCGAAATTTGCCGCTTCCTCATTTAAAGCTTCGTCGACTTGGTCCGTCGAGGCTTCGATGGTGTCTTCCTCTTCTTCTTCGTCGTCGAGGACGGCATTATCGAACGCTTCTTGTTCTGCAGGAGCGGCATTTGTATTTGCTCCCGTCTCTTCCTCTTGAGGTGCCACAATGGCCGCCGGTTGCTCCACTTCTTGAGCAAAGGCGTTTTGAGGCGCCATTATTAAGCCCGTAGCCAAGACAGAGACCCCTACCACAGACTTCAGCAAATTGTTTCTCTTTTTTAATGCAGTTTCATTGGATATGGGGAGCGCAACGTTTTCGTTCGCTATATTTCCCTCTTTATGATCCTTTACCAAATTAGTTCCTCCTCACAAGGTGCAAAACCCCAAGGATTTTCTCCTCAGTTTTCTCATCGAATGATAAATACTTACCTATATATGTAGTTTATGATATACCTTAATTTAATTTTTTTCAATTCAAAAACAACTATTTCATATAAATTTAATGCATTATTTCCTCTTATTTTCTATACAGAAGTTTTGTTGACTTTCTATTATTTTTTCGAGCCCCTATTCGTGTATAATCGACTTAGGTTTTCGGAAAGGAGATTACTATGTCATTTGAAGAACGTGCATTGAAGGCCGTGGAGTTTAAGGAAAGCGGAGGGTTTAACTGCACTCAGGCGGTGTTAAAAGCTTTCGAGGATAAGATGGACGTGGATATGGATACGGCGCTTTTGCTCTCCACAGGTTTTGCCGCCGGCATGGGATCTATGGAGGCTACTTGCGGTGCCATTATCGGCGTGGTTATGGTGGCGGGAGCACTTACAGACGGAATCGCCACGCCTCGTGTGGCTGCACAAATTTTAAAGGCTTTTCACACTCGTTCCGGAGCAACACTTTGCAAGGATTTAAAGGGGAAGAATACGGGAGTCGTGCTCTGTTCCTGTAGCGACTGTGTTAAAAACGCCGTCCTCGCCTTAGGCGATGTGTTGGATTAGTGTGTTTTTAGGAGGTTTTTATGCTATTTGTTCATTATCCCAAATGTTCTACCTGTAAGAAAGCGAAGGCTTTTTTAGACGATCGTGGCGTAGAGTATAAGGAGCGCCATATTGTGGAGGAAAATCCTTCTTTCGACGAGCTGAAAAAGTGGTACGAGATGAGCGATTATCCTCTAAAGCGTTTTTTCAACACGAGCGGCATGCGCTATCGGGAGCTGGGGTTGAAGGATAAACTCGCGGACATGAACGAGGAGGAGCAGCTGGAGCTTCTCGCTACCGACGGCATGCTCGTGAAGCGGCCCATCCTCGTCGACGGTGATTGGGTGCGCGTCGGGTTTAAGGAAAAGGAATGGGAAGAGATGGTTTAAATCCTGCGGGCAAAAGCCTGCGGGATTTTTTATTGTCTGCACGAGGAAGCTATTACATTAGCAGGTGAACATCGTCGCACTCCTCAGGCGGGCGTGCCTGCCCGCCCCTACATTGGGATTCCTCCGTAGCATTTGATTATGAATCGGGCTGAACACTCTTCCTATTTCTTCAGAGCACTTTGCTTGTCCATCTTTCCGAAAAAAATTCATCAAAAAAAGAAGACCTTTCGGTCTCCTTTTTTCCTTCTATTCTATTGTGCCGAGAGTTTGTGCTCGTGACTATACACGCTCCTCATATAAAAACCTACGATAAAGACAAGCATGATGACGATGCCGACTCCGCCGACTTTGGTAAGGTATGCGGTCATTATGCGGAGCACTTCTCCTTGCTCCGCGCTTTGCAGCATGGATTGGTACTCACCGAGTGAACTCCCTACTGCTCTAAAGACAAGGGATGTCACGATACTGTAAACCACCTGCACGGCCACAAAGAGCATAATAGGCCCGCCGATGCCGAAGCGACGAAGAGCTTTTTCGCTCCCCACACTTTCCACAAAGAGCCATGCCGTGGCGTAGAAAAAAGATGATAACAAGATACTAAGGCCGATGACTACATAGGTCGTGGCCGGCAATTGGGAAAGGTACGGCGAAACTTCATTCCAAAACTCCGTGATGCCCGGCGTACCTTTTAACATTCTGAAGCAAACCTCGAACATTTTTGCTCCCACAATCAAATAGCTGAAAAGATTCACGAGGGCAAACCAAAGCATGCGCCCTGTGATAATTTCTTTTCCCGTAAGGGGTAGTCCGCTGAAGAAGCTGCTGTACTCCCCGTAAAAGCGCTTGTAATCTCTGTAAATCAAAATGAGCGCCGACACGATAAGGGTCAGGTTGACGAGCATGAAGTTGATGATGGGCCCCATTTCGTGGGTGAGTACGATGGATCCCAACGCCGGCACAAGGGCCATGGCGAGCAGTATCCATTTATCCCGTTTAAAATAATAGCTTAGTAATTTAGACACGGTACACCTCCCTGAAGATCGCTTCTAAATCTGTGTTGTATTTTTCCCGCAGAGCGTCGGCATCGTCTTGTATGATGACTTTTCCGTCGCCGATCATGACCGCCGTATCGATAATGGGCTCGATATCCCGCACCATGTGGGTGGAGATGATCAGGGTGGCCTCGGGATCGAAGCCGTCTAAAATGCCGTCGAGCACCCCTTGTTTCGCCGCCGGATCCACGCCGCCGATGGGCTCGTCCAATAGATAGAGTTTGGCTTTTCTCGAAAGGGTGAGGGTGATTTGCAGTTTATCCCGCATGCCCTTGCTCATTTCCCGAATGCGACGATCGCCCTCGAGTTTAAACCGCTCCAGCATTTTCCGCGCCTTTCCGCCATCGAAATCGTCGTAAAAGTGATCGTATAGGCCGATGGCATCTTCCGCCGTTAAATCTTTGGGGAGGGGCAGGTGATCGGGCTGGTAGCTGACGTAGGATTTCGTCAAGGGTCCCGGCCGGTTGCCGAAGACCTTCACATCGCCTTTATAGTTCATTTCGAGACCCGCCAATATTTTTAACAGCGTGGTCTTTCCGGCGCCGTTGGGTCCGAGCAGGCCGACGATCCGTCCTTCGTCCAGCGTCAAGTTGAATCGATCCAAGACGATATTGCCTCGGTAATCCATGGTGAGATTTTTTACTTCCGTCGCTCTCATTTTATTCCCCCTTTTCCCAGCGTTTTTCCAGTAATGTGATGGCCGTTTCTTTCGTCATGCTTAAATCGTCCGCCACGGTGATAAGAGCGTCGCAGGCGTCGAAAAAGGCGTCTTTCGCCAGCATGTCGATGCTCTTTCTGTTGTCGGTGACGTATTTTCCCCGGGTCCTGTCCGTAGCGATCAACTCCTCTCGTTCCAGTTCTTGTAATGCGCGCTGCACCGTGTTCGGATTCACGCTATAGGTTTTCGCCAGATTTCTTACCGATTCCAGTTTTTCGCCGGGAGCCAATTCCCCCGATGCGATCTGTTTTTTAATTTCTTCGTACAATTGCAGGTAAATGGGCCGATTGTTATCAAATTCCACGCTTACCCTCCTTTCGATTGATCTCCTAAATATCACTTCGCTTAAATTTTCTACTTCCTATAAAGTTAAAAGTACACACCAACCCCCAGTTTAAAGCCATAAATTTTATAAAATCTACGGTATCTCCCGAATCAATAAGTTTCCCTAAATAATAGATAGGTACTAGAGGCTGAATCATAGGAAACGATTTTAAATACATCATTATCACGTAGAGCAGAATAAACAGTCCGACGGACACATAGGATTTAAAGTACATACTTAAACACTGCACCAAGCTTATAGCAAGAATATAAAAGGACCCGATCCCCACGATGATCACTAGATCGCTAGACCAGCTCGCACTTGCGAATGTGCCGCTCGCAATGCTCGTGTTTGAAAGGAAAATATAGTAGCAGACAAGGGAAAATAAAACAAACAATAGGGATACGATCCACCAGTGGAATGTCTGAGCATAAAACTTTGCGTAATAGATACTGCTTCTTTTATTGATACGGGTGAGCATCATAGATAAACTTCCGTTTTCTATTTCACCCTTCAAGATATTGGCGCTGTTAATAGCGAGAAATAGGAAAATAATGAACACCATGTAAACTAATGTGTACATATTATTGGCGAAAGTTAAGCCGTTAATCAGTTCCTTACCAGTGTACGTAATGATGTTGGAGTGAGTGTAGACCCCCAAACTGTAAAATAACGGCAAAGCAAACATGAAGAGGATCAGGAAATTTTCTTTTCGCTTTAATTGTTTGTAGATTTCAAACCTTATCAGTCGTGACATGCTCTTCCTCCTCTAAAAAGCTTTCCAAGGGGTTCATTATCTTTTCGATAGCCCTGATTTTGGTGACACTGCCGATGTGCTGTAATTTCTCATGCAGTTGGTCTTCCGTTACCAACAGCCTATGCTCATCAATTTGCTTCGCATAACGGCTACCCACTGCTGCCGCACACTCGACATTCAACACAACGGGACTTTGTATATGTATATCTCCGTCATACCTCTTCATACCGTCTTTTATGACGACCAGGCGATTACATAGCGACTGGACTTCGTCCAGATTGTGATCCGAAAAGATCACCGCCATCTCTTGTGTTTGCACCATTTCCCGAATAAATTTCTTTACCATATTCCGCCCGTGAATATCCAATCCCACAAAGGGTTCGTCTAAAAGCATGACGGTATTTCCGTTTAAGATCGCCTGTGCGAAGCCTAGCCGCTGTTTCATACCGAAAGAAAAGGATTTTACTTTTTTGTGACCCGAGCCCTCTAATCCTACAATGTTCAAAACCCGTTTAATCTCCGATTCCATTTTCTTATGATTTGTAATGCCGTTTAAAAATAAGACAGCTTCTAAGTTTTCGTGGGCGGTGAGATAGGGATAGAAATCGGGATTAACTGACACTCCAAACTTTTTTCTTCGCTCCGAGTCGATGGTCATTTCTTCGCCTTCATAAAATACCTTGCCCTTATTAGGATGGATATTTCCGGATAAAATATTGAGCAGCGTCGTCTTTCCCACACCGTTTACGCCGATCAGTCCGACGATATCCCCTTTTTCAAGGTTCATAGAAAAATCAAAGAGTCCTTTTCCCTCACCGTAATCCTTCGTTACTGACTGCACGTTTAGTAATTCCACACTTTCCCTCCTTTCGACTGTATCGCTACCTTAATACACCGTTATTGTATCATCGTCTTAATACAGCGTCAATGCTTTTTTTAATTTTTGCAACAAAAAAAGGACGTCGCGCAGACGTCCTTTTCAACAGAATATAGGAAGGTGTCATTATTTAGTTTGCTTGCACGCCTCGCCGCATGACGAGGTATTTCGCCAAATCAAAAAAGAAAAAGCGTATTTTCGATAGCAAGATGTTTTCATAGCATTTCCAGTATCCGACGAAACGATGTTCGCGCCTTTTAGCGAATGCCTCCACATCGGATATGGGATAGCCTAAGAAGATGCCGATCTCGTCGGGGCAGCCAGTTAAAAATCGTCTTTTTAACTCCGCAATGGCTTCCTCCGCCGTATCATATTCGTAGCCGCGATTCTTTAAGAAAGCTTGGCATCTTCTGTCCGATAGTTTGTGTTCAAGTTTTTTCAGGTCGTAGAAGTAAAGTAATAGGCTGCCTTTGGCGTTTACGAGTTCGGCGTGGGCAAGGGGTATGGATTGTCTCACGCTTTCGTCGCATTTCCAACAACGGGAAAGATCTCTCGAAGGATTCACTAAGCTGACAAGAGTTCCTGTCTTTCCGCAAAAAGTCGTCGGCGCCGTATAGGCTCTCAGTATGGCTTCTAAGTAGGCGCGATCATCGCAGGATGCGCACTGATTCAGGTAGCCAACCGTTGTATGGTTTAGCTTACGCTTCACATAACGCGCGAGCACTTTTTTTGCACTCCTCTACTGCATCGCCATCCGGCTCGCCTTTGCAGGTGACGGTATCGATGTAAGAGGCGCCTTGGCCTCGCACTTCGTCTTCCCAGGTTTCCATCCATTCTCCGTCGGCCCAATCGTAGGATCCGAACAGTAGAATTTTCTTACCTTTGAGTAGGGGGTTCACATCGTCCATAAAAGGTCGCATACTGGCTTCTTCCAGTTCCTCGGCGCCCATGGCGGGGCAACCGAAAGCGATCTTTTCGGCATTGGCCACTGTTTCTTCCGTGGCGCTATCCACTTCGATAATCTTTGTTTCTTCTCCGGCTTCTCGAATTCCTTCGGCGATGGCATTTGCCATGGCCTCCGTGTTTCCGGTGCCGGACCAATAAATTACGGGTATCAAAAGCACACTCCTTTCCACCCTGTGGCACCTGCACGCTGCACACTATGGCATAAACGAAAGAAGTATCTGAGAAATATGTACCACAAGGTTGTTTTGATAATTCTTATCGTTTACATCTATGATTATATAGACCCCTTTTTAAAAAAGCAAGGGATTTTCCAATATATTTGATAATTATTTTCAGTTATCTTTTAAACGGCTATTTTAAGCCGTTTTTGTATTCTGCTCTTTCTCTCCATTCTTCATGATTTTCTTTAGCCCCACCTTTTTATCACCCTTTTCTTCATTCTCTTTTAACTCTATCTCCATAAAGCTCCTAACCCTTTCCCGCCTGTGCCGGCTTTTGTCTGCCGGTTTTTCGTTCCGGATTCTATGTTTTTTCCTCGAAACAAGACTTTCTTATCTTGATCTTAATGTTTTTCATTAACCTCTTATTGTTTATCGATAATAAATGATCTAAACTAAATCGTAGGAGGTATTTTATGAAACAGTTTAAATTATATTTTATCGGCTTCGCATTGGCGTTGGCTCTTTTAGGCGTCGCCGCTTTTTTCGCCATCGTCGGCATCTTGCCTATTAAGGGATGGATCACGAATGATCCTTCGTTCGCCCCTTATCTTTATATGGTGCCGGTTACCCTCGTTCTTTTCGCCCTGATTGGCCTTTCTCTTATGGCGGCCATTCTCTCGGGTATGTACACGACCTTTCTATGCGGCAAGGGCAAAGTGTTTGAACTGCCTATGGAAAAAGGGCTGAATCGTACGGGGCTGGCTTTTTTATCGGCCTGTCTGTTTTCTCTGCTCTTCGCTATTTACTTGGCAGTCAACTTCAGGTCATTTTCGCTTTTTGCCGCCCTGCTTTTATTTGCAGGCCTTTTCCTTTTGGCAGCTTTTCTCTTTTTTCTTCTCGCCGATGTGGTGGAGAAAGGGCGCAAGCTCCAAGATGAGCATGATCTTACCATTTGAGGTGCGCCATGATTCAAATTGATTTAGATCTTATGCTCGCCAAGCGAAAAATGACGCTCACCGAACTTTCAAAGGCGGTGGACATCAGTTTGCCCAATCTCTCGATTTTAAAGACGGGAAAGGCAAAGGCCATTCGTTTCTCTACTCTCTCCGCCATTTGCAAGACTTTAGATTGCCAGCCGGGGGATATTTTACGGTATGAAGAAGGCGATGACGATGAATGATTATCGTAAGCGAGGAATTATATGTCTCACCCTTGTTTTTTTAATCGGCCTCGTCGCCGTAGGGCTTCTCTCCGATGGAACGCCTCCCCCTTTAAAAGATGCGAATTATGCCTTTAACACGAGATTCTCCGGAGGGGTACGGAAAGAATTTTCCATAAAAAAAGCGCCGAGTTTCCACGGCGACGGCGTATCTTTTTATGTTTATACTTTAAAAGACGAGGATATGAAGATATTGAAGGCGGATCTAAAGAAGAATAAGGCCTATCCCTATGATTCTCCCATTGGCGAAGTGGTCGCCGGAGATTTGCAATTGGCTCTCAGGGAGCGGGATGCCTCCTATGATTTCGGTTCATTGGATAAATATAGATATTATATTCAGGACCGCTCGCCTTTTAAGGGAAGTATTCCGTCGAATTACGACGCTCTTATGGTGGAGAAGAACGGGAATCGAGTCGTGTATATTGTAAGTGATTCGTAAGACTCGCCGAAACAGGGCAACAAATTCTGAAATAAAAAGGCATCGGTTGTAGCCATGCTTTGAACTGAGCGTATATCCTTGCTCGCGTCTTATGGCGGGCGAGCAGGCTCGCCTCTACGAGTGCATTAGGATTGTCTTGGATGGTTGTTTTTTATTTCGCTATGCGAAGTTCGATGCTCCATTCAAAGGCTCCGTATCGGATGAAAAAATGTAGGGGCGGGCTGAAGCCCGAATGGGGTGAGCGAAAATCACAGGCCATTAGGTGAATTAGTCTTGTGCATTTTTTGTTATCTGTCAGCCAGATAACGTCACACAAATTTTACGGGCGAGCAGGCTCGCCCCTACGAGTGCATAAGGATTGTCTTGGATGGTTGTTTTTTATTTCGCTATGCAAGGTCATTGCCCCATTCAAAGACACCGTACCGGATGAAACTAATGTAGGGGCGGACGCTCGCCCGAATGGGGTGTGCGAAAATCACAGGCCATTAGATGAATTGGGTTGTGTGCTTTACTCTTACCTGCCGGGCATATTTCGTCGCAATCTCTTTTTACGGGCGAGCAGGCTCGCCCCTACGGGTACACGGCAATTAATTGTGAAACGTGACAGATCTTATCTCCCCGCTGTTAGTGTTCGTGGCATGGTTTTGAATCGGGCGTATGTCTCCGCTCATCATTGAAGGGCGAGCAGCTCGCCCCTACGAATGCACAGCAATGGATTGAATAATGTGGCAGACTCGCTCCTACGGTTGCGCGAAGATTTTTCTTTACTTGCTTCTATAAATTATGTACGCATAAAAAAAACACACGCCGTCATATGATCAGCGTGTGTTCTTTTTGTAACCGGCAATTTCCTACTCTCCCAGGTCGTTACCAACCAAGTACCATCGGCGTTAAGAGGCTTAACTTCTGTGTTCGGCATGGGTACAGGTGTGTCCCTC
>QWCK01002664.1_pt1 | contig 21671 bp, 13 predicted proteins | sample 1972571 | NCBI WGS metagenome assembly QWCK01 (sample SAMN09866710, study PRJNA288562) | Human gut metagenome isolate term2_stool, whole genome shotgun sequencing... | isolation source: gut | host: Homo sapiens | place: USA: California | reverse complement strand
TTGGAGAAAGAGTTTCTCATTCGCCAGTATTTCAACAATCCGGATGTAAGCCTCAAGTCATTCTGTGAGGCGAACAATGTATCAACCAGTTCCTTCAGGAAGTGGCGGCGTCTTTATTCCCAATATGGGATAGAAGGCCTTACCAAGGGCAACAAAAAGCTCACTCCGCTCCTTACGCAAGAGGAGATTTCTACCTTAGAGATGTACAAGAAAGAAATTCTCCGGTTGCAGATAGAAAACGAGAGATTAAAAAGAAACTATACTGTCCGGATCGGCAAAGATGGGAGGAAGGAGTTCGTTCGTTTAAAGACACGACGTTCGAAATCGTGAAGAGACTGTCGCACCAATAGTCCGTCAAACTCCTCTGCGAGATGACGGATGTGAGCCATGCCGGATATTATTAGTGTGTAACCATCCTTGGATGATTGTTCAGGGTGTAAAATATAATTACCGATTTTCAGTCATGATTTTCTGGTCAATGAGAGCAGATTGCGCCATGTTTTTACTTGCAAAATCAGTTCGGAGCTGTGAAAAATATCAAGTGCATTGCGGTTCCTATCCTTTGGTGATGCGGATAGGGTCTTATGGCAGTGCGACGGAAGCCTTCCCGCAGTGCTGTTGCGGCTTCATCGTCTTGCCGTTTGATATGCAATCGTGAGGGTATAAGCCAACTTCATCAAGGGACTTTTGATAAAGCTCTGGAAATCAGCAATTTAGTTTTTATGCTAAAATTTAAGAATTTCGAGTCAAAGGACTGATATTTTTGAAAACGCTAATTATAAGGCGATGTTTGTCAACATAATTAGCGGTTTTAGTAGAGAATGAGTGCATGTTCATCTTACCTGTCAATGACAGTTCCGACCTTAATCAAATAGCTTTTTTTATGTCCTATTTCTCTTCGATTCTCAATTCGGAGAGCGTACCATCTGATTTTTACTGAAATTTTATAGAACAAAAAAACTTGAAAATCATTTAGTTGACAAATAAATTTGTACCTTTGCAAAGAGTGTCGGTTCCACAGCAACTCATGGTGTTGCTATTGGTGCCCATGGCAGACATGTCGTCAGGAGAGTAGTTCACATATAAAATAATTGGTGTGAGGGGAGACACTATGTTAGCATCTTAATCAGGAAATCATGAACATATTTGGCAAATTGGCAAATTGGTATTTCACCAAAGGTGCACTGCCGTATTGGTGCGTGTTGATACTCGACAGTTTGATTTGTTATTTCTCGGGGATACTCGTATTCTGGTTATATTACCGCAGTGCAGTAACTTTAGGAAATATTGTCTTGTTGTCTAAAACAATTTTGGTCTATATGTGCTTCAACCTCATTGGGTTTCGCATTTTTCGCACATATAGTGGAATTATCAGATATTCATCCTTTGTAGACTTGCAGCGTGTGGCCTACGCCATGGCTCTGAGCTGTTTTATAGCTGAGGTGGCTCACTATGCCATTTATTATTTGGATCTTGACTTTGTGAGATTGCAGGGCAGGCAAATCTTCCTGATGTATTTTATTGCCACGATCCTGATGTGGGCCATGCGCGTCTTTGTTAAAACCCTTTATGACATTGGATTCAGCATGGAAAACGGCGAACGTGCTATGGTTTACGGCGTTCACGAGGGCGGAGTGGCACTGGCCAAGATGATACGCAACACCAAGCCGGCCAAATTCCAGCTCAAGGGCTTTATAATGCATGATCGCAGTTATAAAGGAAGGATGTTGATGGGTGTGAGAATCTATGAACCCAATGATGACTTGTCGGAGATGCTGAAGGATATGAACATTCAGGCGGTGTTGGTTTCTCCCTTGCAGACAGAACGATTCAGAGAAGACCAGAAACTGCAGGATATGCTCATCAGCGCAGGTGTTCACATCTACATGATGGAGTCGCAGGAGTGGAGCGAAAACGAAGAACTGTCAGCCAACCAACTGAAAGAAATCAAGATCGAGGATTTACTGCCGCGTGACGAGATTGAGGTCGATATGAACGCTATCGGCAATATGTTGACCGGCAAACGGGTGATGATAACTGGGTCGGCAGGAAGCATCGGCTCGGAAATGGTGCGACAGGTGGCTGCATATCATCCGGATAACATGATTCTCATTGACCAAGCTGAGACACCACAGCACGAAATCAGAATGATGGTGGCCAAAAATTTTCCCGACATCAAATGCGAGACAATCGTGGTCAGCATCACGCAGCAGAATCGCATGGAGGATCTCTTTGCCAAATATAGGCCGCACTACTTGTTCCATGCGGCAGCATACAAGCATGTGCCGATGATGGAGGACAACCCCAGCGAGGCTATATATAATAATGTGAACGGCACAAAGATTATTGCAGATCTCAGTGTGAAATATGGCGTAAGGAAGTTCGTAATGATCTCGACCGACAAAGCCGTGAACCCTACTAATGTAATGGGGTGTTCCAAACGCATATGCGAAATCTACTGCCAGAGCTTGGACAATGCCATTCGTGCGGGAGAGAAAACAGACGTTCAAGGACGTGCTGCCATCACTCAGTTTGTAACAACTCGCTTTGGAAACGTATTGGGATCCAATGGGTCTGTTATTCCTTTGTTTGAAAAGCAGATTAAAGCCGGTGGTCCCGTAACGGTGACCCATCCAGATATCATTCGGTTCTTCATGCTTATCTCGGAAGCCTGCAAGCTTGTGCTTGAGGCGGGCACGCATGGAGAAGGAGGCCAAGTGTTTGTCTTTGACATGGGTAAGCCTGTGAAAATAGCCGACTTGGCCACACGCATGATTAAGCTGAGCGGAATGCAGGGCGTGAAAATCAAATATACTGGGTTGCGTGCCGGAGAGAAACTCTACGAAGAGGTGCTGTCGAACAAGGAAAATACCCTGCCGAGTTTCCACAAGAAGATTCGCGTGGCAAAAGTCAGGGAATATGACCACAACACGGTTGTGCAGCAGATCGAGCAGCTCGTCGCCGTGGCCAATACTTTTGAGGATATGGAAGTAGTTAGGGCGATGAAAGCAATGGTGCCGGAATATCATCCCAATAATACAGTGTATTCGGTTATTGAAGACGGGGCAAACGGTGTGGCAAAATGAGCACGACCCAAATTTTTCTCTCACTGATTAAGTCTGAACTCTGGCAAGAACCACTGCCACGTGAGATTAAAATGGACGATAATCTCTTTCGACAGTGTGTCATGATGGCCAGAAAGCAAACGGTTGATGGGCTTCTGGTTAATTCGCTCATCGCAAATCGTATTCATCTCAGTAATTTCAATGCAGCCGAAGCCTTGGTAACGAAATCTCACGTAATATCAGAAAATGATCTGGTTAATAAGGGGCTGCAGGATTTATGCAATCTTCTCTCGTCTCATCAAATTAAGTTTCTTGTTGTTAAGGGGCAAACGTTGGCAGCCCTTTATCCTCATCCGAATTACAGAAGATGCGGCGACATAGATTTCTATGTATACCCGGACTACTTTGACAAGGCGCGCGAAGTTATAGAGTCGGAATGGAGAGTAAGAATCGAAGGAGATGATGAAGATGCGGAACAGCATGTTAGCTTTACATATCATGATGTTTGTTTCGAGATGCACTTCTGTCTGATGAAATTTGCATCAAGACGTAATCAGCGTGTGTTTGACAGGTTGATAGCAGAGAGTGAGCTGTCGTATAGACTTGTAGGAAATGTACAAGTACCGGTGTTGGAGGATGAGTTAAACTTGGTCTATACCTTCTTGCACTTATATCACCATTTGATAGAGCTTGGAGTTGGTCTGCGACAGTTTTGTGATGTCGCAATATTAATGAACCATATGAAGATGGATCAAGCACAAAAAGACAGGGTGACGAATCTTCTTAGACAGCTGGGATTCCTCAAGCCATTCCATATGGTTGAGTCGTTATTGCATAAAAAGCTTGGTCTTGATACCAAAAAAATGCTATCTATGGAAACAACGAAGGATAGTTGCTATGAATCGTTTGTGATGGATATTGTGTTCAAACGCGGAAACTTCGGCAAGTTTGGCCGTAAGAATGCGGTTCGATCAGGTTGGAAATATAATCTGGAGGCATTCGGTACAAAGCTTAGACATTACGGTATGCTGTTCATGCTATCACCCAGAGAAAATGCATCTTACTTCCTAAGGGTGCTTCCCAAGCGTGCCTTTGGATTAATGAAGCGATGATAACAACTCTTGACTATCAATCCTTACCCACAACAGCAAAGTATGAAAAGCAGACGATTGGGTGGAACAAATGTACAAATTATATGTTAATATGGAAAACAAGAAGGTAAAAAATATACGCAATGAAAGGCTTGCTGAGTTGTTGGTGAAAAGATTAAAACGCCGTCATTACGACGCTTATTTTTGTCACGATGCAGGAGAGGTGCTGGATAAACTTAAAGCGTTGATTCCTGAAAACTCGACGGTAACATGGGGAGGGTCGGACACTATTCGATCGCTTGGCGTAACCGATATGCTCAAGGCTGGCAATTATGAGGTATACGACCGTGATGATGTGACCACTACGGAAGATAAATTGCGTGTCTACCGCAAGGCTTTTGAATGCGACTTTTACCTTTCGAGTGTAAATGCTATCAGCGAGGATGGTGTTATCGTAAATATAGATGGCAACGGAAATCGGGTGGCAGCCATTACCTGGGGGCCGAAGCATGTGATTTTGATTATCGGTCTCAACAAAGTATGCCAAGACACAGATGCGGCATTGAAGCGTGCCCGGTCTACTGCTGCACCTGTCAATATGTCGCGCTTTGACTTTGAAACACTGTGCCAGAAAGATGGTGTGTGCCACAACTGCCTCTCGCCCGACAGCATCTGTAATTACATTTCTATTCAACGGATGTCCCATCCGGCCGGCCGGCATATTGTCATTTTAGTAGACCAAGAGCTGGGTTATTGAGACGAGTGAGCCTTGGGCGCTTTGGTAGAGCTAATATTCTTAGAAGTGGGAAACGATTACGATTCGGCAAAGTTTGGATGACCTGCCAAAGCATGAGCACCATATAGGGCAAAGTCTCCCCGTGCCGGATCTCCGGGAAACACTTGCGCCATTTGCTGCGTAAGGGCAACGGCAGTACGCCACGAGGCTGTCCTTGTTGTCACGAGATTCAGCTGGCGGGCTGTCTGCAAGACGTGTGTGTCCATGGGAACATATAACGACGCTTTGTCGATGGCATCTGCCCACAGTCCCAAATCCACGGGTGAATGGTCGCGAACCATCCAACGCAGGAACATGCACTGTCGCTTGCATAGCGAGGTGATGGGACGAGATACAATTCCTGTGATTCCCTTGTTTTTGAAATAGTCGGACATGGCCATAAGTACATTGAGGGCATCTCCGTTGGCTGTGCAACCCACGCGGGCATGACAGGCTGCAAACTCTCCAAGCGAGCCGTAAGTGATGAACAGATGCTGCAATGACAGCAAGAACACATACATTGTGTGGTTGTTGTATAATCGGTAAAAGCATCGATTGTTATCCGGAATGTCCTCTTTGAAAGCTCCACTCCTTACCCACTCGTAGGGGTTGTTCCTGCTGTTGGTAAGTAGTGAATGTATCTTGGGCAAGAATTGTCGGCGTGATCCATAACTCAGGCAACTGGCAATAAAGGCCATTGTTTCCTGATTGAGTCTCCCCTCTACCTGATGCATGAACCATGAGGGGTCGCCTTCTATAAATGCCTCCGTTTCAAAGCGGTCGGCATAATCAATGAGTAGTTTGTGCGTTGCAATCTCCATCATGTACTTGCACGTGAAAAAACAATGATTGAATAACGGTGGGGCACCTGTCCGGAATATAAATGACCTGCCTCTGATATCCTCAAAAACAGGTCATTCCATGTTTCCAGACATTCACCTTCTTGAGGTTAAACGCTCAAGTCCAGCGGGCATCTTAATGTCGTCACAATGTATCTGACTGAGCTTGTCCCGTCCCTTTTTAGTGATACGGAACTTCTGGCATCGGCTGTCCTCCTCACAGGGTTGTCTGTGAATGTACATTTGCTTTTCGAGCGACGCTATTATTTTTGAGGCATTGGAGCGCGTGACTCCCAAAGCCTCAGCGATTTCTCCCGCAAAGCGTGTCTTGCCATCAGACAGCACACAAAGCAACGCGGCTTCGTTTATGTTGAGGCCAACAGCTTGTTGAAGTTCGTTTTCAAAGCTAACGACAGCCCGATAGATGTCTCTTATTCTGCATAGGCAGGAATTGTCCATCAGTCTATTATTTCAGCAACACCTGCTTGATAATTTCCTCGAACTGTTGCTTGCCCATTGCACCCACAACCTTTTGCGGCTCGCCCTGCATGGGGACGAAGATCAGAGTGGGAATAGATTGTACGCCAAAAAGAGAAGCGAGCTCCTGCTGTTGGTCTACGTCTACTTTATATACGTCGATTTTTCCATCGTAATCATTTGCCAACTCTTCCAAAATAGGGGCAGTCTGCTTGCATGGTCCGCACCATGTGGCATAGAAGTCAATGATGGCGGGCTTGGTACCTGCATATTTCCACTCCGTGGGATTGGCTTCATAATCCATCACCTTTTGCTTGAAAGTCTCTTTAGTCAACTCAGTTGTTTTCATCTTTTTATTCTCCTTTTCCGTTGATGTTTCTACTCGATTGCTGTCTTTGTCTTTCTTACCTTGCTGTCCGGCACACCCCGAGAGCACAATCATTGCTCCCGCAACCAAAGTAAAAACGGTTTTGAATGTTCTCATTGTGTGTAATCGTTTTGTTTCCTTTGGAAATTAATACAAAGATAAGGTATGTGAAACAATAAAACAAATATCCAATGGAAAATATAATATTATATAACCCTTCTTAACCAAAGGCATTATGGTTTAACATTTCCAAGCAAAAACATCTGTATTTCAGTTCGACTTTCCAATAGAAAAACATGTTTTTTGGTTCAAGAGATGTGCCCTGGGCCTTATTCGCCAAGGATTTGGGCAGCATGTTCCTTGACCTTGATTTGCTTAGGCCTGAATATTTGCTCGATAACCCCATTTTCATCGGTAACAAAGGTGGTGCGGAATGTGCCCATATACGTGCGCCCATACATTTTCTTTTCACCATATACGCCCAGTGCCGTAACAAGTTTGAGGTCAGTGTCGGCAATGAGTGGGAAGGGCAGTTGGTGCTTCTCTATGAATTTTTTATGCGACTTTTCATCCTGAATGCTCACGCCCACAACTGCATAACCCTTTTTGAGAAATGTGTTGTAGTTGTCGCGAAGGTTGCATGCTTGGTTTGTACATCCCGAGGTCATGTCCTTGGGATAAACATAGAGTACAAGTTTCTTACCTTTAAAATCGCTCAGTTTAATTTCGTTACCGTCCTGGTCTTTGCCAAGAATCTCGGGTAATCTTTCTCCTATTTCCATGATGAGTACTTTTAATGTGTTTCCTGTGAATGTCAGAACATCCCACGTGTAAATGTTAATATGGCCAGCTGCAATCTATATTCACTGCCACTGAAGTTGTGTTACAAATTTACAAGAAAAATAAGAGCAAACCAAACGAATGTTTGTAAAAATTTCACGATGCTATGTTACTGTACTTCTTGAGCTTTGCTTTTGGTTTCCACCCCCAAATAATAAATACATTTTTCATCTCTTTTGCTCCTTTTATATTGTAAAATTCTTTATCTTTGCAGAAAACTATTCATCTTATGGATTACAAACACAACATTATGATCACCGGTGGTGCTGGTTTTATCGGGAGCCACGTGGTGCGTTTATTTGTCAACAAGTATTCTGACTATCGTATTATCAACGTCGACAAGCTAACCTATGCGGGCAACCTTGCCACGTTAAAAGATGTGGAGTCCGAGCCAAATTATGTTTTTGTAAAGGCTGACATCTGCGATTTTGACAAGATGTGTAAGCTGATAAGCGATTACCAGGTAGATGGAATCATACACCTTGCTGCCGAGAGTCATGTAGACCGTAGCATCAAGGATCCGTTTACATTTGCACGAACCAATGTGATGGGAACGTTGAGTTTGTTACAAGCTGCAAGACTTTATTGGGAGAGTTTGCCTGAGAAATACGAAGGCAAGCGGTTCTATCACATATCCACCGACGAAGTTTACGGTTCGTTGGAACTCTCCAACCCAGAGGGAATGAAATCTCCTTTCACCACCAAGGCCTCGTCGGATCATCATCATGCCTACGGCACCGAGTTCTTTACGGAAGATAAAAGATACATGCCCCACAGCCCTTATTCGGCTTCCAAAGCCAGCAGCGACCATTTCGTGCGAGCCTTCCACGATACGTATGGCATGCCAACGATAGTGACCAATTGTTCAAACAACTACGGTCCCTATCAGTTCCCCGAGAAACTAATTCCTTTGTTTATTAACAATATACGGCATCGCAAACCGCTACCCGTATATGGTAAGGGAGAGAATGTGCGTGACTGGCTGTATGTGGAGGATCATGCCCGTGCCATCGACCTTATCTTTCACAAAGGTAACATTGCCGACACCTATAATATAGGTGGATTCAACGAGTGGAAGAATATTGATATCATCAAGGTTCTCATCAAGACCGTCGACCGCTTGCTTGGCCGTCCTGAAGGTGCTGACGACGACTTGATCACCTACGTGACCGACCGTCTGGGGCATGATGCCCGTTATGCTATCGACAGCCGCAAGCTGCAACGTGAGTTGGGTTGGGAGCCAAGTCTGCAGTTTGAGGAGGGGGTTGAACGAACGGTGAAATGGTATCTCGACAATCAGGATTGGATGGACAACGTTACGAGCGGTGACTATCTGAAATATTATGACGACATGTACAAGAACCGATAAACATGCAAAACAATCAAATGGCAGACAATAACAATCATATTGTAATCATGGCGGGTGGCATTGGCAGCCGTTTCTGGCCGATGAGCACACCGCAATACCCCAAGCAGTTTATTGATGTGATGGGTGTGGGGAAGTCGCTCCTTCAACTCACGGTCGATCGATTTACCCCCATTGCGCCCATGGACAATTTCTGGGTGGTGACAAGCCGCAGTTATGTGGATATCGTCAGGGAACAGCTTCCAGACATATCCGAACAGAACATCTTGGCCGAGCCCGAGCCCCGCAACACGGCCCCCTGCATCGCATACGCTTGCTGGAAGATCAAGAAGCATTTCCCTGGCGCCAACATCGTTGTCACACCGTCGGATGCACTTGTGATCAACACCGCCGAATACCAGCGCGTCATTCGCGAGGCCTTGGCCTTTACAGCCACGGGAGACAACATCGTGACAATAGGAATTAAGCCTTCCCGACCGGAGACGGGATATGGATACATTGCCTCAGCAGACCGGTTGGAGAACAGCGAAATTCATCGTGTGGACTCGTTCAAAGAAAAACCCAACCTGGAAACAGCCGAGCGATACTTGGCAGCAGGCAACTATTTTTGGAACGCAGGAATCTTTGTCTGGAACGTCAACACCATAACCAATGCCATTTGCAAGTTCACTCCGGATTTGGCTGAGAAGATGGAGAAGATGAGCCAAGACTTCTATACAGAGCGGGAGGCTGCTACATTAGATGCAATTTTCCCAACGTGTGAGAAGATAAGTATAGACTATGCGGTGATGGAGAAATCGGACAGCATCTACACCCTGCCCGCCGAGTTTGGCTGGAGCGATTTGGGCAGTTGGGGCTCGTTGCAAACCTTACTCAACAGGGATACTGACGGCAACGCTCATGTAGGTCCCAACATCCGGCTCTATGACAGCAAGAACTGCATAGTCCACGCCCAGGATGCCAAACAAGTGGTTGTTCAGGGCTTGGACGGATATATCGTGGCCCTGCGCAATGGCAGATTATTGATTTGCTCGCTCGACCACGAGCAAATGATCAAGGAATACTCCCAAGATTAAAAGGAAAAAACAATCGGATTGTTGGCCGGTGTTCCGGATAACCCGCAGTTGCAGTTAATTGCTGTCAATTTATGAATGGTTTATGAAAAGCTCTAATTGGGTAGGAGGTAAATGTTACTCGTAAAAGGCATTTACCTCCTACCCGATTAAATTATCTGATAGTCACACGTCTAATTTCCCGTTTACTACCTGCACGCATATCCAGAATATAGATGCCTCGGCTTAGAGAAAGACGTCCTATCATATTACCCAAAGTTGCCTTACGGCCACTCGACTTGCCTGCAACTCGTCCATCAATAGTATATATCATGACAGAAACGACTGTTTCGGCATCTATCGCAGAGACAGCTGTCTCATCATCCTTATCACGCGCAATGATATGCAACACACCCTGCTTATCCATAGAACTTGTATCCCACCTCAGACCGTAGGGGGATTCAGAAGAGGTAAAAGATGACAGGTCAGGCAGATCGAAAGTCGGTGTACCACGGAATGTCTCGCATGTCCACACTACGACACTATCACCTGCCACAGGCTTAAATCCATCGCGAAGCGTTACTTTAACTGTTCCATTGACTTCCAATATCCTATTGACTATTAGATATGATCGAGCTGAATTTAGTCCTTTAGCCGTGTTGACATGAAACTCGAGTGTACTACCATTCTGTATATAAGCATAGTCAGCCTTTAACATCCCATAAGGATTAGACAATGTTGCATTTCCCGGAGCCACTGTTCCACCAGTCTGAGCGTACACGCGATAAACATAGCCCAACCCTGACAAACGTCCACTGTCAGCCACGATTACATTCTGTGTGCCAAAGAACTGTTGAACTGCCTGTTTATCGTTCAGATTCAGTGTTCCACCTTTGATACTGATAGCTCCGTTAAAACTGGAACTGGCATTTCGACTCATTGTCCACAAGCCAGAGCCAACCTTCGAAAAACGACAGTCCCTGAAAGTCCCAGCATAGGTGACATCTTCGTTCCGGAAGCCAATAACATATTGTCCTCTACCTGTTAGCATGCCGTTTCCAGTAAGTCCACCCAGATAGAATGTCCTGCCACTATTACTCACCGTCACTCCACTATTGACATTCAAGTTGCCATTGCGAAGTCCTGAATTGTTAAAAGTAAACTCAGGATTATACGTTCCAGTCTTGTTGAAATAAGCATTAAGCGTACCAGAGAACGCACTCCAGTCACCTTTTATCTCCATACGCGGTCCTGTTGCATAGGCAGAAAGTGTACCTTTGCCTGAAAGTTTGCCATTATAGACACATCGCTGATCCATATACCAAGATCCCTCTCCTCCTTCTGGCACCACTACATTAGCAAAATTACTGGAATAACTATAGATATTATCTGGGTCTTGGATTGAACCACCATTGAGGACTATCTGAGATGGATATATGTGCCTATTATTACTTTCTTGTGCACGTACCACACCATCATTCACATAAAGGTTTGGTATAGAAACCGAAGAAGGTAACACCAATATACCTGACCCAGCTTTAACAAGCGAGCCCATACCCGAGAGCGAGCCTGCCATGGTCAGTGTTACTCCATCATCTGTACGGATAGAACCCCCTTTTGTCTCCATTTTCATGGGATGACTTGTAGTGAGAGAGTTTGCTGGCACTAAAGAACCACCATTAAAATTGATTTGATTTGTGTATGAACCAAAGGCACCAATGGTCTCGCCATGCTCAAATCCAAGTTTACCTATCACAAGTGCACCCGCATTGAGATTCAAAGTTCCAACAAAACTGTTTATATTGTCTACACGAACGGTGCCCATACCATTTTGTTCAATATCAACCTTGCCTCCGATGCTATCACCTGTCAGCAGATACTCCTTGTCATTGTTATTAAATAATATAGATCTCGGATAGATAGGCTCACCGATGACCACTGATGTGTTGGATGCATTATCCGTGAAAATGATTTGATCACCACTCACAAAAGATGTGGCATTACCGGTATTATTGTCCTTGAAGTTTTTCTGCTTGTCAAGTTCCCAGAGATTGTCGCTTGATGGAGCCCAAACCACAGAACTCGGCTCGCGCATATCATCAACGACAAGTTTCAACTCGTTGTTTTCAAAAATCAACTTAGACTTAATGCCCTGCAGGCCCGTTAAATTAACTGCATCAAGGTTTCCTTGTATATTTTCTACCTTAGCCAACACATAAACACCTGGCTTTACAGTTGTACTTAAACGTGTGAAATGAAAACGGGGAGCAAGATGTTCAGGTCCAACTGTCCAATCTTTGCTTTCCAATTTGATGACTTTAGCTACAATGTAGTCGCTGTGACCCTCTCCATCAATATCAAAATCTACGATTGATCCAAAGTTCAATAAGAGAGAATCAGTTTCCAATGTTCCTATTCTTCTTTGCGCTCCTGGTCTAATAGATGCTCCATAATCAGCCTCTATGCTGTTAAGAAACCTGCCGCCGTCGCTATTAAGTATCGAAAAACGATTGAGCCATACTCGACTCTTAGTCATTGTGCCATCAAAGTTCAACGTGCCAGCCCAGATATCAGTTGCACCAGTGTGGGTGTGTATTGCATTGGGTAGTGTAAGAATTCCGTCGCCCTGCTTTACCAATCGCATCGCTCCGGCAAAACCTCCACCTGTCAACGTGTGAGCATAGGTAATATATTCAATGTTATCATTATCGTTGTGACCTTTCACCCATGTCGGTGCGTTGTCGAAAAGCACAGAAGGTGAAGCCCCGCTTTCCACTTGGTAAGTTGCGTTATTAGTCTCGTCAAGTAATACTTGTTTCCCATTGTGAGCAAGGCTTACGGTTCCGCCGGGAGAAACGAGTTGCTTTCCCATCTTGGTTACTGGCGGTGGGGCAATGGTTATACCTTCCATCTCTCCTAAATAATAACTTATGTGTGGAGGTTGGTTGTAACCATTCATCTGCCAAACCATGGCATTGCGATATTGGTGGTCGTGAAGCAATGTGTATATACGCCACTTTGTCGGAATAGTAGTCGTATATATACGTAAATTATTATCAATATCGCGCATGGCAATTTCCTCTCGCCAGTCACCAAAGATATCTCCCTGGAAACATGGCGTTGCTTTCGTGTCATTATTAGTATAGGTATCAGCAAACGTTCTGATAGCTCCCTGTCTATATTTGTAGATCGCACCGTTGCTGTTTCGAACTGCCACACCATTAAAACTTTCTTCACACAGATCTCCATCCCAATAAGTGCGAAAATTAAGCGATATCCCATCGTTAGAAATCCCATCTACATGGCCATTGGTTACACAGCTAATAGGCGAATCATGGCCGCTAAAACCTATAGCCCCAGGAATCTCGTCAGTAAAATTACCACACATGGCTCGGCCGTCGTCTGATCCTCCGGCCAAACGATAGTAAATTTTACTGGTCGTAGCGTCCCGATAATTATTTGATGGTGAATCCTCATTACATGCATATATTTCCTGACCATGAACATAAGGATTGAAGTCACCCACGTGTTGTGCATCTCCATGACCAAGTCCTGTTGTGCTGAGTCCCTGCCCATTATCGTCAATAACCATACTGCCAAAACAAATCTCGTCTCGACCGTCCCAGTCTACATCTGCTATCGAATAATTATGGTATCCATTTCCATACCACGGAGAAGAAACGTCATTGCAGTTCCATCTCCATCTAACAGTCAATGCATGAGTTGTCGGATCGATATCGTATGCTATCATCTTATGACGTGTATAGATTCCGCGAGCCAGAAAGAGACTTGGTTTCTTTCCATCCAAATATGGAGCACCAAAGAAATGTTTAGTAGAGCGATGTCCATAACCATCACCCCACGCTTTTTTTAAATCGGTTTCTCCTTGCTCCAGTCTTTTCAGCGGATATTCTCCACAATAGTATGGTTTTCCTGTCCGGCCATTCATATAAACCAAGAATTCGCTTCCAGAATGAATAAACTTTTCAGTCTGTCCGGATACAACATCAGAGCGATAATTCTTGCTCTTATTGCCAATCTCGTATGTAGTTCCATCCGCCATGTGAATAATTGTACCATCAGCAGCACGCATCACGGCCTCCGCCTTTCCGTCCATATCCCAGTCGTAAACTGCGATATTAGTTTCATTATGTTGAAAATCTGTGAGATTTGGCCCACAGTCAATCCACCACAGCAAGGTTCCGTCAAGCTTATATACTTCTATGCGATCAAAATCGACGCTACTGGCTGGAAATCCAGCATTATGGTCCACTGTATTCCACTGCTTAATGAATACTTCCATCTGACCATCACCATCTACATCGCCAAAAGTAGCATCGTTAGGTTCAAAATGTTCAGTTATATCTGTTGTGCCATCGTTCGAAGTCCGCGTGGCTTTAGGAATAACCAAATAGTCTTTATCCCAAACAGAAACGGCAGCACTTCTGGGTTGCTCCACGCCATTGACAACAGCAGATACTGAATATTTGCTTGCTGAATTTCCATCGGCATCTATATAATTGGATATCTCTAACGGAACAACATTAAGCTTTACTCCATCGCGGTAAATGTTATAGCCGACATCATAATATTCCGTACCATAAATACGCCAACTGACGTATACTCCTCCCGAAGGTTGCGAAACAGCTATCAAACCTCGATCTAAAGTATCCATAAAACGTTGTGCTTGCAACCCGAGGATCACTACGACAGACAGCAAGCCTGTCAAAAATATTTTTTTGAACATCGTTGGAAGACTTTTAGTTACAGTATTAAGAATTTTATATTTGCAAATATAGCAATAAAACAAATCAGGACAAGCTTATGTATAACCCAAACTTTGTAATATAACTATTAATAACAAGTATTATACTTAAAAGAGCCACATCTAACTATGATAATAAGTAAAGACATGGCTCTTTCAGTTTTTTGAGAGATAACGATTTACAAACTACAGTTTTATACTTCTATTTTGTTTTGACGCTCTCTAATAAGTAATTTATTATTAATCAAAGATTTATTTAACAATGAACTTCTTACCGTTCTGGATATATATACCAGCAGGCAGGTTAGTCTTGTTAACACGCACACCACTGATGGAGTAAACAGGGGCATTAGCGTCATTAATAGATGAATTATTGTCTATAACACCATTGATTCCTGTAGTACCGGGATTAAAACCCTTGTATGCAAAAATACGCACGCGGTTTATGGCTGTGTCAAAGCGATATAAAGTATAGCCGGTGGCATCGGTTTTCACGATATCTACAGAATGACAAGTGGACTGCTTGTCATAACGATCGTAAGAACCTGTCTTTGTAATCTCCACGAAATTAGGCTTGGCAGCATCATCGGTTACATATTTCGGATCAAAAGAAAGTTCCAGATTATTATATTTTGTTCCATTTACAAACAAACCCTCTTCAAGCAAAATTGCTACATTTGCACGATTAACATTAGGTATCAACGGAAGTACAGCGTTGGAGTATGTTGTTTCGTCCTGTTTCAATGTATATATAGGCAGTGGGGTGGCCGGATCAGTAACGATGGTCTTCACTTTATTCTTATGCGGCTCACCCTCGCTGGTTAGCTCGTTCATCCAGTGTCCAATCCAATGAGAAGTATTCTTATCTTCTAAAGTTCCAGCTACAAAGTAATCCGGCTTAGCGTCAAGTTGTTCTGCTGTCCAATTAATATACTGTACATCCTCAGCTATCTCATATTCTACATCATTTTCTATGGTAATGGAACTGCGGTCATAGTATTCGACTCCATTAACTGGGATAGTATTGGCCGTAACCTGAAGTGAGCCCTTTTTAGTAACCTCCAAATTACCACCATTTTCTATTTCTCCGTTTTCAGAAGTACCGTCTTCATAGTTAATTACGTATGTCAACGCAATGTTGGGATTAAGTAACACCTGTGAATTGTCAATAGATATTTTATATGTTTTTGAAAATCCTTCAGAAACAGAAGCAATTGATACAACAGGTTCCACCAGCTTGATAACTCCAGTCGTCACATTTTTCTCTACAACCTTTGATACAGCATCATTCTTAGTTGTCCAAACCTTCATTGTACCAGACTGGGTGATTCTTAATGTTGCAGTACCAGGTTCTCCAGTTATTTCGTCTTCAGCATCATAATACTCTAACGTTTGTTCTTCACCACCAGGAAGAACATAGTGTAGCACCTCATCTTCATGGAATGTCGCCTTGAAAATTCGATCATTGCCTTGCACCTGCTTTAAAAGAACAGTCGGAGTGTTAGCTACATCTTCATCGGTAGCGTAATACATCTTGATATTCATAAATTGTGTAATACCAAGATAACGTGCCTGATACATTATAATACCACCAGCAAGGTTATCAGCATCGGTAGGAAGAGTGTAAGCTCCACTGGTCAGCGGAGTACCATCAATACTTGAAATATTGTAGGATACTTGCTGTCCGACAACACTCAACGTTACGTTATACCATGTGCCTGCTGCAATATTTACAGAATCCGTATTATTATTCAACTGGAAGTAGCAAGTACCTGTAGGACTCGTTGCTACGCCGCCACTTCCCTTGCATTGGGTCAATTTAAACAAATAGTTAGGAAATACGGTTTGTGCATCACCATAATATGCTGGGAAACTTTCTTTTGCAGACTGAGCTGCAGTAGAATTTATTATAGCAAATTCATTGTTGCGTTGGCTATCTTTAGAGGAATTGTTTCCAAACTGTGCAAAGTTGAAAGAAAAGCTCAAGGTATAGCCATCTTCCGGTAGTGTCACCCCATCCCAAGGCCCATTGCCCCACAGAGTAGAAAACCTTGTGCCGTTAAACGATGCAGTTCCATTACCAAACTGAATGTAGTTTCCATCGTTCGTGTTCACTACAGACGTTGCATTCGTTGCAATGTCACCTCGACTATTGGTCCAGCTTGCCAAAGATGTAGCCTCATCTGTAAAGTTATCCTGATAGATAACCTTATCGTCCGCATTTGCAACTAATGTGCAAAGTGCTAAAGCCGCTGTCAATAAAGTAGACTTGTTCATAATGTATGATTTAAAAGTTTAAGTTATATTCCGACTGACAACCAATGGATGCCTGCCGGATTGAAAAATATTTGTTACCAACCAGGATTTTGGGAAAGAACTTCACCCGACTTCATGATTTCAGTCTGTGGAATTGGAAACAGGTTCCATTTATCAAGCCATTTACCATTACCACGTGTATAGGATACAGTGGTGTAGGTGTATGATGATATAGTTGTTCCATCTTCTGCATAGACTGGAATTATCTCCATACGATGAATATTCATGAACTTTTCACCGTCTTCTTTCCAACGCCGTACATCATAGAAGCGATGACCCTCGAAAGCCAACTCCACGCGACGTTCATTTTTATAGCTTTCCCAAAACTCATCGTTGCTGATCCCTATGTTGAATGAAGGTATTCCTGCACGTTGCCGAGTCTTGCTGGCCATTTCACGAGCAGAGTGCTTAAACTCTTCATTTGTTTCATCAGCAGCGTTTTCCTTTCCTTGAGCCTTGAAATACTGAAACAAAGCCTCTGCATAATCCAAGTAAGCGGCTCCCAGCCGAAAAGTAAGCCACCCATGAGCACTTGTAGTCTGGTAACCTGTCCGCAGGATTTGTGATGGATTGCAATATTTTTTAAGATAATAACCTGTTGGTGTAGCATAAGATGTTGTTGGACGACCATGAAATCCTCCTACATAAGTCTCAAGTGTGGTATGTGTGGTGTTAACTAAGTCATTAGGCCAAACTTCACCGTTGTGAGCAATCGTCATATTGAAACGGGGATCACGATTAGCGTAAGGATTTTGTGCATCATATCCACTCCCCTGTTCATTGATAGATTTTCCATTGGTCATACAATAGGCATCTACAAGGTCTTGGGTTGGACAGTTGCCACCTTGACCACTACTATATCCTACAGGGAAATTATAGGATTCGAAAGTACGTGAAGCTCCCACTCGACGTGCAAACAAGATTTCTCCATACGCTTCCGAATTTGAATAGAAATCAGTTGCCCACAAATTACTATAAGTCTTGGCCAATGTCTTGCCAGCAGCTTGACAACTGTCAATTAATGCCTGACAAGCTTTGGCTGCCTTATACCAACGCTTGACATCATTTGTTGGATTGAACAAAGGACTGGCATGATAAAGTGCTGCCTGGGCGCGAAGAGCCATCACGGCATATTTATTGGCTCGACCTGTCTCCGGAGAAGCAAGTGCCATATCACCGAGATCGGTGTAGTCCTTGATGATACTGTCTTGGATATCTTCACACTCTGCATCGATAAATGCAAAAATAGAATCTGATGAAACACGAGGTAAAGCGGCCTCTTCTGCACCGGTAAGATTGTGTGTCTTCAAGGGTACAGCACCATATTGTCTTACCAAGGTAAAATAAAAATAGGCACGTGCCCATCGACACTCGTACTTATAGTTATTATATTGATAGAGTTTTTTTTCATAATCCTTGTTCATGGCAAATTCCGGAAAATCGAGTCCCGTCCAGTTATCAAGGAATTCATTGCAATAGGTAATGCCTTCCCACGCATTTTTCCATATCGTTGGGCGAGGATTTGCAGGGCTCCACGCCCCGTTGTAAAAGTCTTCAATGGCATTGCCAGAAGTACTGAACTCTGACTCGTCCGTGGCCGAAGAAAGCATTGCTCCACTGAAATTGCCAAAGTCAGCATCCAAATCATTGTAGATAGTGGTCATAAATCCACCTACATATTCAAAGTTTCGGTCAATGTATGAATGGTCAAAAGCCGTGTATTCGTGATAGTCCATCTTGTCGCCACAAGAGAGCAACGAAAGGGAGACCATGGCTGCGCCAAATATTGATTGTCTGATTTTCATATCCTGTCGTATTAAGAATGCTTAAAATGTAAGTGATGCTCCCACCTGTATGCTACGTGTCAATGGCATTACAGCTCCATAAGATTCGGCCATGCCTTCTTTGAGATGATCTGTAGTGAACAGGTCTACACCACGGAGATATATTTTAGCTCGATGAATGAATCCCATATTTGTAAACAGCAACTCCGGCAAATTGTAGAATACTTCGACACTACGAAGCTTGAAGAAGCTACGGTCAAAAAGGTTTAGCGTACTTGTTAAATCGTTATTGGCATTGGCCGTAGCACTTAAACGTGGGAAAATTGCACTTTCCGTGTTATTTCGTTCTGCCGACCAACTGTTGTCGTACAGATATTGCGAAAGCGTGTTTGTTGCAACGGCAGAGCGATACATACCATTGGTATTCATCACTCCAGAATAGCGTCCTACCCCTTGGAACTGAGCAGTGAAACCTAAACCTTTCCATTCAGCACCAACGTGAAAAGTATAATAAAGCTCAGGACAAGTTGTGCTATGGCCAATTGCTGTTACATCGTTGGCATCAATTTTCTTATCGCCATTGACGTCCTCATAACGAACATCTCCGGGATATACTGTAGTGAATGTATGATCAGGATATCCAAGTTGTAGAAGTTCTGCTGTAGAGATTACGCCATCATTATCCAAATCATCTGATTTCTGGAAGAAGCCTACAGCCTTGTAACCAAAAAGTTGATTTAGGGGTAAGCCTGTACGCACGAGATTGGAATATAAGCGTGGTTCCTCAGCCTGTTCCTTGATCGTGTTCTTGTTGAGATTCATGGTTGCACCAATATTAAAAGTCCAGTTACCAGCCACTTTGCTATAGTCTACTGCAACCTCAAAACCATGACTATCTACAACGCCGAGATTCTCGTATGGAGTAGTCAGACCAAAAACAGAAGTATAATTCCCGGCCGTAGACACCCAACTGTCGTAGCGATGTTGGAAATAATAGTCAAAAGACAGATTCAGACCACCAAAAAGTGTTGCGTCCATGCCCACATTGAACTTAGAAGCCTTCTCCCGACCAGGATTGACTGTCTTTGCCTGCGCTATGTAGGTATTGCCAAAACTGGAACCGTAGGAGTAGAACGGATAAGTAACTCCGGCCATTGTATAGAATTGGTCATAGTATGTCCAAATATTGTCTCCGGGGAGAATGTCAGTTTGCAAAATTCCAAACGAAGTCCTCAACTTCAGGAAATTCACCCAATCAGCATTTACCATGAAATTCTCCTTATGGATGTTCCAGGAAGCAGCCAGCGTTGGGGAGAATGCCCACTTTGTACTTGGTGCGAGACGAGAACTTCCCGAAACCATAAGGGTCAAGTCGGCCATATAACGGTCGTCGTATCCGTAATGGGTCCACGAAGAAAAGTTCTGACGATATACCGTAGTGTTTACTCCTGTTAAATCGCTATACTCATAGTCCCATTTCAACTGGCTATAAAGTGCATGTTTGCCAAAGGTTTTATCATAGTTCAGAGAGGAATTGAATATAAAGCGTCTCGTCCACGATTTATTATTAGCTGCTGACCCCATGTTAGAGTCGGCACCATCGGTCGTCAATATAGCGGACGATGGGTCCACAATGCCACCCGTATACCCAGGCACTGTATAGCTACCATACAGGTAAGTGCGGGAATGATCTTCATAAACCTCACTCCATGTATCATATCCTATTTGTGCCTGCAAGGCCAATCCGTCTGTAATGGCCGACAAATCCTGTTCAAGTACCATATCAGCATAGAGAGCACGTTCATGATTCTTGTAGTAGGCAGCACCTGCACTCTGAGCCACAGGGTTTTTGGTAGAATATGTACCATTTCCACCCCACACGCCCTGTGATATTCTCACCGGAAACGCATTGGCAGGAACTGTATAAACCATATTCCACAAGTCGGCCTGACTACCTGGTTGCAGTTGTTCGTCAAGAAGACCAAACAGGTGAGTATGTAACTTGGTTTTTACGGTCAGATCTATATCCATATTGCTACGTAAAGTTGCCCGCGTGTATTTGTCTTGCGTAGAATATCCATCATTCTGGTCAAAATTCTTGACAAAGCCCTTGTTAGTCAATAAATTTACATTGGTGAAATACCTAAAATTTTTACTACCTCCGGTAAACTCAAGGTTGAACTTGTTGGTATGACTAATATTACGGAACGTTTCGTCCACCCAATTCACATTAGGAAAATACAAGGGATTGTCTCCGTTTTTATATGCTTGGAGCACAGCGTCGCTATAGGTCACGGAAGATGCTCCAATGTTTCGCTGAGCTTCATTCATTGCCATACCATAAGTATAGGCATCAACGAACTTTGGCTTATGAGCGAGATAGTTAAAGTCATGGTCGTAAGTAAATCTGATAGCGTGACTATTATACTTGCCGTGCTTCGTAGTAACCATAATGGCACCATTGATGCCCTTATATCCATAGAGAGCTGTAGCAGCCGCATCTTTCAGGACACTCACACACTCTACATCTTCTGCTATAACGTTACTGATAGAACGTTCTACCCCATCAACCAATACTAAAGGAGTGCTGGTGGAAAGCGACTGTAAACCTCTTACGTAAAAGGTGGGATTAGCTACATTGTATAACCCAGCTCCCTGCAAGGCAATCAATCCGTTACCCTGTCCTATAATATTATTGCCTATATTGCTGGCTCCTCGGTGGTTTACGTCGTTGTTCGTAATAATCGACACCGCCGCCGAAGACTGCTCTCTGGAGAACGTCCGGTTAGCTCCCACATTAATTTTCTGCGCCTTGTAAGCCACAGAGTCTATGATATCGTACTGCGCCATTGCAGGCAGGCACGTGCCTGCAATGAGTGTTAGCATGATAATATTTTTACTTTTCATATTTCAAATACTTTGACTATTAGAATT
>QWCK01002661.1_pt1 | contig 21705 bp, 24 predicted proteins | sample 1972571 | NCBI WGS metagenome assembly QWCK01 (sample SAMN09866710, study PRJNA288562) | Human gut metagenome isolate term2_stool, whole genome shotgun sequencing... | isolation source: gut | host: Homo sapiens | place: USA: California | reverse complement strand
CTTTTTTAGCTTTTTTCTTGCTTAGCATTATAAATTTTAGTATTTTTGCATACATAATATGCTCTTTAAGGTGGTTCATAGGATATATTACATATTGATAGCTGTTCTTGTTCTGCTTAGTGCTTGTGATTTCAAGCTTAAGCCGAATGGAGACGAGCATGATGTTGCTCATATCAAAGTCGAACGATATGACCGGCTGCAGAGTCGGTATCTCATTACCGGCGACTTTTCCGCATTGCAGCAGATGAACACAGAATATCCTATTGAAACACGTACTTTGGTAGAGAAAATGCTTCAGATAGGCGAAGTGGCCGACCACGATATTAATGAAAAATTCCTGCGTTTCTATCAGGATTCCACTCTGCAGACAATTATTAATGATGCTGGATCGGAGTATGCCAATATGGATGATATTAATAAACAGTTGGAAAAAACCTTCGCCCAGTTGAAAGAGTGGCTTCCCGACATGCCGATTCCGCGTGTATATGCGCAGATTGGAGCATTGGACCAAAGCATTGTAGTAGGGGAGAAGATGATAGGAATATCACTTGACAAATATATGGGAGCTAAATATCCCATATACCAACGTTACGACTATACAGCTGAACAGCTTCGTACGATGGGTCGTAATTTTATTGTCCCGGACTGTGCGAGCTTTTATTTATTGAGTCTTTATCCCATGGCAAACTACGACTCTCGCTCGCAGTTGGAGAAAGACCTCCACATGGGTAAGGTTATGTGGGTTGTCAATAAGGCCATGGGCAAGGAGGCTTTCAACACTGAATATGTCAAAACGGTAGGGAGATACATGAAGAAACACCCGGAGTTAACAGTCGCTGAGCTTCTGGAAAGCGATGACTATAGTCAGATCATATAGTCCTGCCGTTTATTTATTTCTACTCAAGAGAAAGGTCAAATACCCCTGATGGAGTCTTGCGTTTAAGCACATCCAGCTTGAAGTCGGCTCCTGAAATATCACCGGCAATAATTCCATGAGAGCGAAGGATTTGTTTTACGCTTTTCTCTGCAAGCTCGGGGTGGTTGTTCTCATCACTCAAATGACACAGCCAGACATGTTGAAGTTTCGACGTGGCATTTTCTGCAATGGCTGTAGCACATTCCACATTACTCATGTGACCGTATGGCCCGCGTATTCTTTTTTTCAGGTGGGTGGGATATGAACCGCGGTCAAGCATCTCGGATTCATAATCAGCTTCGATGACCAAGTAGTTGGCTTTGCCAATATATTCCTTGATTTCATCTGTTAGATGTCCCACGTCGGTCATCAGAACAAAGGTAATGTTTTGGTATTGAATACAATAACCCACATTGTCAGTACTGTCGTGAGGGATGTCGAATGGAGTAATGGTAAAGTCTGAAAGCTGAAATTGTGTGTTCTTATCGATGAATTTAATGCGCTCGGGCATAATTTTACAGCGCACACACCAATTATTGTCTATTCCTGCATGAACCTTTTGTGTCGAATATACGGGCAGGTTGAACTCTTTGCTCAAACTTCCCACTGACTTGACATGGTCTGCATGGTCGTGTGTGATGATCAAACTGTTTGCTTTGGACAGTTGGATGTTATAATCTTTAAAATGTTTTTTCAATGTCCTGATGCCCACTCCGGCATCTATCAGAAGTCCATAGTTCTCTGTAAACAAGTAGCTACAGTTACCACAACTGCCACTTCCGAATGATATATAATGTAGCATTTTGGCTCAAATTTTATACAAAGGTATAGAAAACAAAGCACAATGTGGTTTGATTAAGTGTAAATTTTCACAATAATCAATGCACCTTATATTCTCATCATAACATAAAAAGATAGGTTTGAAGTAAATCTATCATTCTTTATGATGCAAAATCATGCACGTCGGCTTGATATATTGGGGAAATATACTTACATTTGTACGGTAAAAGCAATGAATTCTAATGAGTAGAAAAATAAAGCGTGGATTGGTATATATGTTTTCTTTCTTGTTGCTGTTATCGTGCGGCAAAACAAAGGAAGAACAAGTAGAGGAAACAGTTGAAGCCTTTTCAAACACATATTTCAACTGGCAATTCCACCGATCGATTGCGCATTGTACTCCTGATTCCAAACGATGGCTGAACTATATGGCTTCGCAGGTGAGGCAGGACGATATCGATCTTCTCAGAGCACAAGAAGAAAGTGCTGAGGTAGAAATCACCCACGTAAATATATTAGATGGAGACAGCGTGGCAAAGGTAGAGGTGACGGTGCGTAATTATTTGCGGATGGATACTATAGGGACAAAGGGAAGAATAGAAGAGGAGAATCGGTTCATTATCTTTGCAAAGTCTGTAGGCAATCAATGGAAGGTTAGACTCACTTCGCCTTTACGTGCTGAGAGAGACTAAGGAAATAACCGAATTTGTACAGTTTAAATACGGTAAGTGATGGGGCCGGTCCAGTAAGATTCTTTCTCCATTTGTTTTTCAGAATATGAAAGAGCCATAAAAATACTCGTTTCAGGACAGGGTTGGTGTGTGCGACAGCATGCAACAGTTTGGAATAACCATTTAGTTCGTCTTTGAATTGAAAGAGGGTTTGCAGTCCTTCTTCGGTTTTAGATACGAAGTGCGCATTGTCTTCATAGTCAAAAAAGCCGATGGGAGCATGGATGTGCTTAACCTTGATGTTGGCGCGTTGCAGTTGTTTCCCTAACATCACATCCTCATAGCCGTAGTTTACAAACCTTTCGTCTAATGGATTGTTCAACATCAGATCCCGTTTGATGAGCAAATTTGAGATATTGAAGCTCTTGAATGGGTTTGCTTCCCTTTTTTCCACAGTGTGTCCCTTGGCTGATGCCTGCTCGTAGAGCCATCTCAGGTTACCTTCCGGACCCGGCATCATGCGATATCCTCCATAGCATACCTCAGCCGTTTTGGAGGCTTTTACAAAGTGTGCAAGATAGTCTGGAACTATCACTTGGCCATCTCCATCAATGTAAAGCAGCCATTCTCCCTGAGCTTCCCTTGCCAGAAAATTGCGTATACGAGCCCTTCCCATATTTTTGTTGCGGCGTATAAACCTGCAGTGGGGAATCTTGTCAATATTTCGGTTGGTGCTCACGATTTCCTCATTGCTTGAAGCATCATCAGCCACAACAATTTCCCACGCCAATCCATCGATGAGAGAGGCCTGTCTTGCAAGCTTGGTTACCAACTCCACGCAGGCAACATTATAGGTCGGAATGACAATGGAAATCATGGAAGTTTAGCTTTCAGGTATTTACCGGTTGCGCTTTCCTTACAAGCCGCAATGTCTTCGGGTGTTCCTGTACATACGACATCACCTCCGGCGTTGCCCCCACCGGGACCAAGGTCTATTACCCAGTCGGCTGCTTTAATCACATCCAAGTTGTGTTCGATGACCAAGATGCTGTGTCCACGGTCTATCAAGGCAGCGAAAGCATTGAGCAGACGGGTGATGTCATGGAAGTGTAAGCCTGTGGTAGGCTCATCAAAGATAAACATGCTTGGCTCCTGCTTTTCCTGTCCAATATAATAGGCCAGCTTCACGCGTTGGTTTTCACCTCCCGAAAGTGTGGCTGAACTTTGACCGAGTTTGATGTATCCAAGCCCAACGTCTTCAAGCGGTTTCAGACGATTGACAAAAGTTTTTATTTTATGCTTGCCAAAGAAATCAAGTGCTTCCGACACGGTCATGTTCAACACATCATATATATTTTTTCCCTCAAATCTTACATCAAGCACGTCTTGTTTGAATCTCCGGCCATGGCATGCCTCACATTCCAACTCAAGGTCTGCCATAAATTGCATTTCCACCGTGATGACCCCTGCGCCCTTGCATTCCTCGCATCGTCCTCCTTCGGTATTGAACGAGAAGTACTGTGCACTGAAACCGAGTTGCTTGGCCAATGGCTGGTCGGCAAAAAGTTGGCGTATCGCATCGTAAGCCTTCAGGTATGTGGCCGGATTGGAACGCGTACTTTTGCCAATGGGGTTTTGGTCAACGTATTCGATGTGGTGAATTTGCCTCCAGTCTCCGTCGAGTGACAGAAACTCGCCCGGTGCATCGCAAACCTCGTTCAGGCGTCGCTTCACGGCAGGATAAAGTATGCCTTTTATCAAACTCGACTTTCCCGACCCCGACACTCCGGTGACAACGGTCATCACATTGAGCGGGATTTCAACATGAATGCCCCGTAGGTTATTCATTCGGCAGCCGTTCAGCTTGATCGATAGGTTCCAAGGGCGTCGCGATGTCGGCACGGGAATTGTTTCAGTCTTCGTCAGATATTTGATGGTATAGCTTTTCGGATATTTCTCCAACAAATCCTTGCTTCCTGCCGAGTCTCCCACTTTCAGGGCTTCGGGCATCTCTCCACCGTACACAATCTCTCCTCCATGACGGCCTGCATCGGGTCCGATATCGATCAACCAGTCGGCTTCGCGCATAATATCCTCGTCGTGTTCTACCACCACCACGGTATTGCCAAGCCCCTGGAGCTCGCGCAAGACATGAATCAGCCGCTCGGTATCACAGCTGTGTAGGCCAATGCTTGGTTCGTCGAGAATATAAAGACTGCCCACCAGCGACGATCCAAGAGAGGTGGTCAAGTTGATGCGTTGACTCTCTCCCCCCGACAACGAGTTACTCAGACGATCCAAGGTCAGATAGCCCAACCCCACATCACAGAGGAAACGCAGGCGTGAGGTAATCTCAGTGAGTAGTCTTTTGCTCACTTTTTGCTCGTGTTCCGTGAGTTCAAGTTGTCCGAACCACTGTGCCAGGTTGCGAACAGGCATCTGCGTCAGGTCAGTAATGCTTTTCCCACCAATCTTTACCCATTGCGTTTCTTTCTTGAGTCGGGTACCCTTACAGTCCGGGCAGACCGTCCTTCCACGATATCGGCTCATCATCACGCGATATTGGATTTTGTATTGATTTTCTTTTACCATTTGGAAAAACGAATCAATACAAACGCTGTCGGCTCGACGTTTCCCGTTTTTCTTCATCTCCGAAGGTAGCCCATGCCATAGCATATCTTTCTCCCGGGCCGTCAAATCCATGTATGGTTTGAAGATGGGGAAGTTGTCGGTCTGTGCCCGGCGACAAAATTCCTCCTGCCATTTCTTCATCTTGTCGCCATGCCAGCATTGCACGCATCCGTCATAGACAGAAAGTGTCGAGTTTGGAATAACTAACTTTTCGTCTATGCCTATCACACTGCCAAAACCCTCGCAGGTGGGACAGGCCCCCAGCGGAGAGTTAAACGAAAACATGTTGTCGTTGGGCTCTTCAAACCTAATGCCATCCGCCTCAAACCGAGATGAGAAATCATAGCAGATGTTGGAGGGAAGAAACAACAGCCTGCAGCTGCCGTCGCCTTCATACATGGCTGTCTCCACTGAGTCGACAAGCCGGGCTATGATGTCCTTCTCCTGAGACACACTCAGTCGGTCGATAATCAGAAACAGTGAATCTGGCGACTGTCCTTGGCCTGACAATTGCTTGGCATCGACTACATCTTCTATACGCAACACTTCATCTTCCAGCATGATACGTGTGTATCCTTCCTGAAGATACATTTCGAGCTGTTTTTCTATTGGTCGGCCTTCTACCACATGAAAAGGCGACAGTACCATATATTTTGTGCCCTCGGAATATTGCATAACTTGAGTAAGGACGTCCTCTGTGGAGTGTTTTTTCACTTCCTGTCCGGAGATAGGAGAGAAGGTGCGACCTATGCGCGCATAGAGCAGACGTAGATATTCATATATTTCGGTCGAGGTTCCCACGGTGGAACGTGGGTTGCGAGCTGTAACTTTCTGCTCTATCGCAATAGCGGGAGGCAGCCCTTTGATAAAGTCACATTCCGGCTTGCTCATGCGTCCCAAAAACTGACGTGCGTAGCTCGACAGACTTTCCACATAACGCCGCTGTCCTTCGGCATATAGCGTGTCGAAAGCAAGCGAGGACTTGCCAGAACCCGACACGCCCGTTATGGTTACAAATTTGTTGCGTGGAATGCGCAGACTGATATTCTTCAGGTTGTTTACCCTTGCACCTTTTATCTCAATATATTTTTCTTCCATGTCTTGAAGCTCTATCAACGTACATCATACAAAAATACAAAGAATATTTCTAAATCTGCTTGAATCTCTAAACTTCTTATTTACTTGTTTTGTGAGAAGACATAAAAAAGAAATAGGAAGAAAACAGTCTGTTTTCTTCCTACTCAGTTTGTTTGGAATAAGTAGTTAATTTGTTAATCTCCTACTACTTTGGTTTTACCAGCGTAAGCTTCTGGTGAGAGCACTGAAACCGTGCTCTTGTTGCGTGCTCCCTTGTGGAAGTGAACAATACCATCGGCCAAAGCATACAGCGTGTCGTCTTTGCCCTGACCTACATTCTCACCGGGGAAGTGCTTGTTACCGCGCTGGCGAACAATGATGTTGCCGGCAATAATCTTCTGACCACCCCAAATCTTTACGCCTAATCTTTTTGATTCTGAATCACGTCCGTTCTTGGAACTACCTACACCTTTTTTATGTGCCATAATGAATACCTCCTGATTTAAGCGATTACTTGTTTAACTTCTACTTCAGTGAACTGGGCGCGATGACCTTTCTTTCTGCGATAGTCTTTGCGACGCTTCATCTTGAAAACGATGATCTTGTCACCTTTTACAAGCGGGTTCACGACTTCTACTACAACTTTTGCACCTTCTACCTGTGGTGCGCCGACTGTTACTGCGCCGTCATTGTCTACGAGCAGCACCTTGTCGAACTCAACAGTTTTGCCAGCTTCGGCATCTTTCATGTGGTGTACGAAAAGCTTTTTGCCCTCCTCAACCTTAAACTGCTGACCGTTAATTTCTACGATTGCGTACATTATTATTTATAAATATAAACGGTTTTTCCGCAAGGCGAGCAACATTTGCTGCTACTTCTATAGCCTCAACGGACTAAATCAGGTGCAAAGGTACTAAAAAAGAGTGATATAAAATACAGCGAAGTGCATATTTGTTCCTTTTATGAAGGATATTAATAGTTATTAACACAACAGTTCCAGCCGAACCAGCTGTTTGTTGAGGCAGGTGCGGGTGATGGACATGTCAAATTTTATAATCATTTATCAGACAATATTTTCAGACCATCCAGATCAAAAAGCGCCATGTTTGGGCAGTGAAAATCAGTTCAAATGGGAGGAAAAATTCAGTGCAGTTGCGACTGCTATTTGCTGACAGTACGATTTGGGCTTTGTCGTCGCGCGTATCGAGCTTAGTGGCTGTGCGGATAGGGCTTAACCGCAATGCCGAATACTATCTAATCGCAGACGATAAAATGAGGGCGAGAGGAGGGCGAATCGCAAAGGTTTGATTACCAGGCAGCTATAAAACAAAGCATATTTCGCGTATTTAGGACAAAGAGAGATTTGTTCTTGAATACGCGAAATATGGAAAGGGGTTTGTCAAGTTAAATACAAAATATTATAAGGTTTTGGGAGGGCACTCCTCCTCTTCTATCGTCTCTTCCTCCAGGGTTACATACCGTTTCCAATAGGCAATGATCAGGGTGGTGAGGGGCAGAGCAATGATAAGTCCGATAAAGCCGAAGATGGTTCCCCATACCGACAGGGAGAGCAGAAGAATGGCAGGATTCAGACCCATGACCTTGCCCATGATCTTCGGGGTTACCACCATGTCGCAAATAATCTGTACGACAATAAACAGTCCTACGGCGAGTCCGAACACCACCCAGAAGTTCTGGCCCGTGTCGGCTGATTTGAGCATGGCCAAAAAGGCTGTTGGTACGAGTGCCAATGTATGGAGATAGGGCACTAAGTCGAGAATGCCAATGAGTATGCCCAGACCGATCGCCATGGGGAAATCCATGATGGTGAAGCCAATGCAAAACATGATGCCCATGCACAGCGCAACAAGTCCTTGACCGCGTATATAGTTGTTAAGTTCCCGAGCCACATCGCCCATGAGCTCTTGCCAGAATGGACGGTTTTTCTTTGGAAATATCCTTATCCAGTTGGCGGCGAGATATTCATAATCCAAGAGGATAAAGAACATGTAGAGCAGTACGATGAGTGAAGCAACGACGCTGATGACAACGCTTGCAGTCTGTCCGACAATATTAAATACTTTTGGTACGGCTGACTTGACTGCATCTGTGAAATCGGGACTTTTGAGGACCCCTTCTATTTGTTTTTGATTTTCGGAAACCCATTCGGAAATCCATTCGGAGATGCCGTTTGAATGTGTGGTTTGATTTACCCAATTGTTGAGAATGTCATAAAGCTTTTGGAACTGCTCAATCATTGGAGGTATGATCAGGTAGGTGATAAGTCCGATGACAACAATAACCAGAAGGAGAGTGATAATAATGGAAAGCACTCTGAAACGAATTTTTGCCTTGGTTTCGATGAATCTGACAATTGGGTACAGCAGATAGGCAAAAAGCCAAGCTATGGCGAATGGCAGGAGTGCCCCGCTGAGGTAGTTGAACAAGTAGAATACTGCAATGACGAGCAGACCAGCGCCTACCCACCGTACAAGCTTGTCGAATGTTATTTCTTTTTTCATATTCGTTGTTGTATTAGTCCTACATGTTAGCTATTTGTGATGACGATATTCGTTATGACTGTTCTTCTATGTTGTCGAATAGGTTGCCGGACAAGGAATTGCGGTGATCTTCCTCTAAAGCTTTCTGAAAGCAGTCTCGGCAGAGGGGTTCATACTCTGTTTTTTCCCCGAGCATAACTTGTGATTCAACGTTCACCAATCTGTGACTTGCATATGCCAATGCACCGCATCTGACGCAAATGGCATGTACCTTTGTCACTTCATCGGCCACGGCACAAAGGGCAGGAATGGAGCCGAAAGGGTTGCCACGAAAGTCCATGTCGAGTCCTGCAACGATAACGCGCACGCCTTTATTGGACATGGTGTTGCACACGTCAACGAGTTTGCTGTCGAAAAACTGGGCTTCGTCAATACCAATGACGTCGTGACCGGCATATCGTGTCAAGATTTCCTCGGCATTTTCAACAGGAGTGGAATGGATCACATTGCGGTCGTGGCTGACAACGTTCACATCGGAATAGCGCGTATCCAGGGCAGGCTTGAATATTTCAACCTTTTGCCGGGCAAACTTAGCACGCTTCATGCGTCGGATGAGTTCTTCGGTCTTGCCGGAGAACATCGAACCACATACCACCTCTATTCTTCCGGGACGGCGGTTTTCCCCAGTACTGTTTTCCATCATAGTGATTGCAAAGATAATAAAAGATGAGTACTGACCAACGAATCGATATGAAATTTTTTTATCTTGTTTAAAAAATGCAAAGAATCGTCATATTATTTTGATGCAGAATTATATTTACCTATATTTGTTTCCTATTATGGGCATTCTGTATATTGTACCCACCCCAGTGGGCAACATGGAAGATATGACGTTGCGTGCCATCCGAGTTCTGAAAGAAGCTGATTTGGTGCTGGCAGAAGATACCCGTACATCGGGCATCCTGCTGAAGCATTTTGACATAAAAAAGCGATTGATGTCGCATCATAAGTTCAACGAACACGGAACATCGGCAGACGTAGTGGATCGCCTGAAGTCAGGGCAGACAATAGCCTTGGTCAGCGATGCCGGAACGCCGGGTATCAGCGACCCTGGATTCTACTTGGTTCGGGAGGCTTTGCGCGCTGGTGTCGAAGTGATTACACTGCCAGGCTCTACGGCATGTATTCCGGCAGTTGTGTCATCAGGATTGCCTTGTGATAGGTTCTGTTTCGAGGGGTTTCTGCCTCAGAAGAAAGGGAGGAAGACTCATCTTGAAAGTCTGAAAGAAGAGCCAAGGACCATGGTTTTTTACGAATCTCCATATCGGTTGCTCAAAACCCTGTCACAGTTTGCTGAAGTGTTTGGTGGTGACCGGCAGGTAAGTGTCTCGCGCGAGATTTCCAAAATACATGAGGAGCATGTCAGGGGGACACTGGACGAGGTCATAGCCCATTTTACCGAGATAGCCCCACGGGGTGAAATCGTGATAGTTTTGGCTGGAAAGCCTGTTGTAAAAAAGAAGAAAGATTAATTATATTAAATGTATAGAATATGAAAAAGTTTTTATTATTTTCCATGGCTATAGTACTCCTACTTACTGTAGGATGTAAGGAAAAGAGAGAAGGCTCGATAGACCTTCAGAGTATGGAACAAAACGACTCCCTGCAGAAAATCATTGCTCAGCGTGATAATGAGATCAATGACATGATGGGATTGATGAACGAAATCCAGGAAGGATTCCGCGAAATCAACGAGGCCGAGAACAGAGTTAACATTGCTAAAAGCGGTGAGGGTGTGAACAAGACTCAGCAAATCAGAGAGAACATCACTTTCATATCCACTCGCATGAAGCAAAACCGTGAGCTTATCAATAAGTTGCAGAAGCAGTTACGCCAAAGTAATTTCAAAGGAAAGGAAATGGCCAAGACCGTGGAATCCATGTTGCAGCAACTTGAAGAGAAAGATAAGCAGATGCAGCAGTTGCGCGCGGATCTGGATGCCAAGAGCATACACATTACTGAGCTTGACGAGACCATAAACAATCTGAACACGAATGTTAACAATCTCAAGGAGGAAAGTGCTCGGAAATCGCAGACCATCAGCGGTCAGGATGCTCAGCTCAATACAGCATGGTATGTGTTTGGTAATAAGAAGGAGCTTAGGGAACAACGTATCCTTGTAGATGGCAAGGTGTTGCAGTCAAGCTTCAACAAGAGTTACTTTACCAAGATTGACATTCGCTCATTCAAGAGTGTGAAGCTGTACTCTAAATCGGCCAAGTTGCTGACCATGCATCCGTCAAGTAGCTACAGCTTGACCCGCGATGCTAACAACCAGTATGTGCTGAACATTATTAATCCGCAGATATTCTGGAGCACCAGTAAATATTTGGTGATATTAGTAAAGTAATACGATAGGGTAACAGCGGTTTATCGCTTGTTTTTAAAGAACGAAATCATGAGTGCCTTGCACTCTTCCTGTAATACGCCTGATGTGACTGTAGTCTTCGGATGCAGCGCATCGGGCGCATAGCGTTTATACCCTCGCTTTTCTTCTCCGACACCATAGACTATCCGACCTATTTGAGACCAGCCTATGGCTCCAGCACACATCACGCACGGTTCAACAGTGACATAGAGTGTGCAGTCGGGCAAATACTTCCCTCCCATGGTATTGGCAGCAGCTGTGATGGCAAGCATTTCGGCGTGGGCGGTTACGTCATTGAGGGTTTCGGTCTGATTGTGCGCACGCGATATGATTCGGTCGCGACACACGACAATGGCACCAATGGGAATTTCTCCCTCCTCAAAGGCTGCTTCTGCCTCCTGGATTGCCATACGCATATAGCGTTCGTCTTTCTGCTCCTGGGTTTCTTTTTCGAACATTTTATCAAAATCTATGGAGTAGGGAGCATTGTCTTGCGCCCTCCCCCGCGTTTCTCATCTGCATACAAAAATACGACATTCCTTTTGAAGTATCGAATAAAATTGACTACTTTTGCAGTGAACACAATATACTCGTTATGGCAGAGCACAATGACCTTGGCAAATGGGGGGAGGAAAGGGCAGTTGACTTCCTGACGAAACAAGGGTATGTCCTTTTGGAACATGACTGGAGATATGGTCGGAGTAAGGTTGATATAGACATTATCTGCAAATCTCCCGACCGCCATACGGTTGTGTTTGTAGAGGTGAAGACGCGCGCTTATGAACAGTTGGTCGATCCGGAAGATGCAGTAGACATCCGGAAGATCAGACATATCGGGCGGGCTGCCGACAATTATGTTAAGATGAATGGTGTGGTGGAGGAACTCCGCTTTGACATTATTGCTATCGTGGGAACTCCGAATAGCACTGACATTAATATTAATCATATAGAAGATGCGTTTAATCCGCTACTTGTTTAGAAAGAAAAAAGAGGATGACGGCATCCGTTTTATACGATTGGATGAAACGGAGAGTACCAATCGTTACGGTCTGGATCATCTTGACGAGGCCATGTCGGATGAGAATTCTCATCCGCGTATGGTGGTAGTTAGTACCGACTACCAGACTGCCGGAAGAGGACAGGGGGACAACAGTTGGGAAAGTGAACGTGGACAAAATCTTCTGTTTTCCATCTTTTGTCACCCGGTGTGGATACCCGTGCGCATGCAGTTTGTTCTTTCTAAATGCATTGCTTTGGCAATTAGGGATACATTGAGTTCGCTTACGGAACATATCACAATCAAGTGGCCTAACGACATATATTACAAGGATTTGAAAATATGTGGCATTCTCATTGAAAACCGGATTAGTGCCGGTCGTCTTAAGGATTGTGTGATTGGTGTGGGACTTAATGTTAATCAGCGGGAGTTTCACAGCGATGCACCTAATCCGGTGTCGTTGTGTCAGATACTTGGCCATGAAGTTGATCGCGATCAGTTGCTTAACGAGATTGTGAAGCGTTTTGACGAACTACTGAAGGCCAGTCAAAGCGGAAACTACAGTGGAATCGCAGCTGCGTATGCGTCATGCCTTTATCGATCGCACGGTTTTCATCCATACAAGGATAAGGAAGGGAAATTTGAGGCAGCCATTGTTGAAGTGGAGGATGACGGGTGCCTCATTCTGCGCGATCGCTCAGGAATGATTCGGGAATACAGGTTTAAAGAAGTGGAACATGTGATCTGATGTACTTGTTTTCAAGATTGAAAATAACATAAAACAATAATAAAATGGCAAGATTTAAAAGAATATTATTGAAACTTTCGGGTGAGAGTCTTATGGGTAATCAAGGCTATGGCATAGATGCGGACAGATTAAATGATTATGCCTGCCAGATTAAGGAGGTTCATGACATGGGCGTTCAAATCAGTGTTGTGATTGGCGGCGGGAACATCTTTCGCGGATTGAGTGGAAGCCAAAAGGGTTTTGACCGTGTGAAGGGTGATCAAATGGGGATGTGTGCCACAGTAATCAATTCGTTGGCTCTTAGCTCTGCACTTGATGTTATTGGTGTGAAAAACAAGGTCATGACCGCTATACGTATGGAGCCTATTGGCGAGTACTACAACAAATGGAAAGCCATCGAGGCTATGGAGGAGGGCAGGGTTTGTATTTTCTCAGCCGGAACGGGCAGTCCATACTTCACCACTGATACGGGCAGTTCACTTCGCGGCATTGAGATTGAGGCTGATGTGATGCTCAAGGGAACTCGTGTGGATGGGGTGTATAGTGCTGACCCAGAAAAAGATCCTTCTGCAACTAAATTTTCCGAAATCACTTATAAGGAAGTGTTGGAACGTGGACTCAAAGTTATGGACCTAACAGCGATTTGCATGTGTCAGGATAATAACCTGCCCATCTATGTGTTCAACATGGATGTTGTTGGCAACCTTGGAAAGGTGATAGCCGGTGAGGAAATAGGAACGCTGGTACACAATTGAGGTAGGTAAAGTATAACTCATGATGGATAGCCTGATATTAACATTGATGATCCCCTTCTTGGGTACGATGCTGGGATCTGCTTTCGTCTTTTTTATGAAAGATGAAATGTCTCCCTTATTGCAGAAAGCCTTGCTGGGGTTTGCATCGGGTGTAATGGTGGCGGCCTCAGTTTGGTCACTCATCATTCCGTCGATGGAAATGTCTGCGGATATGGGCAAGATGATGGTAGTGCCTGCAGCAGTGGGATTACTTGCCGGAATGGGCTTCCTATTGATACTCGACACAGTAACGCCTCACCTTCACATGGGTAATACTACTCCTGAGGGGCCCAGAGCTCACTTGTCCAAGGTTACGATGTTATCGTTGGCTGTCACGATACACAACTTCCCTGAGGGTATGGCGGTGGGTGTTGTCATTGCCGGAGCATTGCAAGAGGGGCAGTGGATATCAGCTGCTGGTGCCATGTCGCTGGCGATAGGTATTGCGATACAGAACATTCCCGAGGGAGCTATTATCTCCATGCCAATGAAAGCTGCGGGTGGTAGCAAGATGAAGTCGTTTGTGATGGGTACGTTGAGTGGAGTCGTTGAACCTATTGGGGCTATCTTGGTGATTCTTCTGGCTTCTGTGATGACTCCTGTCTTACCTTATTTGCTGTCTTTTGCTGCAGGAGCTATGATTTATGTCGTGATAGAGGAGCTGATTCCCGAAGCATCAGAGGGTAAACATACCAACTGGTCGACCATTGGCTTTGCTATTGGTTTTGTATTGATGATGGTGCTTGATGTGGTGTTGGGCTAAGCATTAGCCAACACCACATCACCTGTGAAAAACTCCATGGACAAACAACAGTTTGTCCATGTTCATAGCATTACTTTTTATCGCTCTTCAATATTTGTCAGTTCGATTGCCATTTCTTGTTGAAGCTCCTTGGCTTTTTGGGCAGCAACCTTTGCAAAGTCTTTGTCGTGCCCTGCATAGATGATACCGCGACTTGAATTAACCAGCAATCCACAGTTTTTCGTCATTCCATATTTGCAGACTTCTTGCAGACTTCCCCCTTGTGCACCAACGCCAGGGACAAGCAGGAAGTGATTGGGCGCAATTTTCCTGATGTCTTTCAACATCTTTCCTTGAGTAGCACCTACTACATACATCATATTTTCCGTGGTTGCCCATTCTTGGCTTTTGCGCATCACTTTTTCGAACAGGCGTTCACCTTTGCAGTCTTCCGTCAGCTGGAAGTCGTGAGATCCTTTGTTGGATGTGAGGGCAAGTAACACTACCCACTTATCTGGGTACTCCAAAAAAGGGCTGACGCTGTCTTCCCCCATGTAAGGAGCGATGGTGAGGGCATCGACGTTGTATTCTTTGAAGAATGTGCGCGCATACATTGACGACGTGTTGCCGATATCCCCACGTTTGGCATCAGCGATGATAAAATGTTCGGGATAGTTTTTCTTGAGATAGGTGATGGTTCGCTCAAAAGCTATCATGCCTTTTACGCCAAGGCTTTCATAAAAGGCCAGGTTCGGTTTGTATGCCACACAATAGGGTGCAGTCGCATCAATAATTTGTTGGTTGAAGGCGAAGACAGGGTCTTCTTCTGTAAGCAGATGCTCCGGAATCTTTTCGATGTCGGTATCGAGTCCCACACAAAGAAAAGATTTCTTAACCCGTATTTGTTCTATTAATTGTTGCTTGTTCATCTTTACAATTCGTTTTCTTTAAGTTTCTCTGCATTTTCAGCTACGGTGAGGTGATCTATCATATCTTGAATATCACCACCCAGAAATCCCTGCAGATCATGCGTGGTGTATCCGATGCGGTGGTCAGTGATGCGCCCTTGGGGAAAGTTGTAGGTGCGTATCTTTGCACTGCGATCGCCAGTAGATACAAGGCTCTTGCGCCGGCTCGATATATCGTTAAGATATTTGGAACGTTCGTGGTCATAAATATAGGTGTAGAGACGGCTCAATGCACGTTCCTTGTTTTTGGGCTGATCCCGAGTTTCTGTACATTCGATCAGGATCTCTTCCACCTCACCCGTGTTCGGATTTTTCCATGGATAGCGCAAGCGCACTCCGGATTCCACCTTGTTGACATTCTGCCCCCCGGCACCGCTTGATCGGAACGTGTCCCATTTGATGTCTCCCTCGTTGATGTTAACCTCAAACTTGTCAGCTTCAGGCAGTACCGCTACGGTTGCAGCAGAGGTATGCATCCGACCTTGTGTTTCGGTAGCAGGCACACGTTGCACGCGATGCACACCGCTCTCGTATTTGAGAACGCCATACACATTGTCACCGCTCACGGCAAAGTCAATTTCCTTGTATCCACCTACGGAACCCTCTGACACGCTTGTCACGCTAACAGACCACCCCTTTGTGTCGCAGAATTTCTTGTACATGTTAAATAGATCTCCGGCAAAGAGTGCAGCCTCATCACCTCCGGCACCGGCACGGATTTCCATTTGTACATTCTTTGCATCCTCCGGATCCTTGGGCACGAGAGCCATTTTAATTTCCTCTTCGAGTTGAGGTTGCAGACTTTCGTTGATTGATAGCTCTTCGCGAGCCATCTCCTTCATGTCCGCATCGCTCTCGTTAGTCATTATATCCTTGGACTCCTTGATGGCATTCAGACAATCGATGTATCTCTTACGAGCATCCATGATGTCGCTCAAGTCTTTGTATTCTTTTGTGAGCTTGACGTATCGTTTCTGGTCGGCTATGACTGAAGGGTCGGTAATAAGAGTCTTTACTTCCTCAAAGCGAGACTCTAATCCGTCAAGTTTTTCTAATATATTATTCTCTGCCATAAATACTATTTAAAAATCTATGTTATCTTCATTCGAATATGGTGTGCTGTTCTCCGTGTCCTATCTTTTTAACTCCTCTTTTGTTTTTCTATTTCGGAATTATCACATAATCCTTACTTGGAACAGCAGAAGAGCTTTTACTTAGTATTTAAATTCCCCATATTCTGATTGGATGGTCAGGGAGCGCTCTCCTTCCTCAATCCGTCCCACCACTTGGGCATCAATATTAAACCTCTTGCTGATGGATATTACTTGTTCTGCAACCTCGGGACGCACGTATATCTCCATGCGATGTCCCATGTTGAACACTTGGTACATTTCCTTCCAATCTGTGCCCGAACAGTCGTGGATGGTCTTAAACAATGGAGGCACAGGGAACATGTTATCTTTGATCACTTTGCAATTCTCATTCACGAAATGCAGTACTTTGGTCTGAGCTCCTCCCGTACAGTGCACCATGCCATGAATTTCAGGACGAAGCTCATCAAGCATACATTTAATAACAGGAGCATACGTGCGGGTGGGAGAGAGCACGAGTTGTCCGGCATCAAGCGTAACGCCATCAATCATGTCGCCAAGCTTGTACTGACCGCTGTAAACTAACTCCTCTGGCACGGCATGGTCATAGCTTTCAGGATATTTCTCTGCCAGATACTTGGCAAAAACATCATGACGGGCGCTGGTCAAGCCATTGCTACCCATACCCCCGTTATACTGTTTCTCGTAAGAGGCTTGTCCGGTGGAGCTTAGTCCTACAATCACATCGCCCGGGCGAATGTTGGCATTGTCGATCACATCCGATCGCTTCATCCGGCACGTAACAGTGGAGTCTACGATGATTGTTCGAACAAGGTCACCCATGTCGGCCGTCTCACCGCCGGTAGGCCATATCCCAATTCCCATTTCGCGCATTTGTGCAAGTAATTCATCAGTACCGTTGATAATCGCACTAATCACCTCGCCGGGAACCAGCATTTTGTTCCGGCCTATGGTGCTCGAAACGAGAATATTATCCACCGCACCCACGCACAGCAAGTCATCGGTGTTCATCACAATGGCATCTTGTGCGATACCTTTCCACACGCTTATATCGCCGGTTTCTTTCCAATACATATAGGCCAGCGAGGATTTGGTTCCGGCACCATCAGCATGCATGATGTTACAATAGTCTGGGTCGCCGCCCAGCACGTCGGGGATTATTTTACAAAATGCCTGGGGAAAAAGTCCCTTGTCAATGTTCTTGATGGCCTTGTGTACGTCCTCTTTGGCAGCACTCACGCCACGCATCATATATCTGTTGTTCATAATTGATGATATCTAAAATCAGTCTTCACTATTCCAAAACTCCCAGCTGACAAAGGCCTGCAGGAGCAGCATTTCCAGTCCGTTCTTCACCACAGCCCCATGTTCCATGCCTTTTTTCATAAACAGGGTTTCGTCTGGGTTGTATATCAGGTCGTATAATAGATTATTTGAATCCATGGCCTCATACGGCAGTTTAGGGCATTCGTCAGCATTTGGATACATGCCACAGGGAGTGCAGTTCACGATCACATTGTATTCTTTCACAATGTCGGCTGTGATATTTTCGTATTGTATGGTGTCCGCATGCTCATAGCGGCTCACCTTCACGGTCTCCAAACCAAGCGATTTAAGTCCATAGTCAATAGCTTTGGACGCACCGCCGGTGCCGAGAATCAATGCCTTTTTATGGTAGGGTTTTATCAAGGGGTCAATACTTTTGGTAAATCCGATGACATCGCTGTTGTACCCCTTTAATTGAGTATCCTTGCCTTTATGACTCACTTTGATAACATTCACAGCTCCAATGGCACGTGCTTCCGGACTTAGGACGTCAAGATAGGCTATAACCCTTTCCTTATAGGGGAGAGTGACGTTCAGGCCTTTCAGATTCGGATTTGTGTCCACGACTTCCGGGAAATCTTCTATGGAGGGTATTTCAAAATTCTCGTAGATGGCATCTATTCCCTCACTCTTGAATTTCTCATTGAAAAATCCAATCGAGAAGGAATGCGTCAGCGGATAACCTATCAGTCCATATTTGTCCATTTTACTTTGTATTTAGTTTGTCATTCAACTACATAAAACGTAGTTAACAATTATTTTTGAGCTAAATATAGCGTACAAATTCCAAAAGTGAGTCGTTTGAAGGATACTTCCTGAAATCCAGCTTTCCTCAAAATATCCATCATTTGTTCGCCTTGTGGGAATGCCTCAATGGTGGCCGTCAGATATTCATAGGCACTCTTGTCTTTGGCAAAAAGACTTGCAAACAGTGGGAGGATGGTATGCGAGTATAATGCATATAGCTGTTTCATGGGAAATTTAACAGGCGTTGTAAGTTCCACCACGCTTAAGTGTCCTCCCGGCCTAAGCACCCGGTGCATTTCGCTGAGCCCTTTGTCAAGGTCTTGAAAATTGCGAATGCCGAAAGCCGCTGTTACGGCATCGAACGTGTTGTCAGCAAACGACATGTTGAGTGAGTCTTCCTTCTGAAAACTAATCATATCCCCCATGCCCATAGCTTCCACTTTCTTGCGTCCTATGGCCATCATTCCCTCAGATATGTCAGCCCCAATTACTTTCTGAGGTTTGAGCAATGATGCCGATTGTATGGCAAAGTCACCGGTTCCGGTAGCAATGTCGAGAATAACTTGAGGATGGAAACCCTCCAGCTGCCTGATAGCCTTGCGTCTCCATCCTTTGTCTATATTCCACGACAGGCGGTGGTTTAGGGTGTCGTAATTGTCGGCAATGTTGTCAAACATTTTTTCTACGAGCTTTCCCTTGTCACCACTGCTGCCGTATGGTTTAATCTTTTCTTGCTGGTACATATAGAATTTTACTTGCGTTTGGCAAGATAATCCTTAACGTTGCGCTCTATTCTCGCAGCGATATCTTCCTCTTCATCAGCCTTGTTAAACTTTTCTCCGGTGATGTGCTCGTAGAGTTCGATATATCTTTCAGAAACACTCTCTGCATACTCGTCGGTGATCTCGGGCATTGTTTGTCCGGGCTCGTTCATAAAGTTATGGTCAATGAGCCATTGGCGTACAAACTCCTTGGAGAGTTGCTTTTGTGGTTCGCCTTTTTCGAAACGATCTTCATAGCCGTCTGCATAAAAATACCGGCTTGAGTCGGGAGTGTGTATCTCGTCGATCAGATATATCTGGTCGCCACTCTTTCCGAATTCATATTTGGTATCTACGAGGATCAGACCATGTTTGGCAGCGATTTCCTGTCCGCGTTCAAACAGTTTACGGGTCCAGTCTTCTATGATGGCATAGTCTTCGGCAGATACAATTCCCTGCGAGATAATTTCCTCACGCGAGATGTTCAGGTCGTGCCCTTCGTCAGCCTTTGTTGTCGGAGTGATGATGGGCTCAGGAAAACGTTGGTTTTCGCGCATGCCCTCAGGCAGCTTTACGCCACAAAGCTCTCGGCATCCGTCCTTGTATGCTCTCCAAGCAGATCCCGTGAGAATGGACCGGATAATCATCTCAACACGAAATCCCTCGCATTTCACTCCCACGGTTACCATGGGGTCGGGAGTGGCAAGTTTCCAATTCGGACAAATATCCTTGGTGTCATCCAAAAATTTTGCTGCAATTTGGTTGAGCACTTGCCCTTTGAAAGGTATACCTTTAGGCAACACAACATCAAATGCTGAGATGCGGTCGGTGGCTACCATGACGATAAGGTCGTCGTCAATGTTGTAAACGTCGCGCACTTTACCGTGGTAAACACTCTTTTGTCCTTCGAAATGGAAATCCGTTTTTGTTAATGCTTTCATAAACACTTTTCCCCGTTCCTTATCCAAGGAATGCTCTACGCTTGGGGGGCTCCTATTATTAAATGGTTAAACTTTAAATTTCTGTACTGTCATTGGCTTCAAGGTGAGAATGCCGCCTTTCATGAGAAGATTTTCGATACTCTTTCTCTTCTTTCTGCCTCTGTCGGTCGTAGGCTTCGTAGGCATTGACAATGCTGGTGACGAGCTTGTGACGAACAATATCTTTTTGTGTGAGTTTGATAAAAGATATATCCTCGATTCCCGACAGAATATCTAAGGCTTCCTTCAGTCCGCTCTTCTGCTCGCGGGGAAGGTCAATCTGTGTCATGTCTCCGGTGATGACCATCTTCGAGTTCCACCCCATGCGGGTGAGAAACATTCTGATCTGTGCTGTAGTCGTGTTCTGTGCTTCATCAAGAATGATAATCGCATCGCTCAGGGTTCGCCCTCTCATAAATGCCAAGGGAGCTATTTGGATAATCCGTTTATCCATCATGTCCTGCAGTCGGGATGATGGAATCATGTCCTCCAAGGCGTCGTATAGTGGCTGCAGATAGGGGTCTATCTTCTCTTTCATGTCTCCAGGCAGGAATCCTAATTTCTCGCCGGCCTCTACAGCTGGTCGGCTCAGTATTATTTTTTTTGCACTTTTCTCTTTCAGGGCTTTTACTGCCAAGGCGATGCTGAGATAAGTCTTTCCGGTTCCGGCCGGCCCAACAGCAAATATCATGTCTTGTTTCGCAAAAGCGTCTACGAGGAGTTGTTGATTGGCCGAGCGTGCCTTGATAGGCTTGCCGGAGGTGCTGAAGACCACGACGTCTTTTACGGCATCAGCCTTGGTTTTGTGACCTTTGATAATATCCAGAATGTCTTCGTCCGAAATAGAATTGTATTTCAGAACATGCTTGCGCATGTTTTCAATGCAAGCCTCTATTTTCCTAATGTCCTCCTCGTCGCCTAAGATCCTAATGACATTATCGCGTGCCATGACGCGCAGCTGGGGGAACAAGGATTTGAGCATCTGGAGATGCACGTTGTTTATTCCATAGAAAACAACTGGGTCAATATCCTCTAAAATAATATGTTTCTCTATCAAAATACCTACTTATAATTAGATCAACACGAACAATGCAAAATTACAATAAATATATGAATTTGAGAAAATAATTTCAGGAAATGTATCGAGGTGTCTTGAATAAAATAAAATTACCGGATTCTCATGTTTTTTCGGTAGATATCCAGAGCAAAAAGCGCCATGTTTCGGTCGTTGAATTAAGGTTGGTCAAGTGCAAAAATAATGGTGGTTGCGTGGTTGGTACCTTTTGGCGATGCGGTTGGAGCTTTGTGAGCATACGTCGACAGCTTTGTCATCGTGCGGTTAGACTTTAACCGTCCGGCCGTTTGATATCTAAACAAGGAAGATAAAATTCGTCTCTTATAAGAAAATTTTATAAGTAGTTGAATTCCAAAGATATAATAAGCATCCTTAAATTTTTAAAATCTCAGGCCGAAGACTATATGTTATGAAATAAAAGAATTTTAGAAACACTATATGATTGTGATTT
>QWCK01005268.1_pt1 | contig 21706 bp, 21 predicted proteins | sample 1972571 | NCBI WGS metagenome assembly QWCK01 (sample SAMN09866710, study PRJNA288562) | Human gut metagenome isolate term2_stool, whole genome shotgun sequencing... | isolation source: gut | host: Homo sapiens | place: USA: California | reverse complement strand
ATTCTTCGACGATTTTCTTCTTCAATTCGTAACTGTATTTTGCCATGAAAAGACCCCCTAAGGTTGGATTTTTTGGTCCAACTTTTGGGGGTCAGTGCAACCAAACCCCGCTTTTTTCATATCTAATATATATTTTTTCGATGACCGACCTCGACCATGACAATGACCAAACGCTCATCCTCAATCGAACAGATGAGTCGATAATCACCCACGCGATAGCGCCAAAACCCGCTACGATTCGCGGAAAGCCCTTTCCCAAAGAGCCGCGGATTTTCACACCCCACAAGATGCTTCTCAATCCACGCGTAGATAAACGCCTGTACGGAACGGTCGAATTTCTTCATCGCCTTGTCAAATTTTGGCGTCGTAACAATCGCATACATTAGAAATTAAGCTCTTTCCACAATTCCTCGATTGGACGTGTCCGGACATTCCCTGCGCGTCGATCTGCTTCATAAGCCTCGAGAATCTTAAGATCATAATCGTCTTCGATCCACTCCAAGACCGAACGACGGACAAGCTCCGACATCGAGAGACCATGCATTTTCGCATATTTTTTGAAAAGTGCCTTCTCCTCCGGACTTAATCTTACAGAAATAGACATACAAACACCCCTTTCTTGTAATACATTGTACTACATTTTAACTGGAACCGCAAGAATAAGCACCAAATACCACATAAGAAGAGCGCCCCGCCGCGCTCTTTTTTGCTACCCCGAGGAACCCCCGCACATTTTCTATCTATTATATAGAGGGAAGAATAGAGAGGAAGAAAGAAACTGCCAACCCAAAACAACACGCCATACAGCAAACGGTTGCGAAAAAAACGACAAACTTGGTAGTGAGCGGGAACACACGATCTTTGGAGAGGGGAGAAATCATCTTGACGTGGGGGCTGAATAGAGAAGGACGGGGAAAGAAGGAGAAAAAAGGGGAGAAAAAGGGGAAGAATCGCGGAACAATCGCAAAAGGTGCGGGGAAGGGGCGGCAAAAAATGCTGTGGAAGGGGCGGGGAAAAAGGGGGTTGGGGGAAATATGAAGCAAAAGTCACAAGTGAGGAAAAAGAGGAGGCGCGTCTGGGGAGGGGAGAAGATGGCGAGAAATAGCCATCTCGTACGAAAGTGTGACGAGGGAAAAGAAAAACGAAGGAAGTTGTGTCGAAATTGTGAAAAGAAACAAGGAGGTTACACTTGCAATCGAACGAACACGTGGTATACTGAATACGTCAAAGGTAAGGGATGCGTGAAGCGTTCCGGAACAGCCTTGGACGACCCGATCTTTGTGCAGGCGATATCGATGCGCAAGGACGGGAATTTATCCACGAAGGAGTGAATACCATGTTCAAAAACAAAAGAATCGTTGCAATGGTACTTTGTGCATTGATGCTCTTCGTACCGGTTGCAGCAATGGCGGATGATCTTCACTATGACTACCTCAATGAGTACCTGACTGAGGCTCAGAAGAAGTTCACCAAGCTCGCCGCAGCAGAGACGGCATACGAGAAGGCTCTCACGGATGCACTCGACGTCGAGGTAGATGGCGATGTCAAGGCAGCACAGAAAGCAATCGACGAAGCTGTTGAAAACTATGAGAAAGAACTCAAGAATGCAAAGAGTGCAATGGCTAAGCTTGAAGATCTCAAGAAGAACATTGACAAAATCGGCGCTGGCAAATTCAACAAAGAAGTACACGAAGACTATGCGGCAGCAACCGAAGAAGATGCAAAAACGAACTACAAAAAAGCAAATGGTAGCTTCAAACTAAGGGAACAAGAACTTGAGCAAGCCGTAGAAGACCACGCTGAGTGGGCAGGCTACTATGGCGTAGCAAAAGATTTCCTTGCGCAACTTCTTGCAGCAAAAAAAGAAGGCAAATCCCTTGATGCAGCAGTAACTGTACTCAAAGCATATGCAGATGCATATGAAAAACTTCCCGAGAAACAACAAGCCGCGCTCGCACCGGCAGTTCTCAACGCATGGAACAATTTCGTCAAATACGCTGACGAATATCAAAAGAACTCCATGTACATGAACCTTGATGAATCTGTTCAAAAGATTATCGACAAGGGCAACACCAAATACGAAGTCATGAGCACCGGCGAAAAAGGCTGGATCCTTTCTGACGAAGCTAAGAACGGCTGCCTCAAAGACGTTGCAGAGTTCAAAGTTGAGAAGAAAGACGGCAAATTCGTAGGAAAAGTCTACGGCGCAGATGGCAAAGAAATGAAGATTGGCCAACAACTTACCGTTTACAGACCCATTGGCAAAGATGTCAAGGTTCTCAAAGCAAAAGTTGACGGCAAAGAAGTAACCTTCGCAATCAGCACCAGAGGCGAACAAAAATACGTATCCGTTTCGGCAGTCTACTAAGAGCAGGTCTCGTCTAGTAGCGAACAAATAATAGTCGATTCGTCGAGGGGCTTAGCCCCTCGACATCGAAGATAAAACAAACAAGGAGAGATAAGAAATGAAAAAATTCATCGCAATGCTACTCTTAGTAGCACTCGTACTCGTCCCGGTTGCAGCAATGGCAGTCGAGTTCGAATTCGAAACCACCACCCCGTCTGAAGAACAAAAAGACGCAGCAGCAGAAGTTGAAGGCAAAGTTGTTTGCCAAGACAAATGGGCAGCATACGAAGCAGCAGTCAAAGCAGTTGCAGCAGCAGCTGAAAAAGTTGGCGCTTCCAAAGAAGCTTACATCGCTTCCATGGCACGCGTTAACGAAGCAAAAGCTCTCGTAGCAGTTACCAAAGCTGAACTTGCAAAAGCTATGGAAACCCTCGAAGCAGCTAAGCTTACCAAAGACGCTGAGAACATCAAAGACGCAGAATGGTGTGTCGCTCGCGAAAAAGCAGCTTATGACAAAGCAGTTGCAGCTCTCGAAGCTCTCGAAGCAGCAAAAGTAGCAGCAGAAGCAGCTTGGAAAGCAGACGTCAAAGCTTACGAAGCAGCAGTTGTAGCTCAAAACGCAGCAGCTCGCGCTTACAACCGTTGCGCAGCAGACGACAAGGCTGTCCTCGCAGTTGTTGACCCGGCACTCGTTGGCGCAGCAGCAGGCCAAGCAGCAGTTCCGGCAGCAGGTGTTGGCAGATAATTGTCTGACGACGAAGACGAAAGGAACCTCCACATGGAGGTTCTTTTTTTGTGCTTTTTTCTCCGGGCGCGATGGTTCTTTTTTCGTTCGGACGATTGCTCCGACACCTGTATGCGGAGAGGGGCGTTCTTTTCTCTAGGCGGCAAGGCTTTTCTATGATATAATCAAGGCTACAATAAGGTTACAATGAGGAAAGGAGTGTATGTATGAAACGATTGGTAGCAATTTTGCTCGTTGCGGTCATGATGATCCCGGTCGTCGCGTGGGCGAAGGATGTGGTGATTCGCGATGAGACGACGGGTCAGGAGATGATCTACAACACGGAGACGGGGAAAGTCTATCCCAAGAGCGGCTCGACGGGGAGCAGGACGGTTCCGCGTGAGGAGATGAAGGCGGAGAAGGGTGTGCCGGGTCTCCCGTATAGCGAAATTCCGGGGGATGATCCTCAGGCAATGCGCGCAATCATCGGGCCTGGACATATCGTCTGCAGTTTCAATCGCGATCTTGACGGGGCGGTTCGTCTCAAAGTTGAGCCGGTTCCGGGAAAGAGCGGTGCGAGCAAAGTGGAGATGGTGGACGCGGAAGGCAATGTCGTGAAGGCGAAGGGTCTTGTGCGCGTCTATGCGAAAGTGCCGGCGAATGCGGTGCGTCCGATCGTGATGCGGATGGACGGGAAGACTGTGCATTTTGCAGAGGTTGAAGGAACCGGGTATATCTGGTTCACGGCGGTTCTCTAATGTTGAAGAACAGATATTGGGCGCTCTTGCTCGCGGTGCTCCTCTTGGTGCCGGCGGTCGGCTTGGCCGCGGTCTCGACGGAGGAGCTCGAGGGGCAAATCCATATGGAGATCAATCGCACCCGTCGCGGTGCGGGGCTTGAGGGGCTCTATTATGCCGATTCCCTCTCGGAGGCGGCGGCGCGTTTTGCCCGTGCGCAGGCGGAGAAGGACGCGATGGAGCACGCTTCGACGGCGGAGCTCAAGGCACTCACGTCGGTGTCCTGGTCGGTGGGAGAGAACATCGCCTTCTATTCGGGTCCGGACGATGCGCGCATGATTGCGGCGCAGATCGTGGATGCGTGGGCGAAGTCGCCGAGGCATTATGACAATATGATGCGGCCGGATGATACAGCGATGGGGATCGGCGCGGCGTATGGCGCGAGCGGGCGTGTGTACATTTCGCTCGTGACGGGGAAACCTTTTGCCGATGCGCAGACGAAGACTCCGAGCGATCAGACGGCGGAAGAAGGCGTGCCGGGGCTCCCGTACAGTGCGGTGCCGGGGGACGATCCTCTCGCGATGCGCGCGATTACGGGGCCGGGGCATATCGCTTATGGCTTTAACCGCGATCTTGACGGCGCGGTCGCTCTCCGCGTGGAACTCGTGAAGGGAAAGAGCGGGGCGAGTACGGTCGTCATGGTGGATGCGAACGGCAATGTTGTGAAGGCAAAGGGTCTTGTGCGCGTTTATGCGAAAGTGCCCGCGAATGCTGCGCGTCCGATTGTCATGCGGATGGACGGCAAGACGGTTCATTTTGCAGAAGTTCCGGGAACCGGATATATCTGGTTTACGGCTGTTTTATAGCGAGGCGGGGCGGCGTGTTTACCCCGTGTGAATTTGGAAGGAGATTTTTATGCGAAAAAAATGGAGCATTTTGCTGGCGCTGGTGCTCGTTTTGACGGCGTGCGGTACGAAGGCGCCCGTCGAGACGGCGGAGTCGAGTGAGCCCAAGGTCGTAGCGACGAGTGAAGAGGCGAAGGCGCTTCCGGGTGAGCCGGCGACGAAGAATCCGATTCATCTTACCAAGGAAGAAAAAGAGGCGGGCTGGGAGATCTATCCCAATATCGGGCTCAAACTTTTCTTCGACAAGGCGCTGTGGGAAAAAGAGGATGCGTATGTCTATTCGGAGCTCATCGGCGATCGCGAGGACCACGAGAATCCGATCTATGCGGGGATTTATTATCGCCTGTGCTCGCCGTATCAGAACAATGCGTTAAACGATCTCTATACGAGAAAAGAGGAGATCACGCAGGCGGAGTTTGCGACGGAAGAAGACAAACTCGTCAGGGAGATGCCGGGGCTCTTTGCGGTCGTGACGGTGCGCGCGCAGGCTTCGGACGAAGAAGTGATGGAGAAACTCGGCTACGACGCGAAGGAAGTGCTCTTCGAAGATGCGGAGGTTCGTACGCTCTATCTCACGGCCCAGAAGGACGACGAGAAGGCGGTCGAAGCCACGCATCCGGAGCTCTCTTCGGCGGTTGCGGAGGATCGGGAGACGGTCCTCGATCGCTATCACCGCTTGCTCGAAGATGTCGAGAAGAACGTGCGTCCGTCGATGGTGACCGTGCGTCCCTTGACGCTCGCCGAGATGCTCGCGGGGATCGATTTTAAGAATCTTGCGGTCACGGATCTCGACGGCAAGAAGACGACTTTGGGCGCACTCATGGGCGACAACGCCGTTACGATGGTGAACGTCTGGGCGACCTTCTGCCCGCCGTGCAAAGCCGAACTCGCCGATGTGGCGAAAGCGCATGAAACCATGGCCAAAGATGGCGCCGGCGTCATCGGCATTCTCGGCGATGTGCGCACCGCGGACGATGAAACCTACAAGACCGCCAAGGAGCTCCTCGAGAAGGCGCACGCGACCTATCCCAATGTGCTCCGCACCGAGGCCGTCGACGAAATCATCGACCTTCTCGAAGGCTATCCCACCACCTTCTATCTCAATCGCGACGGCAAAATCATCGGCCCCTCTTTCGTCGGCGAAAGAGAGCTCGACGATTTCACCACCACCGCGAAAGATCTCATCGGGAAATAAAAACGGACAAAAAAACCCGTTTGATCAGAATGAAAAAACCGGACGGAAACAAAAATTCCGGAACGAACAAAACGGCATCGAAAGATGCCGTTTTTTGTGTGTTTTTTCAGCAATTATATTTTTCCGCGCCACCACACCACTCACGCCATCACACCATCCACCGCCCAAAAGTCCCTGGACCAAAACCGCCCGTTTCTCACGAGCCGCGGCCCCACACCGATCCATTCTCGCTCTCACGCCGCCACCTACACACACATCAGCCCTCCGGTAGCCACACCGCCCACAATTCACCACCCACGCCACCTCTCAGTTCCAATTCCGTCTCTATCCCATTCCAATCTCTATAAATCCCATAAGTGTAAAAGAAACACTTCTACTACCTCGATTGTCGTTTTATTTGCGACGAGCGACACCGTGGCGCGGGAGAATATTTGAAGGGTTGGTAGATTTTTTTCGTGGTGGTAGATTTTTAGGTGATGGGGAGATGATGGAGAATGGTAGCGATAAGAAAAGTGAGAGTACGATGCGGCAATAAGAAAATAGAAAAGATCGTGTGCGGCACCCCACGATGCCGTTTTTTGTGTGCACCAATTCCACCACACCCATTTTATTTTTTGCACCGCTCGACTTTCCAAGCCCCGGAACTTGTCATCCCGCAAAACTTCACGCCACCCACACTCACGCGCTCTACACTCCTACACCATCCCTCTCCCTCTATTCCACAAACACCACCAATCCTATAAAAGAACTCTTCTCCACTACTTGGCTTGTCGTTTTATTTACGACGACCGACATAGAGATTGCGGAGTCATTTGGGGTGATGGGGAGACGATGGAGAATGGTAGCGATAAAAAAAGCGAGAGCACGATGCGGCAATAAGAAAATAGAAAAGATTGAGTGCGGCACCACACGATGCCGTTTTTTGTGTGTGTCCATTTCGCACGAACTCACCGACACCAAAGCCTCGACATCGTGACCACCACCGCACCACACTTACGCATACAATCTCTATTGCTTTGTCCGCGGCTTCTCTCAAATCCATTTCCAAAATAACCCCCATCCATCCTAAAATCTTTTGCTGCTCCACACCACTCCCGGCATTACCCCGAATGCGATCCTACATCTCCTTTCTCTTCAAACTCTGTAGATCCGATAAGTCAAACCCCGTGAAATCCGATTGACCCAATAACCATATAAGATGCAATCACCACCACGTAGCTTGTCGTTTTATTTGCGACGAGCGACGCCGTGGAGAGGGAGAATATTTGAAGGGTTGGAAGATTTTTGGTGACGGGGAGATTTTTTGATGGTGGTAGATTTTTTGGAGACGGGGGAGATTTTTTGGTGGTGGTAGATTTTTTGGAGACGGGGGAGATTTTTTGGTGGTGGTAGATTTTTTGGAGACGGGGGAGATTTTTTTGATGGTGGTGGATTTTTTGGTGACGGGGGAGATGGAAGAGGGGGTTGGTGAAAGAGCGCGGGGCGTTTTTCCGTCCGGTTCATAAAAAAACACGCTTCCTGTTGGAAACGTGTTTTATTTTTTGTCGGGGCTAGGATTTGGCTGCAGGTTCATCGCCATCGTCAATCAGCGCTCCTTCCATGAGTCTGCATTTCCCTTCTCGATACGCTTTCCACTTTTTCTCGAGGTAAGCTATATTTATGTGCTTGTAAAAAGGATCTGCCGCGGTTTCGAGTGATGTTTGATGTTCTTCAGAGATATATTGTGTTTCTTTTTTGCTGTCGTGACCGACGCGGGGTTGGATTTTTTTCATCATGCACCTCTTATCGCAGGGCAATGGTCTCGATCGCTTCGGTCAAGACGCGGGAAAAATTGAGATTGAGTCGATTGCCGAGGTCGTTTGCCCACTTGGGGATGGTGAGGGTTTTTTTCACGGATGTTTGACCGGCAAAATAGGGCTCGAGGTCTACGCAGACCATGGAGGCGAAGGATTGGTCAAAATCATAAAATCCATCAAACTCCTTGTCGTCCCGGAAGGGAAAATCTTTCTCGGGAGAGAGCGCGCGGATATCGCTCCGAGTCGGGAGTTTCTCGCCGTTCTCAATAAGATGCGCGGCAAGAATTCCGAGGTATTCGCTTGCGAGCATAAGGGCTTCTTCGACGGTGTCGCCTTGGGTTCCCGGGCCCTCGAGATCGGGGAAATGGATATAGTAGCTTCCGCCTTCGGTGGGGCTTTTATAAAAGAGCGCCGGATAACTGATGAACATCAAGATCCCTCCTTCCACAAAGTCACTATAGAACGTGTTTGCACGTACTGCAAGGATGCTTTTTCGGTGCGGGAAAGAGGCTTGAACCCATTTTTTTCTTTGGACTCCATTTGCACCAAAAAGTGTACAATATGTGGTGCAAAAGGGGGGCACAAAAAGCGGTTTTTTGATTTTGCTTTTTTATATCAAATCGGCGGTGAGTCGTTTGCTTTTTCCTGCCAAGTTGGCGTTTAGGCGTTTGCTTTTTTCCGTCCAATCGGGCGCGGGGGCGTTTTCTTTTTTTGATCAAACCCGATGTGGGGCGTTTGCTTTTTTCTACCAAATTGGCGTTCAGGCATTTGCTTTTCGGCGGGGTGGGCGCTCGGGGTGGAGGGGGTTCGCAAAAACGTGATATACTATCCATAAGAATGATTTTTCCAAAAGGAGTGAAGATATGAAGACTTGGACGAAGGAGAGTCTGTATGATTTTCGTTTTCTGTCGGGGTTACGGCTTTCGACGGAGGCGGATGTCTATCGCGTGGCGCGTCTCGATGAAAAGGAGAATCGCTACATCTCGGATCTGTGGGCGCGTGTGGACGGACGGGAGTTCCGGTTGGCGTCGGATGTCGGAGGGTTTCTCCGGATCGAGGACGAGCGAGTGCTCTTTTCGGCGCATGAAAAACCGTCTCAAGAACCTCAAGGGAAACTGGAATCGAAGATCTATACGATCGATGTGCGCGGCGGGGAGCGGTCGCTTCTCTGGACGCTGCCGTTCGCGGTGTCGGATGTGCGCGTGATCGACGAGGAGTGGTTACTCGTCCTGGGCTCGTACGAGGACAAGTTCTCGGAGCTTACGGGCGAGGAGAAGAAGGCGGCCCTCAAGGACGATCTCGACTACGAAGTGCTCGACGAGATTCCGTTTTGGCAAAACGGGGTCGGCTTTACGAATAAGAAGCGCACGGGTCTCTATCTCTACAATACGCGGACAAAGGCGCATGTGCGCGTGACGGATGCGTATACGGAGGTCTTTGACTATGATTTTGACCTCGAGGGGCGGAAGGCGCTCGTGATGGGGACGGCCTTTATCGACAAGGCGCCGCTCACGTCGACGCTCGAGGAAGTCAATCTCGATACGCTCGAGTCGCGCTCGGTGGGGATGGACGGTCCGTTTGCGTATGCCTCGGCGGCGTACTGGGACGGGGATGTCGTCTTTACGGGGAGCGATATGGAGACGACGGGCGTCAATCAAGACTCTGACATCTACCTCTGGTCGGAGGCGGAGGGCGTAAGACGGCTCTCGCCCGCGGACTGGGATGTGAGTCTCTGGAACAGCGTGGGTTCGGATCTGCGCTACGGTTCGGGGATTCAGGAAAAAGTAGACGGCGCGTATTTTTACTTCATCACGACGGAGTGGGATTCTTCCTATCTCAATCGCATTGACAAAGAAGGCAAGATCGAGCGCGTGACGGAGGCGAAAGGGTCGGTCGATTTTTACGATGTCCTGGACGGGCGCGTGGTCGTTGCGGCGCTCAGGGATATGCGTCCGCAGGAACTCTATCTCGTCGAGGGGCATGAGGAGACGCGTCTCACGCATCACAACGACGTGATCGACGAGTACGAGGTCCTCTATCCCGAGGTGTTCTCGTTTACGTCCGGCGATGCGACGATCGACGGCTATGTGATTCGGCCGAAGACGGCGTTCGGGGAGACGATTTTCCACGAGATGCAGCTCTTCGCGGCACAGGGGTATTTTGTCTTCTATACGAATCCCACGGGAAGCGACGGGCACGGGCGTGCGTTCGCGGATATCCGCGGCAAGTACGGCTCGGTCGACTACGACAATCTCATGGATTTCACGGACGAAGTCTTCGCGCGCTATCCCGAGATTGACGAGCGGCGTCTCGGGGTCATGGGCGGCAGTTACGGCGGTTTTATGACCAATTGGATCATCGGGCATACGACGCGTTTCGCCGCGGCGGCAAGTCAGCGTTCGATCGCCAACTGGGTCAGTAAATTCGGCATCACGGATATCGGCTTCTATTTCGTCCCGGATCAACAGGGCGGAACTCCGTGGTCGGATGTCGAGGGGCTCTGGGACAAGAGTCCGTTAAAATACGCACCGGCGGTCAAGACGCCGACGCTCTTTATTCACAGCGACGAGGACTTTCGTTGCCATCTCTCGTGTGGACTCCAGATGTTCTCGGCGCTCAAGTATCACGGCATCGAGGCGCGTCTGTGTCTCTTCCACGGCGAAAACCACGAACTTTCACGTTCGGGCAAACCGAAACACCGCATCCGTCGTCTCCGTGAGATGGAGGACTGGTTCGCGAACTATTTGGGAGGAAAAGCATGAAATATTATTTGACGACACCGATCTATTATCCGAGCGGCTATCTCCACTTGGGGCACACGTATTCCACGATCGTCGCGGATTCTTTGAAGCGTTTTCGCGAGAAGCAGGGTTACGAGGTGTTCTTCACGACGGGGACGGACGAGCACGGCATGAAGATGGAGGAGACCGCGAAGAAGGCGGGCGTGCCGGTCATGGACTATGTCGACAAGATCGTCGCGTCGACGAAGGAACTCTGGAAGACGCTCGATATTCGCTATGACAAATTTATTCGGACGACGGACGAAGCGCATATGGAAGCGGTGCAGAAGATCTTTACGAAACTCTACGAAAAAGGCGAGATCTACAAGGGCGAGTACGAGGGCAAATACTGCAAACCCTGCGAGTCGTTTTTCACGGAAGCGCAGCTGGTGGACGGCAAATGTCCGGACTGCGGGCGCGAGGTCGTGGATGCGAAAGAAGAATCGTATTTCTTCCGTCTCTCGGCGTATAAAGATCGACTCCTCAAGCTCTACGAGGACAACGAGACGTTCATCATGCCGGAATTTCGCAAGGCGGAGATGGTGAAGAATTTCGTCGAAGATCTCGAAGATCTCGCGGTCACGCGCTCGAGTTTCTCCTGGGGCGTACCGGTCCCGTTTGACGAGAAGCATGTCATCTACGTCTGGATCGACGCGCTCTCCTGCTATCTCACCGCACTCGGATACGGCTCGGACGACGAGTCGAATTTCAAGAAATTCTGGCCGGCGGATGTGCATATCGTCGGGAAAGAGATCAACCGTTTCCACACGGTCATCTGGCCCGCGATGCTCATGGCGCTGGATCTCCCGATCCCCAAGATGGTCTTCGCGCACGGGTGGATTCTCTTTGACGAGGACAAGATGAGTAAGTCCAAAGGGAATGTCGTCTATCCCGAGCCGATCCTCGATCTCTACGGCATGGACGCCCTGAGATATTTCATGCTCCGCGAGTTCTCGTTCGGTCAGGACGGCAATTTTACCAAGGAAAAATTCCTCTCGCGCTACAATTCGGATCTCGCGAACGATCTCGGCAATCTCCTCTCGCGGACGATTTCCATGATCGAAAAATATACGGACGGCGTGATTCCCGCACCCGAAAAGGCGACGGACTACGACGCGGCACTCGAGGAAGTGATTCTCTCGACCAAGGCTCGCATGGAGGGGGCGATGGATCATCTCGCATTCTCGAAAGCCCTCGCGGAAGTCTTTGCGACGATTTCGCGCGCGAACAAATACATCGACGAGACGATGCCGTGGGTCCTCGCCAAAGAGGGGCGCACGGAGGAACTCTCGAGTGTCCTCTATCATCTCGTGCACGCGCTCGCGGTCTCGGCGACGCTCCTCAGTCCTTTCATGGAGGAGACGTCGAAGAAGATCACGTCGGCACTCGGCATCGAGCCCGTGGCATGGGACGACACGGACAAGGCGAATGTCGTGCGTGCAGGGGCGAAAGTCCATGCGATCCCGGCGCTCTTCCCGCGTCTCGACATCGAGGAAGAGATCGTACGCTGGGACGAGGCGAACAAGGAACTCGCACGTTCGCGCGGACTTCTCCCGCCGGAAGAAAAACCCCTAGAACACAAGGCGGACGTGCCTTTTGAGGATTGGGAAAAACTGGAACTGCGTGTCGGTCTCGTGGAGGCGTGTGAAGCGCATCCCAAGGCGGACCGTCTTCTCGTTTCGAAAGTGCGTCTCGGATCGGAACTCCGCACGATCGTCTCAGGCATTCGCGAGCACTATGCGCCCGAAGACATGGTCGGGCGTCGCGTGGTCGTGCTCTGCAATCTCCCCAAGAGAAAGATCCGCGGCATCGAGAGCGAGGGGATGCTCCTCGTTGGTCAGGACGACGCGGGCATGAGTCTCCTCACGACGGCGGAATCGGTCGAGCCGGGCGCGGAGGTCGGCTGATGAACGAACTCATCGACAGCCACGCGCATCTCGACGACAATCGGTTCAGCACGGACCGGGACGAAGTGATCCTCAGGATGCGCGAAAATCGCATCGTCGGAGTCGTGAATCCCGGTTCCGACATGAGCTCGAGCAAGAAGGCGATCGCCCTTGCCGAGCGCTATCCCGAAGTCTATGCGGCGGTCGGAACGCATCCGCATGATGCGACCGAAGTGACGCCGCTTCTCATCGAAGAATATCGCAAACTCGCGAAGCACCCGCGCGTCGTGGCGATCGGAGAGATCGGGCTCGACTACTATTACGATCATTCTCCGCGCGAGGTGCAAAAAGAGGCCTTTCGTGCGCAACTCGATCTCGCGGTGGAACTGGATCTTCCCGTCATCATTCACAATCGCGAGAGCGACGGCGATATGATCGAGGCCCTCACGCCCTACAAAGGGAAACTCCGCGGGGTCATCCACGCCTTTACGGGAAGTGTGGAGATGGCAAAACGCTTCATTGATCTCGGGTTCAGGCTCGGGATCGGCGGAGTCGTCACCTTTAAGAATGCGCGTCGCGTCGTGGAGAGCGTCGAGGCAATCGGTGTGGAACATTTCCTCGTCGAGACGGACAGCCCCTATCTCACGCCGCATCCCCACCGGGGAGAGCGCAACGAACCGTCGATGGTTCGCTTTGTCGTGGAAAAAATCGCCGACATCAAGGGTCTCGAGGCGGACTATGTCGCGGCGTACACCAAGGCGAATACCCTCGAACTCTTCGGCATTTCATGATTCGCGAAGTCATCATCGTCGAGGGCAAAGACGATATCACCGCGGTGAAACACGCCGTGGACGCCCAGGTCGTGGCGACGGGCGGGACGCATTTCGGCGCGAAAAAACTCCGCGAGATCGCAGCACTCGCGAAACGAAACGGCATCATCGTCCTCACCGATCCCGATCATGCGGGCGAGACGATCCGTTCGCGCATCAGCCGTGCGGTGCCCGAGGCGAAACACGCCTTCTTGCCGCGCGGTGAAGCAATAAAGGATGACGACATCGGCGTGGAAAATGCGACGCCTGAGTCGATCCGGCACGCGCTCGAGAAGACGCGCCCCATGGAGACGCAGGAGAGCGGGCTTTTCACGACGGCGAGACTCTATCGCGACGGGCTCATGGGCCCGGACAGCGCCGCGCGCCGAGACGCCGTGGGGGCGATCCTCGGCATCGGCTATGCGAACGGCAAACAGTATCTCGCGAGACTCAATCGCATGGGGGTGACCGAGGAGGAATATGAAGCCGCCCTCGAGAAAATCCGGGACGTCCCGGAAGATGCGCGCGAAGACTGAAAGGAGCGCACGATGACCCAACAAGATCGCCCGCTCTATTCGCCGATGCGCATGCGCGAGGTGCTCGAGCGGCACGGGTTTAGGTTTTCCAAGAGCCTCGGTCAGAATTTTCTCATCGACGGCAATATTTTACGCAAGATTGCGACGACGGGCGTGGACGAGGGCGATTTTGTCCTCGAAATCGGGCCCGGTTTTGGCGTGCTCACGCGGGAACTCGCCCTCCGCGCGGAAAAAGTCCTCGCGGTCGAGATGGACAGGCGGCTCGAACCCGTCCTCGAGGAGACGCTCGCGGGCGTGGACAATGTCGCGATCCATTTTGACGATGTCTTAAAGACCGATCTTGCCACACTCTTTGCGGCGCATTTCGGCGCAGACGCGCGGGTTTCGCTCGTCGCGAATCTCCCGTATTATGTCACGACGCCGATTCTCTCGGCCGTCCTCACCGGGGATCTCCCGTTCAAACGCGTGACGGTCATGGTGCAGAAGGAAGTCGCGGAGCGCATGGTCGCGCGTCCGGGGACCAAAGCCTACGGCTCGCTCTCGGTCTTCGTGCAGTATTTCACGCGCCCGACGCTCGCATTCGTCGTGCCGCCGTCGGTCTTCTATCCGCGACCCAAAGTCTCGAGCGCCGTCGTCACGATGGACGTCTTAGGCAAAAAAAATGACCGCGCATTCTTCGCGGTCGTGCGCGCGGCGTTCGGCATGCGTCGAAAAACGCTCTCAAACGCCCTGGCAGGCGGTCTCGAGATGGAAAAGAGCGTCATCGAAGACGCGATTCGCGAGGCGGGGCTCGTTCCGTCCGTGCGCGGCGAAGCGCTCACGATGGAGGATTTTGATGCGCTCGCACGGGCGATCGAAAAGCGCCATCCCGCGATTGCGGAAGCCTGAGCACCACAAACCGAATCGACAAAAAAAGAAGCGCCATAGGGCGCTTTTTTGGTGCTTGAAATCGGTGCTTGAAATTAGAGATTTTCGATGGCGCGGATCATGGCGTCGACGTCTTCGTCCGATGTCGCAAAGCTCGTGACGAGACGGATCATGCGCTTGCCGTCCACGGTGCCGCAGTCGGTGACGAGGAATTCGTCCGAGATTTTCTTCGCTTCTTCTTCCGAGAAGAGCGGGAAGAGTTGGTTCGATGCGGGTTCGACATAGCACTTGATGCCCTTTTTCTCGAGGGCGTCCGCAATTTTTGTCGCGCAGGCGTTGGCGCGTCTTGCAATCTCAAAGAAGAGATTGTCGGTAAAGAGCGTCTCGAACTGCATGCCGATGATGAAGCCTTTGGCAAGGAGATTCCCCTGATTCTTCATGAGATAGCGGAAATCTTTTTTGAGATCGTCGCGCAGGATGATGAGTGCTTCTCCGATCATGGCGCCGTTCTTGGTGCCGCCGATGTAGAACATATCCGTGTTCTTTGCGATAAAGGAGAGATCCATGTCGCATTTTTCGCTCGCGAGGGCGCTGCCGATACGCGCGCCGTCCATAAAGAGCACGAGATCGTGCTTCTTCGTGACTTCGCGAAGTGCCGCAAGTTCCGCACGGGAATAGATCGAGCCGTATTCGGTCGATTGAGAAATGTAGACCATCGCGGGTTTGACCATATGCTCGTCGCCGTGCTCTGCGAGGATGTCCTCGATCATCTCGGGCGTGACCTTGCCGTCCTTGTGCGGGCGCGTGAGGACCTTGTGCCCCGTCGCTTCGATCGCCCCCGTCTCGTGGACATTGATGTGGCCCGAGTCGCACGCGATAACCGCCTCATAGGGTCTTAGCGCATTGTGGATCGCGAGGGCGTTCGTGGGCGTGCCGGCAATCGTAAAATGGATGTCCGCATTCGGCGCGTCGATCGCCTTCTTGATAAGCGCACGCGCGTTCTCGCAATGGGTGTCGGTTCCGTAACCGGGTTTGTGTTCTTTCATGCACGCGCTCATATGCGCGAAAATTTTCTCGTGACAAATTTCACTGTAATCGTTCAAAAAACTGATCATAGGACGCCTCCTTTTCATTCATTCTCATTGTATCACAGGGCGCGAGTGCGTCAACCGTGCGTCGTGCGAAGATTTTTTTCAAAAAATATTGACATGAATTTTACAGTTTGTTATAATAAACGGCCAATTTGACAAAATACGTTTTTTGAGGTATACTATCTTCGGATTAGAACGGAGGGATGTACAGATGACGAATGTTGACTTGGAGGGCATCCGCAGGGAGATCACCGGCTACGTCGGGAAGAAAGTCCGCTTGACCGCAGACAAAGGACGGAAAAGAATCGTGACGAGCGAAGGAATCCTCGATGCCGCTTATCCGAATATTTTTATCGTGCGCGTGGAGAATGAGTTCTCGAGCGAACGGACCGTATCTTATTCCTACTCGGATGTATTGACATCGAGCGTAGAACTCACACTCTGTTAGAGAAAGACCCCGAGGGGTCTTTTTTTATTGCCTGTTCGATCTTGTGCGCGCTTTTTCATCCTAATCCTTATTGAAATAGTATGGATTATGGTGTATACTGAAAACAAGCACAAAAGGAGGGACCTATGGAAATTACGAAAGATATGTTAATCGGTGACCTCGTCCGCACCAAACCCGAAGCGATCAGCGTTCTTATGCGTATGGGCATGGGTTGCATCGGCTGCCCGTCCTCGCAGATGGAGTCGATCGCGGAAGCGGCGTACGTACACGGGATGGATCCCGACGAACTTTTGAAACAGATTATCGAAGCTTAGGAGGATTTTTATGGATAAGAACATTACGATTTACACGTCGAACAGTTGCATGTACTGCCATATGGCAAAAGACTATCTCGACGAAATCGACGTTCCGTATGAAGAGAAGAACGTATCGAACGACGAACGTGCGCGCCACGAGCTCGCAGAGAAAGGCTATATGGGCGTTCCCGTTATCATCATCGGCGATGAAGAAATCGTCGGCTTTGACAAAGAACGCATCGCACGAGCACTTGGAAAATAAAAAAGACAAGCTCCCGGAAAGGGAGCTTTTTTTGTGGGAAAGGCGCGGAACGAAAAAAAGCGCATCAATTCCATTGTCCAATCGCGTCGCGTCCGAGGTGACGGAAAAAAGCGCGTTGAATCGATTACCCAATCGCGTCGCGTCCGAGCTGACGAAAAAAAGCAAACGCGTCGCGTCGGCGTCGAGCAAAAAATCCGTTTTGGGAAAGGCGAAGATCGTGGAAAAAAGCCGCGCGATTCCGCCGGCGTTCTTGACAGGCGGATGGTCCTTTTGTATGATAAAAAAAAACACTTTTCCTGCGGGCGCGTCCCGCATCAATCGACAGAAAATTGGTGCTGCGTAGGAAGGACCGATTTTTTTATTGGCAAGACGCACGGGAAATGTCGGAAAAGTGGGAAAGGATCATCATGACCAAGTATATCTTTGTGACGGGCGGTGTCGTCTCGGGCATCGGCAAGGGGATCAGTTCGGCTTCGATCGGCAGGATGCTCAAGGATCGCGGGCTCAAAGTTTTTATGCAAAAATTTGATCCCTATATCAATATCGATCCCGGTACGATGAGTCCCTATCAGCACGGCGAAGTTTTCGTCACGCATGACGGCGGGGAGACGGATCTCGATCTCGGTCACTATGAGCGTTTTATCGACGAGGAGCTCACCAAGAATTCATCCATTACTTCGGGCAAGGTGTATCACGCGGTCATCGAGAAGGAACGTCACGGCGATTACGGCGGTGCGACGATTCAGGTCATTCCGCATATCACCGATGAAATCAAATCCAAAGTCTACACGGTGGCGAAGGAGAGCGGGGCCGATGTCGTGATCACGGAGATCGGCGGCACGGTGGGCGATATCGAGTCGCTCCCGTTCCTCGAGGCGATCCGACAGATCCATGCGGAAAATGCCGTGAACGACGTGCTCTTTGTCCATACGACGCTCGTGCCGACGGTACCGGGGACGAGGGAACTCAAGACCAAACCCACCCAGCACTCCTACAAGGAACTCATGAGTCTCGGCATCAAGCCGGATATCTTTATCCTGCGCAGTGACGAGATCATCACGGACGATATCAAGAAGAAAATTTCGCTCTTTTGCGACGTGCCGGTCGAGGCGATCATTCAATCGGAGAATGTGGATCTCATCTACGAAGTACCGCTGTCTTTTCGCAGACAGGGGCTCGACGATACGATTCTCGAGAAACTCGGGATCTCGTGTCCGAAACCGTCGCGCGACACTTGGCGCGATATGGTCATGCGTTTCAAAGCGGCGAACAAAACCGTGAAGATCGCGCTCGTGGGGAAATACGTCTCCATGCACGATGCGTATCTCTCGGTCGCAAACGCGCTCTACGATGCGGCGTATCACGAAGGCTATCATGTGGATCTCCAGTGGATCTATTCCGGCGATCTCACGGAAGACACGATCGATAAGATGCTCGGCGATGTCGACGGCATTCTCGTGCCGGGCGGTTTCGGCGATCGCGGCATCGACGGCATGATTCTCGCGGCGAAATATGCACGCGAGCACGATGTCCCGTATTTCGGCATTTGTCTCGGCATGCAGATGCTCGTGGTGGAATTTGCACGCCATGCGGGCCTTCAGGGGGCGCATTCTGCGGAGATCGATCCCGCGACCCCCTATCCCGTCATTGCCCTTATGGAAGACCAAAAAGACGTCACCGATCTCGGCGGTTCGCTCCGTCTCGGGAACTATGAATGCACGCTCGCACCGGATACGCAAGCGAACGCGCTCTACGGCGCAACGTCGGTGGCCGAACGGCATCGTCATCGCTACGAGGTGAACAACGACTATCTCGCACCGCTCTTCAAAGAGGGACTCGTCGTCTCGGGCACCTATGCGCCGCGTTCCCTCGTGGAAATCGTCGAGGTCAAGGGTCAGCGTTTCCACCTCGGATGTCAGTTCCATCCGGAATTCAAATCCCGTCCCAATCGCGTCCATCCGCTTTTCAGAGGTTTTGTCCGTGCGAGTGCCCGGATTTAAACTGCCCGCGGCGATTCTGGCGCCCCTCGCGGGGGTTACGGACGCCTCTTTTCGCAAAATTGCAGCCAAACTCGGCGCGAGTGCCACCGTTACGGAAATGGTGAGTGCTCGCGCTTTGCGATATGGGGACGCGAAGACCATGACGCTCATGCGCGTGGATCCCGAGGAGAAAATGGTCGGACTCCAACTTTTCGGCCACGATCCGGAGGACTTCGCCTTTGCGCTCGATCGGATCGACTGCACGCCGTTTGCGTTCATCGATCTCAACTGCGGTTGTCCCGCACCGAAAATCGTAAAGAACGGCGACGGCTCGGCGCTCATGAAAAATCCCGCCGAGGTCGGGCGCATCGTGCGCACGCTGGTAAGCGGAACGACGCTCCCCGTGACGGTGAAGATGCGGCTCGGTTTTGACGAAGCCCACAAGAATTTTGTCGAGGTCGCGAAGATTTGCGAGGACGCGGGGGCAAGTGCGGTGACCCTCCACGCGAGGACGCGCGCGGCGATGTATGCGGGTACGGCGGACTGGGACGCGATCCGCACGCTCGCGGAGTCCCTCACGATCCCCGTCGTGGGGAACGGCGACATCGTAACGGCGGAAGACGCACTCGAGAGAATGCAAACCTACGGCGTCGAGCACGTGATGATCGGACGCGGCGCCATGGGCAATCCGTGGATTTTTAAGGAAATTGAGGCGCTCGGAGAGGGACGCGAAGTCTTGGAACCGACGCTCGAGGAACGCTACCTTACCATCATCGCGCATTACCGCGAGACCCTCCGGAATCGGGGGCTTAGAGTCGGCATTCCCGAGATGCGCAAACACGTCCACGCCTATCTCAAAGGCCTCCACGGCGCGACCAAAGTGCGCGTCGCCATCAACGAAACGACCGCTCCCGAAGAAATCGCGTGCATCCTCTACGATTATTTCTCGGCTCTCGGGGCGAAGAATTTGGAAAAATGCGCGATTCTTGATATAATAGGCGAATAAATCACTAGAAAGAGAGAGAAGTCCATTGAAGGAAGTATTTTTGACCGAAAAAGGTCTTCAAGAAAAACAGGATGAGCTCGAATATTTGCGCACCGTAACGCGCACCGAAGTCGCGGACAAGATCCGCGTCGCGCGCGGTTTCGGCGATCTTTCGGAGAATGCCGAATACGATCAAGCAAAACTCGAGCAGGCTCAGGTGGAGGAGCGCATTGCGCGCCTCGAGGACATGATCCGCAACGCCGTCATCATCGACGAGGAGAGTCTCGACAACAAAGTCGTCGGACTCGGGAGTCGCGTGACTCTTAAAAATCTCGCCACCGAAGCGATCGTCGAGTACACGCTCGTCGGCAGTGCGGAGACCGATCCGCTCGCCGGGAAGATCTCCAACGAATCGCCGGTCGGCCGTGCCATCGTCGGGAAAAAACGCAACAATAAGATCGAAGTCCATCTGCCGAGCGGCAATATCACGTATCAGATTATGAAGATTTCAAAATAGGAGGCGCCCTGTGAATCGCAACGAAATGACCGACATCCGCTATGAGAAATTACAAGAACTCACCGATCTCGGAAAAAACCCGCACGCCTTTACTTCGTTCCACGATCGCACGTATGCACGCACGATCAAGGAAGATTTTGAGAGCTGGGACGGCAAGACCGTGCGCATGGCGGGACGCATCATGGCGCGCCGCGGACACGGCAAAGTCCAGTTTATCGACATGCAGGATGCGACAGATCGCATTCAGCTCTTTATGAAAAAGGATCTTCTCGAGGACACCTATGACGAGCTCAAACTCCTCGACATCGGCGATATCGTCGGCGTCGAAGGCGAGATCTTCAAGACCCATGCGGGCGAAGTGAGCCTGCGTGCGACGAGTTATCATATCCTTACCAAGAGTCTCCGCATTTTGCCGGAGAAATGGCACGGACTCAAGGATCCCGATCTTCGCTATCGCAGAAGATATGTCGACCTCATCGTCAATCCCAATGTCAAAGAGACCTTCGTTCTGCGCAGCAAGATCATCCGCGCCGTCCGTCGTTTCCTCGACGAACGCGGTTTCCTCGAAGTCGAGACCCCGATCCTTAACACGATCGTCGGCGGAGCGAATGCGCGCCCGTTCGTGACCCATCACAATACGCTCGACATTCCGATGTACATGCGTATCGCGAACGAACTCTATCTCAAACGCCTCATCGTGGGCGGTTTTGACAAAGTCTACGAGATGGGCAGAATGTTCCGCAACGAGGGCATGGACCACACCCACAATCCCGAATACACCGCGATCGAACTCTACGAGGCGTATGCGGATTACGAAGATATGATGAAGATTACCGAAGAACTCGTCGCCTATGTGGCGCAAGAAGTCCACGGCACGACCGTGATTGAATACGAAGGCAAGAAGATCGACCTCACGCCGCCGTGGAGACGACTCTCCATGACCGATGCCCTCAAGGAATTTGCGGGGATCGATTTCGACAAGATCGAGACGGACGAAGAAGCGCAGGCCGTCGCGGCGGAACACCATGTTGAACTCAAGAAAGGCAAGACCAGAGGTTTTGTCATCGACGCGATGTTCGAGGCGCTCTGCGAGGAGCATCTCATCCAGCCGACGTTCATCACGCATCACCCCGTCGAGGTTTCGCCGCTCGCGAAACGCGATCCCGAAGATCCGAGACGCACGGAGCGTTTCGAGGCGTTCATCAATGCGACCGAATACGCGAACGCGTTCAGCGAGCTCAACGACGCAATGGACCAGAAGGCGCGTTTTGAGGCGCAAGTCGCCGCGCGTGAAGCCGGAGACGACGAGGCGCAGATGATGGACTCCGATTTCGTCTATGCGCTCGAAGTCGGTTTGCCCCCGACGGGCGGACTCGGCATCGGCATCGACCGTCTCATCATGCTCTTGACGGGCGAAGAATCCATCCGCGACGTGCTCCTCTTCCCGACGATGAAACCCATAGGCAAAGAAGATGAGGAAAATCAAGGTTTTTAGGAGTTCGTGAATCAAAAGGACAACAAAAAGACAACATTTTTGACACGAATA
>QWCK01002660.1_pt1 | contig 21708 bp, 21 predicted proteins | sample 1972571 | NCBI WGS metagenome assembly QWCK01 (sample SAMN09866710, study PRJNA288562) | Human gut metagenome isolate term2_stool, whole genome shotgun sequencing... | isolation source: gut | host: Homo sapiens | place: USA: California | reverse complement strand
GATTCCATAGCAAAGTCCATCGAGATACTCTATTTTATCCCCATTATTCACTACCATAAAGTATTGGTCTGGATGCATCATTTGGGCATTAGTTTCGCCATTAAAGAAAATGTCGCCAAATATGAGATGACACGTTTCATCCGTAACAGGTGGTTCACCGAGGCGTAGCGGTAGTGTCAGGCTCATCGCTTCCTTAACTACTACACTTTCTTTTTTTCCTATAATGGCACGCTTATCTGAGGTTTCGCCGGATACGGAAAAGTTGTATGTACCTGCATCCAACATAATTTCCGCGGAAAGACTCTTTTTATCGACATCATGCTTTGTTTCCTTAAGCGAACGCGTATCAGTTACGGTAAGCGTAAGGGTTTCGGGTTCAACCTTTTCGGGAAACTCCATTTTCAGGGTTACCTTGAGTTGTTTCGCTGTTTCGCCACCGCCTTTCGGCTCCTGTTTACAGCTTACCGCTAAAAGGAGGGAGATTGCGCTAAGCAAAAGGGCGTGAAGAATAGATTTTGATGTTTTCATTTCGAGATTCGATTTTTTCTGTTCTTTTTTCTTGTGTATACTATGTGTGGAAAGGAATTCGCTTTTCCCTTACCAATTCTATTGCAAAGGTAGGAGCTTATAAAGCGCTTAAAAACGACATCTTATAGGTATTTCGCACCTTTTTATTTACCCAAATGTGGTTACACAACACTGCCTCCTACTTTTCCCGTAGCGGCGCGGCATCCTTTTGCGCCAAGTATAGGGAATTTGCTAACTTTGTGCCTTGTAACAAGGAAGAAAAGAAGAAATAGCAAACCAATGAATAGCTCCATCAAGAGAGAAGAACCGCTCAGAGCGGTAATCACCGTTACGATAGCGGCAGCCGACTATCAGGACGAATACATCACCCGTCGCAAGAAATTAGCACGCGACGCGCATTTCCCCGGCTTCCGTCCGGGCAAAGTACCCACCTCATTGATCGAAAAACGCTTCGGGGCAGGGCTGAAAGCTGAGGTGATTAACGATACCTTGAACAAAGAGCTATCGCGTGTGGTAAGCGAAGAAAAGTTGCGCTTTTTTGGGCAACCCGCTTTGGCCAACGAAAAGGAACTATCCTTTGATGCCGATCCCATCACGTTCGTCTTCCACGCCGCGCTAAAGCCGGAAGTGCCCGCTCTGGACAAAACGCTCGAACTACCTTACTACACCAGCAGCGTTAGCGAAAACGCTATCGACAACGAGGACAAGGAGTTGCGCGCCCGTAATCGCGACCAAATGACCCCGGATACCGTTTCCATCGCCGATAAGGATATGCTTACCGGTAAGTTAGTGGAAGTGGCTCCGGCAGAAGGCGCAGAGCCGCTCGTCATTGATAAAACCTATCTTTTGCCCTCTATGCTTAAGGGCGACGAAGCAAAGGCTTTCGACGGAAAGAAAGCGGGCGATACCGTTCGCTACAATCCCTTTAAGGCCGCCGATGGCAATGCACAGGAACTGGCTTCCCTGCTTCGCATCGATAAGGAGCAGGCGGAAGCGCATCAAGGCGACTTTGATTTCACTATAGAAAAGATATCTCGCTCCGTTTTGCCCGAATTGGGCGAAGCTTACTACAAGAAGCTGTTCGGCAACGATACCCCCATTGCGGACGAAAAAGCGTATCGCGAAAAAATCAAGGAGATGCTTGAAAAGCGGCAACAGGAACGCAGCGATGCCATCTTTGAGCATCAGTTGCTCGAAGCCCTCAAGGAACGCCTCGGAAATCCCGAATTGGACAAGGAAACATTAGTGAGAATGTTCTTTAAGGAAGAAGAACGGAGCAAGTGGAGCGATGCCGAATGTGCTGAACATTACGAAAAGCTAAAGAAAGCGCTCCTGCACACCGGTCTGATGGATAGTTTGGCGGAAAAAGAGGACATTAAGGTGGAACAGGACGAAATAGCCAAGCAAGTGGCAGATACCACTTGGCGGCAGCTGCTCCAATACGGCATTCCGCCCGAAATGATTGGTCAATTCGGTCAGGACTTCCTCAAACGCAATATGGAAAATGAGGAAATGCTGTACGATGCGCACTACACCGTGCTGAGCCGCAAAATAGCCGCAAAGGCAAAGGAACAAGCCACCATTAAGGAAGAAACGATTAGCGAAGAGGAATTCGACGCTAAGTTCAATGCACTGCTGGCGGCTCCCCTTGCTGACGCAGAGGATAAAGAAGAAGCAAAAGAAGAGGATAAACCGGCGGGAGCATAAACTTCCCGCTGAGCCTCTACGGAAGCTCACCCTTATTTTCACTATAAGTATAGAGGATCCCTATCGCACTATAGATGCGGAAGGGATCCTCGCTTTTTCGCTCACTTTACTTAGAGCGCTTAGCCCCAATCACCCTAAAGCGCGCGCAATGCCGTTGCTCCGCTCGCACCTTATCAATGGCATATGAGTAAATCGGAGAGCGGAGCAGATCCGTGATTAACCCGTCGGCTCGGATGCGTTCCGATAAACTCGGATCTCGTTCGATACATTACGATAGTAAAGGGGGATACGCCTATTTGGTAATAGAGACTCAACACCAACAAGCCATTAATTCGGGGTGCATTGATATTTCAAATTTATTTTATATATTTGGCGCGCGTATAGGTATTGTGACTCGCGTACGGTTACCTACTTATTTACCAGTTAATGTAGAACTTAGTTAAGTAAAATATTATGGGTAAAAAAGAGATGATGCGATTAGGCATATCGCTACTATTCTGTTCTTTATTTGCAATTTTGTTTACTGAATGTACACAAAATGAAAGCATAAAAGAACCAAATTACACCCTACAGTCTTCCGAAAAGAAGACCACCGGTGTAAACTGCGCACTTTCAAGGGAAAGCGCGAAAAACCTTTTGAAGGATATACTTGTCAAATTTCCTTCGGAAGAGTATGCTCAAGGAATGCGAAGCTCCTCCACACCAATTATTGGGGAGAGCTTTGGCTACGCTACAAATACCTCTCGCAAACAATTTAGAAACGGAGAGGAATTTACTGATTCTCTGTACATCTTTAATTTTGCAAACGGTGAAGGCTTTGCCATTATGGCGGACGATGCTCGGCTAGAGCCATTATTGGCAATTAGTTTTTCCGGAAATCTTCAAGAAAAAGATTTTGCAAGAAAAGATTGCGATTCTCCTTTTTATGCTTACCTGAAAGCATTGGCAGCCAATTATGCCCAAATGAAAGCCGGAAAGGTTGAACCAGGTGGGTTCCCCAAAGACGGAGATATAAGAGAAGTTCACCAATCTATTATTAAAGTGTATGATATGCCCTACGGACATTGTAGAGCTAAATGGGCTCCATATGCTCCTTTCAATATGTATTGCCCAGTTGTAAATGGGGGGCATGCTTGGGCAGGTTGCGTACCGGTTGCATGTGCCCAGCTGATGTCAATATACAAAACACCAACACATTACAAGGGTTATACATTCGATTGGAATCAAATGCTACCCGTTAATTTTTCAAGTGCAGAGGAAAGCGAACCTGTGAAGCAGGTTGCCTTTTTGATAAAGGAACTAGGTATATCATTACATACAACTTACTCCCCTGATGAAAATAGAGGAACAACACTCTCTTTTATTCCGGAAACTCTGAATAATTTTGGGTACTCTTTCTTCGGATCAATAACGGAAAAGTACACATCTGATGTCGCCATACAGGAGCTTCGTAACGGATATCCGCTTTTAATTGCAGGAGGAACTAAGAAGGACGGTACAAATTTTGGTGATGAAAGGGACTATTGGTATCATATGTGGCTGGTGGATGGTTTGTTATCCCATCAATTGATAACGACCAAATACAATACAGAAAATGGCAAACAAATAGATCAAATTGTTCGAACTCCTCGATTTTACCTAAAATGTAATTGGGGGCTTGGGGGGCTATACAACGGATATTATAGCGTTAGTAGCTTTGATACCACCCGAAAGCCCACTTACAATGACGATCAACAATCTGGAAAAGAACTAAGAGATTCTAGTGAGGGGGTGTATAACCATAATCTAAAAATAATAAGAGGAATAAGACCGAAAAAATAGAAAGATGAAAAAAATAGTTTTAACGGTTGCAGTAGCCGTAGGAATAGCCGGTGCGGTGCTGTTATCTGCTTCGTGCAATAGCAACAAACAGGTAAAAGAGGGGGAAAAGGCGGATGTGCGTTTTCTCACGGAAACATCGTTGCCCGATGAAGGGGCCTCGGTTCCCACAATAGAAAATAAAGAGCACAAGCAGTTGCCCGAGTCGGATGCCCGCTTGGCTTCGAGCGGAAACGAATTAGGTATAAAGCTATTCGAACTGCTCTGTAAGGAGCGCGGAAACGACCGAAATACGCTTCTTTCGCCTATATCCATAGAAACTGTACTCGGGATGAACGCTCTCGCCCTTTCGGACGAAGCTTTTGCCGAATACCGCACCATTATGGGGCTTCCGGAAAGCACAAAGGCAGAGGAAGTAGCCGGCTATCTGAAGCGTATAAATGCCGTTCTTGCTACGGCAGACAAAAATTGCCGCTACTTTCCCGCAAACAGCTTTTGGGTGGACACTCATTGCGCGGATAAATTGGTACCTACTTACCCTCAGAACTTATATTCCTATTTTGATGCCCCCACGGCAGTGTTGGATTTGAGCAAGGCAAGCTCCATCCGCTACCTCAATAAGTGGATTGAACGCAAAACGTACGGACGCATCCAAAATATGATTCCGGATTTCGTCATTGCAAAACCGCCCTACTCCATTGCTCTCAATACGTTCTTCTTTACAGCACCTTGGGCTTGGCATTCAGAAAAAGATTTCACGAAGAAAGAATCTTTCCGTGCTGGGAACGGACAGGAAAAAGTGGTGGATATGATGCACGCAAGTGATGCAACCCTGCTTCGCTATGCTTCAAACGAACATTATGAATGCGTGGCAGTGCATTTGGCCGAAGATATGGATATAATGCCCTATGAGATGCTATTGTTGTTGCCGAGAGACAGGGAAGCTCCGCTGGCGTCACTACCACTGACAACTGCTGAAATTGACGCTTTGGCGACTGCAAGTCAAAAGGAACCGATAGCGCTCAGTTTGCCTCGTCTTTCTTCCGGAGAGGAAACCTTGGATTTGACAAATGCGATGGGGATCATCGGCTTCCAAAAGTCCTTAGGCAGCCCGGCAATTGGATTGGAACGAATGTTCGACCGAAACTTTCTGTTAGATAATCAAAGTGACATAAAGCAGACTCTGTTGCATCAGGCTACCCTCAAATGGGATGAAAAAAGCGTAGAAGCCTCTGCCGCCACTGCATTAATTACACTTTACGATGGGATGAATCCATCCAATCCCATCCAATACCGTGAGGTAAAATTCAACCGACCTTTCTTTGCGGTACTGCGTCACGCTGAAAGCGGCAAAATACTAATCCTTGCCGCCATCAATAAAGTGGAATAGAACTATAGCTATTCTACGGGAACCTATTCTTAATAAGGGAGCGTCTTGCATCGCTCCCTTATTTCTTTTCCTACTTTTCGCTTTGTCGGGACAATTCCCTAACAGCCAAAGAAATCCGTTTATATCCTCTTTCCGGAGTAAATCGGAGAGCGGAGCAGATCCGGGATTAACCCGTTGGCTCGGATGCGTTCCGATAAACTCGGATCTCGTTCGATACATTACGATACACTTCGATACACTTCGATACAGTTTAATACGTTTCGATACACTTTGATACAGTTTAATACACTTCGATACGTTACGATACACTTCGATACAGTTTGATACAGTTTAATACGTTTCGATACATTTGCGGAGGAGCGCATGTATTACCTTTGCAGCGCAACTAAAATAAAACAGCAGAGGAACCGCTCAATAGTGGTAATATTGTTACCTTTGCTTGAGATAAGAGACCGAAAGAACAGAGATGAACGAAGAGGCTTATTTAGTAGCCGAGCACGTAGTGAAACGCTACGCGAAACACTTGGCGTTGGACGATGTATCCGTGCAGGTACGGCGCGGCACCGTTTTCGGGCTGTTGGGCCCCAACGGAGCGGGCAAAACAACGCTTATCCGTATCATTAACCGCATCACGGCTCCGGATACGGGTGCCGTTTATCTGAACGGGAAGCCTCTCAGCGCTTCGGACGTACTCCACATAGGCTATTTGCCGGAGGAACGCGGTTTATACCGAAAGATGAAGGTGGGCGAACAAGCCATCTATTTGGCGCGCCTGAAGGGCATCGATAAAGCCACGGCAGTACGTCGGTTGCAGGCTTGGTTCGAAAAGTTCGAAATCACCGATTGGTGGAACAAAAAAGTGGAAGAATTGAGCAAGGGAATGCAGCAGAAGGTTCAGTTCATTTGTACGGTAATCCACGAACCGGATCTGATGATATTTGATGAGCCCTTTAGTGGCTTCGATCCTGTGAACGCCGAGCTACTGAAGCGGGAAATTCTTGCGTTGCGCGATAAGGGATGCACCATTATCTTCTCTACGCACAACATGCAGTCGGTGGAAGAGATCTGCGATGACATAGCACTCATAAACCACTCTAAGGTGGTGCTGAGCGGCAAGGTCTCCGACGTACGGGCGCAATTCGGTAAAGGAATGATTAACGTGGTACTACGGAGCCCCATTCCGTTGAGCGAGGAAGAGCTGAAGCCCTTTGTGGTGAGAGAGAAAAAATTTGAAGGAGACAAGCAGAGCCTCCGCATAGAGCGTAGCGCGGGACAAACCAACCGCAACCTGATTGAAGCGCTGCCCGAGCGGTGCGAAGTGCTGCTTTTTGAAGAAGAAATACCCTCGATGAACGATATATTCATTTCAACCGTAGAGAAACGAAAGGAGGTAGCGGAATGACAAACAAAAACCGAATAGGCATTGTTATCGGACGCGAGTTCAACACCCGCGTACGGAAGCGCTCCTTCATAGTGGTTACTCTGTTGGTACCCATCTTAATGATCGCCTTCATCTCGCTGCCCATTATCCTGGGTATGTATAGCGTAGGCAAGGAGAAAATAGCTGTTGTGGATCGCACCGGCAATCATTATGCCGATATACTGCCCGATAACCGTAACTACAGCTTTGTGGCTACCGAAAACGATCCGGAGGAGTTACGCAAGATGGGTGCGGAAAACAAAGAGGGCTTTACGGGCGTACTGGTTATTGACGAGGATCTGACGGTTAACCCCAAAGCGGTAGGGCTCTATTCGTTTAAGCAGATGCCCGAGGGGCTTACCTCTTACGTGAACGAGAAGCTATCGCAATACGTTTCGGACTGTAAGCTCAAGGCGTACCAAACGGAAGATATTGACCGCATTGTAGCGGACAGCCGTTTCCGCTTGTCCGTACCTACCTACCGATGGAACGAAAGCGGCGAAACGCAACGCTCGAGCGGTGCCATGGCGGGCATTATCGGTATGGCACTCGCCTTCATCAGTTTCTACTTTATTTCCGCATTCGGTGGTTCGGTAATGAATGGCGTTTTGGAGGAAAAGAAAAACCGTATTATGGAAGTGATGGTATCCAGCGTGAAACCGTTTGACCTGATGGCGGGCAAAATAATAGGGATCGGGCTGGTAGGATTGGTACAGATGCTCCTTTGGATAGCGTTTGGCGCATTGCTCATCTTCATACTTATGATGGTGATGATCGGCTCTGCCGTGGATTTGAGTTCCTTGGCGAATATGACCCAAGCGGATGTAACCGGGATGGCTGCCAATATGGGGGCGGATAGTTTCCGCGATATGCAGGATTCCATCCGCGTACTCTCTTCGGTCAACTTCCCTCAAATGATCCTGATGTTTGTGCTCTATTTTGTGGGTGGCTACCTGCTTTATGCCTCTTTGTATGCAGCCGTGGGTGCCTCCGTATCGAGCGATGAGGACAGCGCACAGTTTATGATGCCGGTAATGTTGCTGCTGATGTTTTCATTCTACGCCGGCTTTGGTAGCATTAACAACCCGGAAGGCCCCCTCGCCTTGTGGTGTTCGTACATACCTTTTACCTCGCCCATCGTTATGCTGGTGCGCATTCCGTTCGGGGTTCCCATATGGCAGCAGGCGCTCAGCGTATTCATTTTGTATGCCTCTGCGTGGCTCATTGTATGGCTCAGCGCGCGCATCTACCGCGTAGGGATACTGATGTACGGTAAAAAGCCTTCCCTCAAGGAAATTGGCAGATGGCTTTCGTATAAATAACCAACTTTGGATGGAACCTATGAACGAAATAACAATCTTCGGGAAAACGTTTGTTCCCTACCTCACCCAGGAGCAGATTGAAGCACAAATAAGCCGTATGGCGGACGAAATCAAGCGCGATACGGCAGGACGGGATCCGCTGTTCGTTTGCACGATGAACGGAGCATTTATGTTTGCCGCCGAATTGGTGAAGCGAATTGACTCAACGGCAGTAATCGGCTTTGCCCGTTACTCCAGTTATCAGGGGATGAGTTCGTCCGCATGCCTAAAGGAGGTGATGCCGCTCGGCATACCGGTTAAAGATCGATTGGTCATCATTATGGAGGACCTCGTGGATACCGGCTACACGATGGCGTGCCTGAAGCGAAAATATCTGGACGAAGGTGCCGCCGAAGTACGCATAGCCGCTATGCTGGTTAAGCCGGAAGCACTGATCAACGAAGTCACTTGCGATTACGTAGGCATTGAGATTGAAAATAAGTTTATCGTAGGCTACGGACTCGATTTTGACGGCAGAGGACGCATGCTGAAAGATATTTATCAAATAGCAGAGCCAACAAAAGAAAACAATCAATAAACATAACAATATGATCAATCTGATACTTTTTGGACCGCCGGGAAGCGGCAAAGGAACACAAGGGCGTTTTATACTGGAACGCTACGGGCTTACCGCCATATCTACAGGCGAAATACTGCGCAACGAAATTGCGTCGGGCACTCCCTTAGGAAAGAAGGCACAAACGTATATGGACAAAGGGAACTTAGTTCCCGACGAAGTGGTCATTGGCGTTATTGAGCACGCCATTGAGCAGCATAGTGCTGCTTCGGGATTCCTGTTTGACGGATTCCCCCGAACGGTAGCTCAGGCGGAAGCTTTAGATAAAATGATGCATCACCACGGGCTGAAGATAAACGCCCTATTGGAGTTAAGCGTGCCGGAGGATGAACTGGTACAACGTTTGCTCCGCCGGAAAGAATTGGAAGGACGTAGCGACGATAATATCGATACCATTAATAACCGTCTGCACGTGTACCGAACACAAACGGCTCCCATAGCCGATTACTATCGTGAACAAGGGTTGCACCGCTTGGTTCAGGGAACCGGTAAGGTGGAAGCGATAACCGAGCGGCTCTTCAGCGTTATTGACCAACTTTAATGGCTGCAGAAGGGAACTTTGTCGATCAGGTAAAAATCGTTTGCCGCAGCGGTAGAGGTGGCAACGGTTCGGCTCACTTTAGGCGCGAGAAGTATATCCCCAAAGGAGGACCGGATGGCGGTGACGGTGGTGACGGCGGCGACATTGTTCTGCGTGCCAATCGCAATTACCACACACTGATCCATCTGCGCTATAACCGACACGTATTTGCTCCGGACGGGGCTTCCGGCTCCGGCGCGCTTAAAACAGGCGCCTCGGGGCAGCGGGTGGTTATCGAAGTGCCGGTGGGTACTACCGTTCACGATGCCCAAACGGGAGAATTCCTAATGGAAGTAACCGCCCACAACGAGGAAAAGCTATTGCTTAAAGGCGGCAAGGGCGGCAAAGGGAACACGCACTTTAAGAGTGCCACCAATCAGGCGCCCCGATTTGCACAACCGGGTGGCAAAGCAGAGGAACGCGAGCTACTCCTACAGATTAAAACATTGGCTGATGTGGGCTTGGTGGGCAAGCCCAATGCGGGCAAATCGACCCTGTTATCCGTGGTCAGTGCCGCAAAGCCCAAAATAGCGGATTATCCTTTTACCACGTTGGTACCGAGCGTGGGCATCGTAGATGCACGCAACGGGCACTCTTTTGTAATGGCGGATATCCCCGGCATTATTGAAGGCGCCGCTCAGGGGCGCGGGCTGGGACTCCGTTTCCTAAGGCACATCGAGCGCAACAGCTTGTTGTTGTTCGTAATTCCCATCGATACGGAACACATCGGCGATGAATTTCGCTTGTTGCACGACGAATTGGTGCAATACAACCCCGGCATGGCACAAAAGCGCGCTATCCTGGCAATTTCCAAATGCGACTTGGCGGACAACGAGCTGATGCAATTGGTGGAAAGCGAGCTACCCTCCGAACTACCCCACTGCTTCATCTCCTCCGTAACCGGGTTTGGTATCGATCAGCTCAAGGATCTCCTTTGGAACGAATTGCAGTGCGAACTGCCCTACGACAATACCGAAATGGTGCATCGCGACTTACCGTTCGAAAGCCTTCCCACGGAAGAAAGCAGCGAACAAAGTACTCCTTCCGACGAGGAAGAAGACGAACTGATGGACATCGCTTGGGATGAAGATATTCTAAAGGATATGGGCTTAGATGAGTAACCCAACGGAACATATCCTCACCATCGATACCGATTTTGCCGCAAAACTACCTCACTTTGCCATGGCTATGATTGAGGCGAAGATCGTCAACTCGCCTTATCTGCCGGAATTGCAGCGTGAAATCGATCGGGAAACAGCACGCATCGCCCTCAGCGATACGCCCGAAAGCATCAAAAAGCAGGTAGCCATTAACGGTACACGCGCTGCCTACCGACAATTAGGCAAGGACCCCAACCGGTACCGCCCCGCAGCGGAACAATTGCGCCGGCGTATCGTAGCCCACAAAGGGCTCTACAACATCAATGCCGCTGTGGACTTGGGCAACCTTCTCTCCCTGATTTCCGGCTATTCCGTCGGACTATTTCATGCGCCCGAAGTGGGCAAACAGGTTCTTTTACGCATCGGACGCGAAGAAGATACCTTTACCGGCATTGGACGCGGTGCGCTCAACGTTGCCAAATTACCCCTCTACTGCGACGAAAAGGGCCCCTTTGCGAACCCAACCAGCGACTCGGAACGCACCAAAGTACGCCCAAACACCGCGAACCTGTTACTTTTTATCAATTCGTTTGTTCCGCCCGAATTAGATTCCAAAACGCTCCTTTCGGATGCTGCCTCTATGGCTATTGACCTTCTGAAACGGTTTCTTAACGCAACTGACATCTCCCTGCAATACTATTTAGCGCAAGATTCGCTACTTTTGCCTCCAGAAAAGTAAACCAATAGACGCAGAGAAAGAATTATGGATACCATACTTAAAATAGGAGAAGATGCCGGAATCGTATGGAACGCACTGAACGATTTAGGCAAGTTGGACGTAAAACAGCTGAAAAAGGCAACCAAGTTGCGCACCGATAAAGAGCTCTTTGCCGCCATCGGTTGGTTGGCAAAGGAAGAAAAGCTCCTCTTCGAGGAAAACGAAAAAGGCGAATTGCTGATAGCACTTCGCTACTAACCCACACATTTATACATTGTAGTCACTCCGTATTGAGTGGCTCGTTAGAGCGTATCATCGGTCAATCGAATTATTCGATTTGTGCCGGTGATGCGCTCTAATTATATATTCTTGCGCTCGATAACGGTATTGCGCAACGCGATGCCGAGTGCCTCCGCCTCCATTCTCCCTTGATGAACGATCGCTTCATCCATATTCCTCAACCGTTTATGGGAAGAAGTTCAATCATTTGTACGTACATCCTCGATAAATCATTTAAAGAATTCATATAAATCGTTTAAAGGATTTATACGCGTACTTTAAACAATTCGTACAAATCATTTAAAGGAATTATCGAACAGCACTATACAAATGGTTGAGAAGGTACGAAGAAAGGGGCGAAGAGGTTCGAAGGAAGCAACAGGATTATAGGTAAGGATGGGGAAAGATCGAGGTAACTAAAGCCGAACTTTACCCGATCCAACAGCAAGGTTCTGCCTCGCCTTCAAATGGCGGCGATATACTAAACGGGGCTTTACCACGTTAAGAATAGCGTGAAGGTATGTGGCATAAGTATCAGCAGTGTAGTAGGGCGTAACCCGTCAGGGAATGGTTTTGCGTTACCGCTGCATCAGGGTTGGCTCATTTGTATCTGCCTGCTCTTTGCCGTGTGCCACGCAAAAGCTCAGGAGGAAGTTGTTTTAAGCGGCAGAACGCTCTTACCGGCATACTATAATGCCGGAGCCACGGGCAGGGAGGACGGATTTTCGGCAACCGCATTCTACCGGCAACAGTGGATCGGCATGCCCGGAGCGCCGGCGTACTTCGGGCTATCCGCTTCCGCCCCGGTATCCTTTTTAGGACGCAAGCACGGTGCCGGTGTACTGTTCAGCGGTAGCAAGCGGGGACTTTTCACCTCTACAAGTTTTTGCGGTCAGTATGCCTTTCGGATAAAAATCGGGAAAGGCTTCATGGGAATAGGTGCCGAAGCCGGCCTGTTCAACGTAGCATTTGACGGCACCAAAATACAAATTCCGGACGGAGACGGACTACAACCGAACGACCCCGGGCTTCCGCTACGCCGTGTATCGGGACGCGCATTCGATGCCGGGGCAGGAATCTACTACGAACAGCGGAGCTTTTACGTCGGAATGGCGTGCAAACATCTGCTTTCACCGAAGGTTTCGTTCGAACAGAAGTACTATCACCGTCTGCGAAGGGCATATTCTCTGACGGCGGGATACAATATTTATCCGAAAGGAACGTTATTTTCTTGGCATCCGTCCGTTATGGCACTCACCGACCTGCAGAGCTATTCGGTGGATTTGTGCGTCGAAATGATGTATAACGAGCGATGGATTGCCGCGGTTGCCTATCGGCCGGCGGAATCGGCCGGCTTTGCAGTAGGCTTCCGATGGGATCAGTTGCGCTTCCGGTACGGCTTTACGATGCCGATTAGCGCATTGGCTCGGCAAACGTGGGGCAGTCATGAGGTAACCGTAAGCTACCTTTTGCCGCTCAAAAACGCGCCGGAGAAAGGATTAAGGCGAACAAGTGCGCGCCTTTTATAGGAAAGAGACGAGGAAAAGAAGCGAATATGATAAAGAAAAAAGTATGGTTGCCGATCATCGGTACAGTTGCTTTTGCGCTACTGACAGCCGGTTGCGCCTCCTCACGCAGGGGCGGAACGGGCGGTGAACTGGTGGGAGTACCGCTTTCGGCTTGGCAAGAGCCGCAACCCTTAGGAATGGTGCTCATTCCGCGGGGGAGCATTGTGCTGGGACATACGGAAAACGATTCCGTTTGGGGCCTTGCTCGAGATGCAAAAGCTATATCTGTAGATGCCTTTTGGATGGATCAGCACGAAATAACGAACGCTCAGTATCGCCAATTTGTCTATTATGTTCGCGATTCCATTATAAGGGAACGCCTGGCAGATCCCGCTTTCGGGGGCAATCCGGATTACAAAATCACCACCGATCGGTATGGCGATCCGCTGGAACATCCCTATTTGGATTGGTCACGCCCGCTACCAAACGAACGCAGAGCTTTTGACGAAGAGCTCGCCGCTATGAAGAGCGTTTACTACACTAACCCCGTTACGGGCGAAAAGAAGCTCGATCCGGCGCAAATGCTCTATACCTATACGCGGTACGACTACCATGCGGCTGCTCTGTACGATGCGGCTCTCATTCGCCTGCGTATGCCCCATCCGGCAGATTATAATCCTCAAAACGACCCATCCCTGCCAATGATCGCCAAGGATACCGCGTACGTGGACGACTCGGGGATAGTGGTTCGCAAAACGTTAACGCGTCGCTTGAGTGGAGAATACGATTTCCTCAATACCTATATAGTAGCAATTTACCCCGATGAATCCTGTTGGGTGAACGATTTTCCGAATGCGCACAACGAACAGTATGCGCGCCTTTACTTCAATCACCCCGGTTACGATAATTATCCGGTAGTGGGCGTTTCGTGGGAACAGGCAGAAGCGTTCTGCGCATGGCGCTCCCGTTTCTTCCAAAAAGGACTAAACGCTCCGGAGGGAACAGTGATTGAATCGTTCCGTCTGCCTACTGAAGCGGAATGGGAATACGCCGCCCGCGCCGGCGACAGCAACCGAAAGTACCCGTGGACGGCGGCAGATATGGATCGCGACGGAGGATGCTACAACGGAAACTTCAAACCGGGCGAAGGCGACTATACGCCTGACGGATACCTAATTACGGCACAATCCGGCTCCTATCCGCCAAACGACTTCGGATTGTACGATATGGCGGGTAACGTATCGGAATGGACTTCAACCGCCTATTCCGCCTCAGCGTACAAGGAAACGGACGACATCAACCCGGAACTACGCTATGATGCCGATATGCAAGATCCGCTTCCGCTAAAACAGAAGGTAGTTCGCGGTGGTTCGTGGAAAGATGTGGCACGATTCATCCAATCGGCAACCCGCGGCAAGGAGCTACAAAATAAACAACGCAGCTATATAGGGTTTCGCTGCGTACGCAGTGCCGTTTCCTTTAAGCCGGCAGATATTAAAAAGGCGAACAAGGGAAAGAAGAAAAAGAAGTAAAAAACGCGATCCAAAATGATGCATAAAAGATATCGTTCCTATAGAAACTCGATGGAAATGTTTTTGGCTTCCCAAAAGGGACGCCGCCTGCTGAACGTGGCTTACAGCTGGGGAGCAGCCGTGGTAATTATCGGTGCGCTCTTCAAACTACTGCACTGGCCGTTCGGCGATCAGATGCTTTTCATCGGAATGATTACGGAGTTTTTGGTGTTTTTCATCTCCGGATTTGAAAAACCGGAGGAACAATACCGGTGGGAACAGGTATTCCCCGAATTGGACTCCAAGAACCCAATGGACAAAGAAGAGATGGTTGCTCGGCGCGAATACCTGCGTCGTAAGGCAAAAGAAGCGGAGGAACGCGCTCTGAAATCGACTGAAGCGGACAATAGTGAGCGCCCCGCGGCATCAAATACATATAGTGCTGCTACGCCGGCTACCGTGCAGCAAGTCAGTTTGGCCGGATTGCCTGAGGAGGAGGTACAGCGCTTGGGTGCCAGCATTACGCGTCTTTCGCAAGCTATCGATACGCTATCCGAGTTAGGCGATCTGAGCGCCTCCACACTATCGCAGTGGCAACAGCTCAAAGCCAACCCCGAAGAGCTTGGTAAACAGGCACAACAGTATCAGGAGCATATGGAATCGCTGAACCATAATCTCGGCAGTTTGAATACGTTGTACGAATCGCAACTCAAAGATATAGAGGGACAAGTAAGCGCGATTGAGCTGATTAACCGACGATTGGACGATATTGCGCGCAATTTCTCGGATAGCTTTGCGGATAGCGATGCGTTCCGCTCGGAAAATGCTGCACTTGCCCGTCAGTTGCGCGAGCTGAACAGAGTGTACGCCCGTCTGCTGGAAGCTATGACCGTAAATATGGGAGTTCCCGGAGCGATGCCCTACGATCGAGGCGGATACCGCGATCCTTACTACCCTACTCCGAGCCGTTATACCGAAATGCCAAACGAAAGGCGTTCCGCAGATAGTGACGAAAGACGATAATCAAGCGCTTTTGTCCCAAAGGAATAGAAATCTGATAACGCAAACGTAAACAATGGCAGCAGGATCAAGCGGCAATCGGAACCGGCAGAAGATGATCAATCTGATGTATCTGGTGTTTATTGCTATGGTGGCACTAAACGTATCCGGTGACGTGCTAACCGGATTCGACCGGGTAGAACGTGGATTGGACACAATGCTGGAGGGAACGATGCAACGCAATCGCCAATCGGCAAACGAACTCAGCCTTGCTTATCAACTATACCCCGGCAAGGCTGCACAAGCCTATGCAAGCGGAAAGGAACTGCAACAGGTGGCGGACAGCCTTTACAGTGCTATTGAGGAGGCAAAAGTACTGATCGTGCAAAAGAGCGATGGTAAGAAAGGCGATGTAAAGAATATCGACCGCAAGGACGATATGAATGCGCCCTCGGCAATTATGCTAAACCCACTCGACCCAAAAGGTGTACAACTGCGCAAAAAGGTGGATCGTTTTCGCTCACTTTGCGTTTCTTCCGTAACAGATGAAGGCAAAAAGAAAATGATTATGGAAACGCTTTCCACCGCTCCCAAGGGTAACTTAAGCTGGGAAAATTCGCTCTTTGAAAGCGTTCCTACCATAGCGGCAGTCACTATGCTCACTAAGTTGCAAAACGACGTTCGCAGTGTGGAAGGCGAAGTACTCAATCATCTGATTCGGAGTATAGATGTGGGCGATTTACGCGTTAATAAGATTCAGGCACAGGTAATACCGGATAGCCGAATCGTTATGCAGGGAACGCCCTACAGAGCTCGAATCGTGATGAGCAGTATCGACTCAACCGCTGTACCCGATATCGTGGTAAACGGTAAAACCTTATCTGCTTCCGATGATGGGTTATTCGTTGCCTCCACGCCCCGTAGCGGAACTTTCCCATTGGAAGGATACATCGTTACCACGGCAGGAGATGGAAGTAAAGTACACCATCCGTTCAAAAGCGAATACATCGTTACAGAACCGATGGCATCCGTGGCTCCCATGCTGATGAATGTACTCTATGCCGGTATAGATAATCCTCTCTCTATAGCCGTGCCTGGTGTTGCGCAACAGCAAATTTCCGCCACTATGTCTAATGGAACGCTGACACGCAAAGGTGATGTATGGATCGCCCGCCCCAATAAGGTGGGAGAAGTAGCTATAATCACTGTTTCCGTACGAAACGAAAACGGTTCCGCTACGCAAGTGGCCACTTCAAAGCTAAGAGTACGCCGACTGCCTGACCCACTTCCCTATATTGAATATGCCGATGCAAACGGCAATTCAAAACGATTTAAAGGTGGTGCCATCGGAAAGCGTGACTTACTTGCAGCTGACGGCATAAAGGCGGCTATTGATGACGATATATTGGATGTCAACTACACGGTACAGCGCTTCTCGTTAACCTTTTTCGATGCAATGGGCAACGCTATGCCTGAGGTGGCAACGGGTAACCGCTTTTCGGACCGCCAAAAGAGCAAAATACGGAACTTATCCCGTGGCAAACGCTTCTACATCAGTGATGTGGTGGCAAAAGGTCCCGATGGCGTAGAGCGCAAGTTGCCCACAATTGAAGTAATTGTAAGATGATGCCGGAATTAGGCACAATAGATAAATGATGAAGAACCCTATAAGGAGCCTTGCGCGTTGCGGTGCGCTACTCGGAACAATGCTTCTTTTGCTTCCGGGGGCATTGTCCCGTACGGCAATTGCTCAGAACGAAGCGGATACGGTACGTACCCAACAACCCCGAAGGCCCATCATAAAGCGCCGGACGCTATCTGAACGCAACGAAGACGAAACGGCTACTCAAGGCGGTATATCCGTTCGACGGCAAGCCTTTAACCGTCTTCTCACCCAAGAAACCGAGAATGCGCCTTGGAAGAGAATCATTTACCGGGAAGTAAACCTTGATTCGGCAGAGAATGCAGCGCTATACTATCCCCCCCGCCCTGCGGAAGGACGGCAAAACCTCTTCTATACACTTTTCCGTTTGATTGAGGAGGATAAAGTGCCAGCCTATGAATATGTGGATGGAGCAGAACTGTTCGATGAAGCTCATCGACTAAAGTTTCGGGACTTTTTGGACAGATTCGGTATTTTGTACGAAGCGCAAGGGGAGAAAATCACTGTAGCTCCGGCGGATATACCCGGTGATTTAGTTCGTTCCTACTATCTAAAGGAAGAGTACTACTTCGATCCCATTGCCGGGAACATCGATGTTAAAGTTCTGGCACTGTGCCCCGTGCTGTTGGACGATATCAACCCGGGCGAAATGCTCCGCTACCCACTCTTTTGGGTCAAATATAGCGATTGCAAGCCCTATCTGGCTACAGAAGAGGTGATGCTTTCCGATACAAATAACGCCAATACAGCATCTTTGGACAGCTACTTCCGGCGCGGACTTTACAAGGGAGATATATACAAAACGCAGAACCGCTTAGGCAAAGCATTAGCACAGTACTGTCCCACACCCGATTCGCTTCGTAGCGAACAAGCTCGGATTGAGGCGGAATTAGCATCCTTTGATGCATCTCTTTGGCGAAAAGCATCCCTTGAGGAGAAGCAAGAATCCGGTAAAACCGGTGAATCAAAGGTTGGGCCTGCCGAAAAAGAGGCATCCCAACCGGCAAAAAAAACGGAACGGGCTAAACGTCAGGCAGCTAAAAAGAAGCAAGCCCCTCAACGAAAAGCCAGCACTCAGGATAAAAGCTCGCGTTCGGCACGAGGGCGTTTCTAACGCGATATGCCCCTGCTGCTCCGGCTTTTCCTTACTTTTGCCCGAATTGGTTCCTTTACTTTTGGCGGAGGGCACGCTATGTTGCCACTTATTCAGCGTGACATTGTGGAACGCAATAAGTGGCTTACCGAAGAGGAGTTCCTTGATCTGTTTGCAGTAGCTCAATCTCTGCCGGGCGTATTTGCCGTTAACATGTCCACCTTCATCGGATTTCGCAAGAAAGGGCTCTCGGGTGGTGTGGCCGCTTCACTGGGTGCAACCCTACCATCGTTCGTTATCATTCTGGTACTCGCTCTATTTTTCGAGTCGGTTAGAGATAATGCCGTTGTGGATGCAGTAATGAAAGGAATCCGTCCTGCCGTTGTGGCAATGATTGCCATTCCTGTAATTACTATTTGGAAAGCGATGAGGATGAAGACGTATATGTTGGTTATTCCCATCGTGGTTGCTATTGCAGTATGGTATTTTAGCTTCTCGCCGGTATGGGTTATCCTCATCTCCGGCGTTGCCGGTATTGGGTACATGCTACTAAAATCTACTATTGAAGCGAAACGCATCGTTCAATCCGATAGTAAAAAGCGAACGGGAGGCAAGCAATCGCTATGATCTATTGGCAATTACTGCTCGTCTACCTCAAAGTAGGGCTATTCGGTTTTGGAGGCGGATATGCCATGCTCTCGCTCATTCAGAACGAAATTGTGACCAAACACGCTTGGCTCACCGAACAACAGTTTACTGATATTATCGCCGTAAGTCAAGTTACCCCGGGCCCCATTGGGATCAATAGTGCTACATATGTGGGTTATTCGGTTACTGGAAGCGTGTGGGGATCCATATTGGCTACCGTTGCAGTATGCATTCCTTCCTTTATTATGGTTATTGCCATTGCGCTCGCCTTTGCCAAAGTACGTCACAATCGTTGGGTGGATGCGGCCTTTACCGGTATTCGCCCCGCTTCTGTAGGTCTGATTGCTGCTGCCGCACTAATGCTTTCCCTTAGAGCCGGATTTATTGGCAATTGGATTGCCGCTGAGCCGGGAACTTTCTCCCTTGATCAGGTAGTAGTAACCGATAACTTTCCCGATTATAAAAGCCTTCTCATCTTTGCCTTCACTTTCCTTGCCATGATTAAGAAGTGGATCCATCCTATTCTACTGATTGGCGTAACCGGAGTGCTCGGTTTTATATTATTCTACGTCCTATAAACGTCAATACTATTGAGTTGGTTAACTTTGCACGGCAAGAATGAAACCTATGCAGAAGATTAAAGCCGAATTACTCTGTCGGGAAGAACTAAACGATGCATACTATCTTCTAAAGGTACGTATCCCCGCTCCCTTATGCGAATCGTTTACGCCACAAGCCGGTCAGTTTGTTCAGTTGGCGGCACATACGCCGGGCGTACTGCTTCGGCGCCCCATTTCCATAGCCGATTACCATCCGGAAAGCGGAACGCTCTTTTTGGTTATTCAAGAAGTAGGCAAGGCTTCGCACTATTGGCGCCAAATTGCACCCGGAGCGATGCTCGATTTAATCGCGCCACTCGGTAAAGGCTTCACCTTAGAGCACGATTTTTCCGGCGAACACCCCATACTGGTGGGCGGAGGCGTGGGCACCGCTCCCCTACTTCTTTTGGCAAAACAACTCAAAGAGAGGGGAATTACTCCTACCATTCTTCTTGGAGCACGCACCAAGTCACTACTTCTTTTTCGTGAACAGTTTACCACTTTGGGAAATCTTTATTGCACTACCGATGATGGCTCTTTTGAAATTACCGGACGCGTTACCGATCATCCTGTACTGACAAAGCGTTTCTCTGCTCTATATACCTGCGGACCGCTTGCCATGATGAAGCCCGTAATTGCGTGGGCCAAGGATAGAGAAATCCCCTGTGAAGCTTCATTAGAAAACAAAATGGCGTGCGGCATCGGTGCTTGCCTCTGCTGCGTGGAACCCACCACACGAGGCAATATCTGCTGTTGCACCGAAGGTCCGGTCTTTAACGGCAATTTACTCCTATGGAAATAACCACTCAAGTCGATTTAGGAAAGGGTCTTCTCCTGAAGAATCCCATAATGGGAGCCAGCGGTACTTTCGGCTACGGAACCGAGTACCTTCCCTTCCTTTCCCCCTCATCCTTAGGCGGATTCGTCACAAAAGGCACCACCCTGCATCCTCGCGAGGGGAACCCCTATCCCCGTATGGCGGAAACGCCCTCCGGAATGCTTAATGCCGTTGGCTTGCAGAACAAGGGGGTTGACTACTTCGTAACGCATATTTACCCTGAAATAAAGGGGTACGACTGCGCCATTATTGTCAACGTGAGCGGATCAAATGTAGAAGAATATGCCGAAGCGGCAGAACGAATTGACGAATTGGAAGCAATTCCCGCAATCGAGCTTAACATATCCTGCCCCAATGTAAAGGAGGGCGGAATGGCATTTGGCGTAACCTGCGAAGGCGCTGAAAAGGTAGTTTCGGCGGTACGTAAGCGGTACAGCAAGCATCTTATGGTAAAGCTATCACCAAACGTAACCGACATTACCGCTACAGCGCGTGCTGCCGAAGCTGCCGGAGCCGATAGTTTATCGCTCATCAACACGCTAATGGGAATGGCTATTAATGCCGAAACGTGGCGTCCTCTGCTTTCTACTGTTACCGGCGGACTATCCGGACCTGCCGTAAAGCCGGTTGCCTTACGTATGGTATGGCAAGTTGCCCACGTCGTACAGATACCCGTTGTGGGCTTGGGAGGCATTGCCTGTATCAACGATGTAGTGGAATTCCTTTTAGCGGGTGCATCCGCCGTGCAGATTGGTACCGCAAACTTCGTCAATCCATCTCTCTGTGCCGAACTTCCCGATGAACTCGCCAACTACCTTCGGCGCAAGAACCTAAGCTCTGTAGCGCAGCTGACCGGCGCCCTCCACTGTTGAACTGCGCACTCTCCACTGCTGAACTGCGCACTCTCCGCTGCTGAACTGCGCACTCTCCGCTGCTGAACTGCGCACTCTCACGGCCTTTCTTTATCGCATTTCTACTGACGAGCCGCCCCTCCTCGCGCATCTCCGCCCATCAAACCACACAAGCACCGCCCCATACCTGCCTACCTTCACACACCAACCCACGCACGAACCTTCCCCACATCTGCGCACATTCTTCACCGATCCTCGTACGATCGCGCTGCTTTCTGCCGAGGAGGCGAGGCTGTTGTACGATGGGAACGGATCGTTTGTCCCATACAAACGGATCGTTGCTCCAATGCTATCAGAGGGGATGTACGGAGGTATCCGAGAAACGTCTATAGAGTATCCGAGAAAAGTCTATAGAGTTTTTCCAGAAAGTCTATAGAGTTTTCCCAGAAAGTCTATAGAGTTTTCCCAGAAAGTCTATAGAGTTTTCCCAGAAAGTCTATAGAGTTTTCCCAGAAAGTCT